>JACCDR011332479.1_pt1 | contig 15819 bp, 15 predicted proteins | sample 7446431 | NCBI WGS metagenome assembly JACCDR01 (sample SAMN15323443, study PRJNA562643) | freshwater metagenome | isolation source: river surface water | place: USA:Blue River Watershed | collected 2017-08-17 | reverse complement strand
TCTCGATTCCCTACGAGCGGATCGTCGCGCAGTCTCCGGCGGTCGCGCAGTTCGCGAGCGATCCGAATAACGCCGCGGTCGCGAAGGACGACCTCGAGCAGCTCGGGTTCCTCGAGTGGGTCGTCACGGCGCCGCAGCGGGCCTTCGCACAGTCGATCCATCACGAGCGGGTCGCGAAGCTCCGGACGCAGCAGCTCTATCGTGACCTCACGCAGGAGGAGCGCGATCAGCTCGCGGTCGAGAAGATCTACGCGGAGAAGGGCGGCGCGCTCGGGGTCGGCGATTCATGGTTCCGGAAGACGGTCACCGGCGGCGCCGCGCTCCTCGAGAACGTCCTCAGCGGCGGCTTTACCGCGGCGCCGAAGGCAATCCTCGGCGGAGTCGTCGGCGGCCTGATTGGCGCGGCCGGCGGCGCGGTCGCGGGTGGAGTCGGCGCGGTCCCGGGCGCGATCGCCGGCGCGAAGTTCGGCGCGGGAGTCGGCTCGACGATCGGCGCCGCGCAATACGGCTTCGAGCTGGAGGCGGGCCTCGCGCTCGACGAGTTCCTCGAGATCAAGGACGCGCAGGGGAATCCGATCGATCCGGACGTCGCGCGCGCCGCGGCGATCGCAGCCGGCGCGATGAATGCCGGGCTCGAGGTCGTCGGGCTCGCGAAGATCGCGGAGCGCGTCCCGGGCCTCAAACAGTTGAAAGGATTCGCCGGCCGACATGCGATCCGCGAGGCGCTCCAGAATCCGACGACCCGGGCCGCGCTGAAGGAGGCAATCACTGGCTACGGCGACACGCTCGCCACGGAGACGCTCGTCGAGGTCGCGCAGCGCGCGGTAACGATCTTCTCCGGGGAGTTCGCGAAGATCGCGGACAACAAAGGCGCGCAGATGCTCACGAAGGAGGAGGTCGCATCGGACCTCGCGCGTGAAGCAGTCGGCGCGCTCCAGGGGTTCGCGCTCCTCGCCGGCGCCGGGCCGTCGATGACGCTCGCGCATGACGTCGCGCGGGTCCAGCGGGCGGAGCAGGCGCAAATCTGGTTTACCGCGCTCGGCGAGGGCGCCGCGCAGTCGAAGACGATCCAGCGGTTACCGGGCGCCGCGCAGGAGATGCTCGCGCAGGCGACGAAGGACGGGCCGGTCCCGAATCTCTACGCGCCGGCAGCTCCCTTCCGCGAGTATTTTCAGTCGCAGGGGCTCGACCCGGAGCAGGTCGCGGGGGAGCTGACCGGCGACCCGGAAGCGCTGACGAAGGCAGAGGCGCGCGGCGGGGACCTCGAGATCCCGACGGCCGTCTACGCGGCGCGGGTCGCGGGCACGCCGCACCATACCGCGCTCGCGCAGGAGCTACGGCTCGGGCCGGACGAGATGAATCTCCGGGAGGCGGCAGCCTACCGCGAGGAGGTCCAGGCCGCGCTCGACGCTCGAGCGAAGGCGCTCGAGACTGAGGTCGAAGGCCCGAAGGCGGTCGTCCGGCAGGAGATCGCGCAGCAGCTCGAGGCGGCCGGCGTCCCGCGGGAAACGGCAGAGCGCTACGCAAGCCTGTATGAGTCGACCTTCGAGTCCGCGGCAGAGGTCCTCGGGGACGACGCGGCGGAGTTCTACCGGCAGTATGGGCTCGAGGTCAAACGCCCGGACGTGGCTCGCCCGGAGGAGGGCGGACGGCCGGCGCCGGCAGCCGCGGCGGCTCCCGCGGAAACGCCGGCGCCGGCTCGTCCTGCTGCCCGTCCTACGACGATCGCCGGCTTGGACGATGTTCCGGTCGGGTCGGAGGCAGAGTCGCTCCTGGGGGCGGCGCTCGGCGTCCAGGTTCCCCCGGACCCGCGTCAGCAACCCGTCCAGGAAGTAGGACAGTCGGCGGCAGCCGGCGGGGTCGCGGTCAGCCCGGACGAGCCGATCGACTTCATGACCGACATCCCGGGCGCCGCAGCTCGGATGATGGCGGAGGACCCGAATATCGTCCGGAAGGCGGAGGCGCTCCGCGAGCGGGCCCGGACCTCGAGGGCGCCGGCGCCGAAACGGGATGGATCTCCGGCTGAGGTCGCGCTAGAATCTCCAGGCGATGCCACAACCGCAGGCACCGGATCGGCGACTGCCGAAGCTGCTCGAGGGGAGCAGCTACCGGGTGATGTTGCGCAACCTGTCTCGGCTCCTGCTGAGCGGGTTCAGCCTGAAGGAGGCGCGGCCGATCGTGCTGCAGCAGGCGGGCGTCGATCGGTTCCCACATCCCAACGATCCCGGCTCGACGCGCTCATCGCAGACGCTCGGGCCCGCGGGTTCACCGGCAGCGACCGGGCTCTAGAGTCTTCATTCCTCGATCGTCTCGAGACAGCAACCGCGATCGCCGCGGATCTCGAGGCAGAATCCAACCTTGGGGGCTGGCGTCAGCTCCTAACGGCTATCTCCGAAAAGGGCGGGATCTCGATCGACAAGGACCCGGAAAGCCGCGGCGAGCTGGAGTCCTTTATGGACACCCTCTCGAAGGGCTCCGGACTGATCCTCAAGAGCGGCCGGCATCGGGTCAAGCGGCAGGGTCAACGGATGCCGCTCAACTCGGTAGGCATCCACGGCGCGCCGGGCATCATCAAGCAGACCGGCGGGACCTCCCTCGACGACATGCGGGATCTGATTGCGACCGATCCCGACTTCCCGGGCGACAAGCGGGCGCGATGGGAAGACCTGACCGCGTTCATGGAGGACCTCGAGGACGCGCTCATCCGCGGGCGCGCGGAGAATCTCGGGGAGCCGATCCCGGGCCGCGCGACGCCGGACGTCGCGAGTGTGCTCGAGCAGTTCCTCGAGGTCCGCGAGGGCGCCGATTGGTGGGTCCTGCCGGCGGACCTCCTCCAGGAGCAGGACATCCTCGAGGCGGACGCCGCGGCGCCGGCAAACGCGGACGATACCTCCTTCAACGTCGAGGAGTTCGGTCAGTCGCTCTTCGAGGACCTCGAGGAGCCGGTCCCGGGGACAGACCTCTTCACAGCGACGAAGGCGGAGCAGACCCGGACGGAAGGCGCGCAAGCCGGCTCGGACGTCGACAAGCTCGACACCGGCGAGCTGCAGCCGCGGCTCCCGGGCGCCGGCACGGTCCGCGAGCAGGAGGTCGCGACGCCGGAGTTTGAGGCTCCCTTCGCGCTGACCGCTCCGGTCGATAAGAGTCGCAAGGGCAAGCAGACGACGCTCTTCCAGGCGGACATCTTCGAGCAGTCGAAGGCCCGCGTCGCGGCACGGAAGGCGGCAGCCGCGCAGCTCGCGGTCCGCGGCGAGCCGATCACGCTCGAGCAGGCAAGCGGCCGGACGGCGCTCGCCGGTCCGGACATGAGCAAGCCGGGATCGTTCCGGCTGACACGTTTCGAGGACGGGCAGCCGATCGGGCATTCGGAGCACGGCTCGCTCGAGGACGCAATTCGGACCGGGCTCGAGGAGCGGTATCTCCCGGTCGGTCCGCAGGGGACCTACCTCGCGCCGGCGGCCGTCGGGCCCGCGGCGCTCGAGCAGCTCCCGGTCGCGACCGTGCCGGGCGTCGAGCACGCGCGCGGGATCCCGTTCCCGTTCATCACGGAGGGGCAATCGCTACAGCTCCTCGGCGCGCGCGATCGGACGCAGGTCGAGCGGCGCGCGGTATCGCTCGCGTCGATCGTCGGGACGCAGGCGACCTTCGACGTCGACACGGTCGACTCCTACCTCGAGGCGCCGTCGGAGGAGATCCCGGACGCAATCGAGCACGAGGGGAAGGTCTACCTCCTCGGCGGACATCATCGGGCGATCGCGGAGTGGGCCCGCGGCGCGACGGAGATCCAGGTCGACGTCTCGCCGGTCGACCCGGCGAAGCTCGAGGAGCGGATCCTCTATCAGGGCACGCCGGCGCTGACGGAGGACGCGGTCGTCGAGTTCCTCCAGGCGACGCGCGACAAATACGGCGCGGACCTCGTCGCGCTCGACGTCTACATCTCGACGGCCTCCGGCGACCTGCATCTCGACACGCTCGCGATTGCGAAGGGCGCGAACCGGCAGGGCATGGGGTCGGAGGTGATGCGGGACCTGACAAAGTTCGCCGACAAGCATCAGGCGCGGATCACGCTCAACCGGGCGGAGAAGGGCTGGCAGATCAAGCCGCCGGCCTCGAGCGGCGAGTCGGCGGTCACGACGTCAGAGGACCGGCTGATCCGGTTCTACAAGCGGTTCGGGTTCGTCCGGAACATGGGCCGGCATAAAGACTTCTCGATCAATGCGGAGATGTATCGCGAGCCGACGGCGGCCGTGAGCACGCTCGAGGAGCGCGGGCCCGTGACGCAGACGCCGGCCTTCCGCGCGTGGTTCGGCGAGTCGAAGGTCGTCGACGAAAACGGACAGCCGCTCCGCGTCTACCACGGGACGACGGCCGGCTTTGAATCCTTCGATCGCGAGCGCGCCAACCCGGAGAGCGACTTCGGCGCCGGGATCTACTTCACGAATGACCCTTCGGACGTCGCGGAGAATTACGCCGGCTTTGGTCCGGACCTGACGAGCAAGATCGAGGTCCGCATGGAGCAACTCTTCGACTCGCTCGAGACGGACGAGCGCCGGAAGATCGTCGAGGAGGCAACCGGCAAGCCGTGGGAGGAGCTGAGTTACGAGGAGAAGCGCGGACCGCTCCGCGAGCTGGCGAAGCAGGAGCTAGGGGTCGAGCACGGCGGCGCGACCTTGCCCGTCTATCTCAAATTCGAGAATCCGGCGATCGTCGGCGGACCGGACGGAACAAAGCTGACCTACGAGCTGGTCTACTCGATCGACGAGGACGCGGTCGACCCGGAGGACCTCGAGCGCACGATGGAGGACCAAGGGCTCGATCGGCAGGAGGCGCTCGAGTTCCTCGCGCGTGAGCAGGGCGACGTCTCGGACGAGAAGGGGACGCTCGTCGACTTCGTCATGGCGCTCCGCAACGTCGCGGAGGGCTATCACGAGGGGAGCGTCGATCGGGCGATCCAGGAGATCGTCGAGTTAGGGCTCGACGGCGAGGCATCGCTCGACGACGTCGTCTCAACCCTGAAGGCCGATGAGCAATTCGGCTACTACACCGACGACAACGGGACGCTCGTCAGCAGCGAGATCATCCGGCAGGCGCTCGAAGCGACCGGCTTCGACGGCATCATCGATCACACGGTCGATCGAAAGTTCGGCAGCGGGCGCGCCGTCGGCAAGCAGATGGCGGGCATGAGCGAGGACACCGTCCATTACATCGCGTTTCAGCCGGAGCAGATCAAGAGCGCGCTCGGCAACCGCGGCACGTTCGATCCCTCGAGCAAAAACATTCTGTATGCGCCCGGCCGGCGCGGGGCGATCCGGTTCGGCGCCGATCGGCAATTCACGATCGAGCTGCTCGAGCGCGCGGACCTGTCGACGTTCCTCCACGAAACGGGGCATTTCTTCCTCGAGGTCCAGAACGACCTCGTCGCGAAGGTCGAAGCGATCCCGGAGGCGGAGCGCACGCCGCGGCAGCGCAAGCGCCTCGAGGACCGGGCCGCGCTAAACGCATGGCTCGGGGCCACCGGCGGCAGCTACACCGAAGCGCAGCATGAGCAATTCGCGCGCGGCTTCGAGGCTTACCTCATGGAAGGGAAGGCGCCGTCGGTCGAGCTGCGGTCGACGTTCGCCCGGTTCCGCGCGTGGCTGGTCGGGATCTACCGCAATCTGTCCGCGCTCAACGTCAAGCTGACCGACGAGGTCCGGGCGGTCATGGATCGGATGGTCGCGACGGACGCCGCAATCGCAGAAGCGAAGGCGACCGGACACGTCGCGCCGATGTTCCTCACGGCGGAGGACGCCGGCATGGACCCGGCGACGTTCGCAGCCTACGAGGCGACGATCGCAATCGCATCGCAGCGGACCCGCGAGGACCTCGAGCGGAAGCTCCTCAGCGAGGTGCAGCGCGAGCAAGAGGCGCAATGGAAGGCGCGCCGGGCGGAGATCCTCGCGGAGGTCACGGCGCAGGTGCACGAGGAGCCGGTCTACAAGGCGCTCGCGGCCATGCGCTCCGGCACGACGCCGGCCGGCGAGCCATTGATCGAGGGGGAGCTGGTCCCGCTGAAGCTCTCGAAGAAGATCCTCGTCGAGCGGTTCGGCGCCGATCGGCTGAAGCGGCTCCCGCGTCCTTACGTCTACAGCGTCGACGGCGGGCTCGACCCGGACGCGATGGCGGAGGTCTACGGCTACGACAGCGGGGACGCATTCCTGACGGCGCTCGAGCAGGCGGAGCCGATGCAGGACCGGATCGAGCGCGAGACGAGCCGGCGAATGATCGAGGAGCAGGGCTCGATCCTGCTCGACGGCTCCCTCGTCGAGGAGGCACAAGCCGCGCTCAGCAACGATGCCCGGGAGGAGGTCGTCCGGGCGGAGCTGCGGGCGCTCGCCCGGAAGCGGCGCGCGGTCGCTCCCTTCGTCCAGGTCGAGCGGGCCCGCGGCGCGAATGCACTCGCGGAGGAGCGGCGCGAGCGCGCGTATGAGCGGCGCTGGCTCGAGGCGGAGGCGAAGCTCCGGATCGCGCTCGCGGAAGGCCGGAAGCAGGTCGAGATCGACGCGCTCCGCGATGAGATCCGGACGCTCCGGATGAAGGCCCGCGGCGGCGCGGCCACGATTGCCGCGGCGCTCCCGCCGGCCTCGGTCCTTCGGGAGTCGGCGGAGCGGACGATCGCGGCGACGAAGGTCCAGGACATCCGGCCGGCGCAATTCTGGTCGGCGAGCCGGCGCGCAGCGCAGAAGGCGATCGCGCTCGCAGCGACGCAGGACTTCGACGGGGCGATCGTCGCAAAGCAGCATGAGCTGATCAACCTCGCGCTCTACCGCGAGGCGATGCGGGTCCTCGAGGACGTCGAGGTCCGGGTCCGGAAGGCGAAGAGCTACGGCACGCCGGCGGCGCGCGCACGGTTCGGGACGGCCGGCGATGCCTACCTCGATCAGGTCGACGGCATCCTCGATCGCTATGAGTTCGCGAAGGTCAGCGACAAGGTCCTCGCGCGCCGGGCCTCGCTCGCTCGGTTCCTCGCGGCGCTCGAGGGCGAAGGGCTCCCGGTCGATCTGCCGGAGGAGCTGCTCGAGGAGCAGCGACGGATCAACTACCGGCAGATCACGTATACGGAGCTGGTCGGGGTGACCGACGGCCTCGCGCAGCTCGAGCATCTCGCCCGGCTGAAAAACCGGCTCCTCAAAAACCAGAAGCAGCGGGAGCTAGACGCGCTCGCCGGCGACCTGTCGGAGTCGATCCGGGCGAATGCGAAGCAGCGGACGACCGGCGTCCAGGTCGCGAGCGATCGGCGGCCGTCAGAGGAGCGCCGGCGCACGATCGCGGACTTCTTCGGCGGGCATCGAAAGCTCGCGTCTATGCTCCGGGAGCTGGACGGGTTCCAGGATGGCGGGCCGGCATGGGACGCAATCATGCGCCCGCTCAACGACGCCGGCAGCCGCGAGGCGGAGATGCAGGCGGAGGCGACTCGCAAGTTCGCGGAGCTGGTCGCGAGCGCGTTCCCGACGGCGAAGGACAAGCGGGATCTCTACACGGAGATGCTCATCCCGGAGATCGGGCGCTCGCTCTCGCGCATGCAGCGGATCATGGTCGCGGCCAACAGCGGCAACGCGGGCAACCGCGAGCGGCTCGAGCGGGCCTACGGCTGGACGGGGGATCAGGTCCAGGCGATCCTCGAGACGCTCTCGGCGAAGGAGCTAACCTTCGTTCAAGGGATCTTCGATTTCATCAACGGCTATTGGTCAGAGATCGAGGCGAAGCAGAAACGGGTCTACGGGCTGGCGCCGGCGAAGGTCGAGGCGACGCCGATCGTCACGAAGCGCGGCGCGATTGCCGGCGGCTACTTCCCGCTGAAGGCGGACGACCGACTGAGCGCGCAAGCGATCGGCGCGCTCGACCTCGAGGCGGCCAACCTCGCGAAGCAGGCCGCCTATGCGCACGCGACGACGAAGCGCGGACACACGAAGGAGCGCGTCCAGCGGCAGGGCAAGCAACCTCCGCGGCTCGACTTCGGCGTGATGTTTGAGCACGTTCAGCAGGTCATCCACGATCTGTCGCACCATGAGGCGCTGATCGACGTCGGCCGGGTCCTCGGTCATCGCGAGGTCCAGAAGGCGATCCTCGAGGCGCAGGGGGACCTCGTCTACAAGCAGATCCGCAACACGATCCGGGATGTGGCCTTCGGCGACGTGCCGGCGACGAGCGGCTTCGAGCGCGCGATCAATCACGTTCGGATGGGCGCGACGGTCGCGGGGCTCGGGTGGAACATCGGCGTCTCGCTCCTGCAGCCGGTCGGCCTGCTCAATTCCATGGTGCGCATCGGGCCCGTGTGGGTCGCTCGCGGGGTCGCACGGTGGATCCGCAATCCGACGACGATGGTCGAGACGTGCAAGTGGATCGAGGAGATGAGTCCGTTCATGCGGGCGCGCGCGCGGACGATGCAGCGGGAGATCGCGGAGATCCGTCGCAACTTCGGCGTCGAGTCGGGCAACCTCCGCGGGTGGGTCCAGGTGCAGCTCGATCGAACCGGGCTCACGCTCGAGCGGCAGCAGGCGGTCGCAGACTCCTACTTCTGGCTGATTCAGCAATCGCAGCGGCTCGCGGACGTTCCGACATGGCTCGGCCAATACGAAAAGTCGATCAACGCGGGGGAGACGGAGGAGCGCGCGGTCGCGCTCGCCGATCAGGCGGTCCTCGATTCGCAGGGCGGCGGACAGACGAAGGACCTCGCGCAAGTGCAGCGCGGCGGTCCGATGATGAAGCTCTGGACTAACTTCTACAGCTACTTCAACGTCGTCTATCAGCAGGCCTCGGAATCCCGCCGGCGGACCAATTTCCGCAAGCCGGCGCAGGTCGGACGGATGGCGGCCGATTACTTCATGCTCTTCATCGCGCCGGCGACGATCGGGATGTTGATCCGCGAGGCGCTCCGGCCTCGGAAGGACTCCGACGATGACGATCTGATCTGGCGGCTCGCGATGGAAAACGTGAGCTATATCGCCGGGACGATGCTCGGGCTCCGCGAGGTCGCGGGCGTTATCGCCGGATCCTTCGGTTACGAAGGCCCGGCCGGCGCGCGCGCGTTTGCCTCGCTCGGCCGGCTCGGGCAGCAGACGAAGCAGATCCTCCAGGCGGAGACGCTCGAGGAGCAGCAGGCAGCGATCGATGAAGCGTTCATCAAATCGCTCAATGACGTAGCGGGGGTCCTCTTCCACTATCCCGCGTCACAGGTGGCGAAAACGGTCAGCGGGGCCGCGGCGCTGGCTGAAGGCAAAACGAGCAATCCGGGGGCTCTCGTGGCCGGTCCTCCGAGAAAGTAAGCTCATGGGGCAACTCGACCCGATCTTCGCTATGGTTGATTGGGGGACCGTGACGGGGAAGGATCTCGTCTATGCTGGCGCGGCGCTCGCGGTCCTCGTCCTGGGGCATCGGCGCGCGTGGTGCTGGTATTACCAACTGGAGGAGGTGCGGGCAGGCTACCAGAAGCAACTCGACGACGCGAACAAAAGCCATGCTGAGCAGGTTGCGCAGCTACGGACAGATTTCGTAGCGCAACTCACGGCGGCGGAGCGACGGGCGGAAGCATGGCGGGAGCTGGTCATGGAAGGACGGCTGCTAGTCAGGCAGTCCGTCGAGACAACGGCGGAACTAGCGAAACGGCATGCGGTTTGAACTATTGCGACGCATGAGGCAAACCTTCGCGCACGGGAAAAACGGGGACATCTGGCTACCGCTCCGGGATGTGGCCGACGATCTAATTCGCCGACGACCGCGGCCGGAGTGCGAACGCACGCAGGAGGACGAACGGCTGCAGGAGGAGGTCCGGACGGAATACCGGCAGCTCCGCGAGCAGCTCGAGTCGACCCTGCAGCGGGGGGCCTGCTAACCCGCAACTCCCGGGCCCGGGACCATTGTTGACAACAATCGGCCGGAGGTCTATCCTCCTCGAAGGAGCAGACTCATGGCTGACGACGTCTACCGGATCCCGGCGCATCCCGTCTCGAGCAGCAACATTCACGCGATCGGCTATGACGAGCCGAAGCGGGTCCTCGCGGTCGAGTTCAAAAGCGGCAGTATCTATCACTACGCGGACGTCCCGCCGGAGCTGGCGATCGACCTCGTCAACGCGGAATCGATCGGCCGGTTCTATCACGCCAACATCAAGGGAAAGCTCGCCGGGCAGAAGATGACCGGCCATTGTCCGGCCTGCGGCATCCAGGCCCGGGTCGGCGAGGTCTGCCCGGACTGTGGGACCGCGCTCATCGCGGACGATCGGCCGGCGCAACAGGAGGAGCAGCATGTCGGAGCAGAAGGCCGGTAAGGAGTTGACGCTCACGCTCATCATCCGGGGTGAGCCGCAGGAGGTCATCGGGGCGCTCGTGAGCGGGCTCCCGCCGGCGGCGCTCGAGGCGGTCGGGATTCAACTCAGGAAAGCGATCGAAGATCGCGTAGGGGAGGTAACGCATGTGTCAGCGATCGGCAGCAGCGAAGGAGAAGGCGGTCGACCTTCTCGACCAAGCGGCGCGAACGGAGTCGGCGCTCGAGCGGCAGGGCATCCTCCGCGAGGCGGTCGACGCAATCCTCGAGGCAGCCGCTAAGCAGGCGCCGGCGGAGACGGAGCACGCGGGCCGGGTCCGCGAGCTGCTCGAGCAGCGCGGCAATCTCGGGCGACTGCACGACGGCGCGCCGGAGGAGACGGACGAGGAGCGGATCAAGCGGATCGCGCGGGAGCCGGACCCGCGGGATTGAGGTATTCTTAGCAACATCATGGCGAAGCGACCGGCAATCGGACGGGCCTCGATCTTCCGCGGCAAGGAGGACGGGGTCCGGGTCCAGGGCATCCTGACCAAACACGGGGGGAGAATGTTTGAGCAACGGCGGCGCGAGCTGGCGGACCTGCATCGGCGGGTCACAAAGCGCGTCCCGACGGTTGTCTCTGATGCGGACGTGATCGAGTTCCTCGCGATCGGCGAGGACGCGACGACCGTCTACCTCGAGAAACACGCAGGCTAGAAACAGCGACGCCCGATCCGGTAGCGAGCCGGGTCGGGCGTCTTTTCGGGAGCTGACGGCGTGAGACGTCCATCAGCCTACCAGAAGGTCCTCGACAATGGCAAAGAAACGGGGCACGCCGAAGCGTGCCAAACGGAAGGCGCCGGCGCGCCGGCCTTCGACGGCGCTCGTCCGTCGCGAGCCGACGGTCCCGGTCGTCCAGGCGGAGCCGGTCCCGGAGCGCATCCTCAGCACGGGGACGCATCTCGGGGAGTTGGGACTCGTCGAGATCAAGCTCTCTCCGCAGGAGGAGCAGATCCTCGACGAGCGGGTCGACGAGACGCGGGTCCGGATCAAGCCGGACGGCTCGGTCTACCTCCCGCATGCGGACTACACGCGATGGTTCAATCGGGCCTTCGGTCGCGGCGGGTGGGGGATCGTCCCGGTCGGGCTCCCTGCGATGGCGAGCCGGACGGTCGTCTGTCCCTACGTCCTCTACATCCACGGCAAGCCGGCAGCCTTCGCGCAGGGGGAGCAGGAATACTTCGAGGGCAATAAGAATCAGAGCTACGGCGACGCGCTCGAGTCGACGGTCGCGAGCGCGCTCCGGCGCTGCTCGAAGCGGCTCGGCGTCGCGCTCGAGCTGTGGGATCGGGAGTGGGGGCTCGAGTGGCGGTCGCGCTACGCGGTCGCGGTCAAGGTCACGGCGATCAAGCAGGACGGGACCAAGTATCCGAAAACGCAATGGAGGCGGGTCCAGGATCCTCCGCTCCCATTCGAGCAGCGCGGGCATGTGCACGAGGAGCCGCAGCCGGACGACGACTACGGCGCGCCGGCTCCAGGACCGTCGGCGCCGCGGCAGCAGTCGCACGCGAGCGCGCCGGCGCCGGAGTCGGGCGGACATCACGCGCACGCCGGCGAACCAATCACACAGAAGCAGCGGCAGCGGTTCGTCATGATCGTTCGCAACTCCGGGCGCGACGAGCAGAAGGTCCTCGAGTGGCTCGAGCGGGCTTACTGCTACAAGGGCTCGAAGGACATCCGGCGCGATGACTACGATCGGATCTGCCGGACGGTCGAAGCGGAGGGCGAACTACCGGAGCGGAAGCGATGACGATCGCAGCCGTCGCGAATGCGCCGCGGGTCCCGTTCCGGTTCAACGCAACGAATCACTCCTACGTCGACCTCGCAACCGGCGAGCTGCTCCCGCACATCACGGGCATGCTGACGCGGGCCGGGTGGGTCGACGACCTATGGATGACGGAGGAGTCGAGCGAGCGCGGACGGATCGTGCATTCGCTCACGGCGGACTATGACCTCGGGGCGATCGAGGACCCGCGCTCGGTCGTCTCGGCACACAAGGGCTATCTGCTCGCGCACGTCGCGGCGATGCAGGTCCTCCAGCTCGAGGTCCTCGCGGTCGAGGAGCCGCTCGTGCATCCGGTTCACTACTTCGGTGGACGGCCGGATCGCGCGGTCGTCGACGCCGGCGAGAAGGGGCCGCTCGAGATCAAGAGCGGCGACCCGGCAAAGAGTCATCCGATCCAGACCGCGCTCCAGGCAATCCTCCTCGAGCAGGAGCTACTCCTGCCGGCGGAGATGCAGAAGCGGCAATGTCTCTACCTCCGGCCGAATGGGCGCTACAAGCTCGAGGTGCATCCCGATCGGTCGGACATCATCACAGCCCGCGGGATCATCCGGGCCTGCTGCGGGAGGCTCTGATGGATTACTCGTTTTTGGAGAAGGTCCCGGGCGCGATCCCGAAGGGCACGCCACACCGACAGGTCCTCAAAAAAGCGAAGGGGCAGCGCGCGGCGATCGACCGGAAGGGAACGGAGAAAGCGAAGCAGCGGAGCGGCGGACGCTGCGAGGTTACGGTCAACGGGACGCGCTGCCGGCGGAATGCCTACGAGACACATCATCATCTCAAGGGCAACGGGCAGCGCGGACGCGGGGAGTCGGCGAAGGCGAAGCACAAAACGCACTCGTGCACGAAGTGTCACCGGCGAATCGAGGACGGGGAGCTGATCCACGTCCAGGGCAACGTCTATCGGGAAAGGTCCTTCAAATGAAGCTACTCCCCGTTCACTGCTGCTGCTCGCCGTCGCTCCGGATCGGCTACGTCGAGGTCCCGGACGGCGCCGGGCTCGGGCCGATCCGGTTCACTATTCCGCCGGCGTTTCATCTCGAGGCGCCGGGCCCGGACTCCGGCAGGCCGCGGATGCATCCCGCGAGCTACATCCTGACGGAGATCGCAACCCTGCTCGATCACGGAGCTACCGTCCTCGCGGTCAAGAGCGCGCATCTCGAGGTCGACGTTTGGCGTCGCGTTCCAGGATTTAGGGAGTTTGCATGAGCACGGAAACAAAGCAGTCGACCGTCGAGATCTCGACGATCCTCAGTCACCGGACCAAGCAGGGGATGGTCGAGTTCACGCTCAACGGTGAAAAAACGCAGTGGGACATCGCGAAGGCAAAGGAGATCTGTCAGATGCTCCACGGGGCGATCGAGGCGGCAATCTCCGATACCCTGATCTTCCAATTCCTCCGGGAGAAGATCGGGCTCGACGAGGGGCAGGCCGCGGCCGGGATGATTCAATTCCGCATCATGCGGCAGGGCTCCTCGAAAACCGTTTTCCCGTTCTAGCGCTCCGCGGTAGACTCTCCGCACGGCTCATCAATAACCGGAGTTTCGAGGGGGTTCAGCATGCGCAGACGTTTGCTCGCGACCGCGGTCTGTCTCTTGTTCGCCGTTTCCCTGGCTGGCTACGTTTTCTCGACCGCCTTCTACATGTACAGCTCGGGCGACCGGATCAATGCCTATAGCTGGATCCGCTCCGGCGACTATCCGACCGGGCCGACGTGGGTGCAGGTCCGGTTCCCGGCCTACGGGATCGGGAGCTGTGCGAAGGGCTTTGCTTACGCCGGCAACTGGTGTGCGGACAACGCGCACTCTGAGGGCTTTGGGATTTGGCACTCGGAGGCGGAGATCCGCGGTCCTTACTATCCCTACGGCTGCTGGTACGCCGAGACGCAGCAGTACATCGAGGGGTATATCCAGCGCAACTCCGGGATTCAGCAGTGCTACGGCGAGCCTCCGCCGGCCTGCGATCCAGGCCTCGACGGCACGTATCAGCCCGGCGCCTGTGTCTCGCCGATCGTGATCGATGTGAGTAAGAATGCCGACTACAAGCTCGACCCGCAGGTCCGGGTCCAGTTCGACCTCGACGCGGACGGGGTCGCGGATACGGTCGGCTGGACGAAGCGCAATTCGAGCGTCGCGTTCCTCGCCTATGACCGCAACGGGAACGGGGTCATCGACGACGGCCGCGAGCTGTTCGGCAATTACACTCGACCCGACGCAGGCGACGGGTTCACTGCACTCGCGAAGGACGCCGGCGCGGTCGGTCAGAGCGAGGTCAATGCATCGCATCCGATCTTCGCGAAGCTGCTCCTCTGGCGCGACGCGAATCAGGACGGCTACTCGCAGACGGAGGAGCTGACGCCGGCGAGCGACGCGCTCGAGGCGGTCGGACTCGGCTCCTACCTGACCTCCGCGCAACCGGACAAGGTCGGTAACTGGCTCCGGCTCGGCGGATGGGTCCGCACGGTCGACGGGGTCACGGTCACCGTTTACGACGCCTATATGCAGGTCCAGTGAATCAACGGGGCCCGGACTCTAACGGTGATCCGTGCCGGGTCCCATTCTTACAGCCATGAGCTACGACGGCGACGATTGCTATCAGGTCGAGCAGCTCGAGCCTGACCTCTACCTCGTCAAACACTATCCGGACCGCGAGACGCGCCGGGCCTGCTGCAAGCTGAAGGTCCGGGTCCGCGACGTCGACCGGGCGAAGGCAATCCCGGACGCCGATCCTCACGGCGACGCCGCGGCGCTCGCGCGAGCAACCATCGAGATCGGCAGGCGTCACGGCTGGCATTCTTGACAACAATGCAGCAGCTCGCGTAAGCTAGACGCACGCACCGGAGCGGGACCTCCGGGCGGAAGGAGTCGGACAATATGGCGAATCTATTCGTGAAGACCTCGGGCGTCGTTCGGCAGGGCAAGCAGTGGGGCGTCCTGATCAACGGGAAGCTCGTCGAAGGCGGATTCTTCAATCGCGATGCGGCGGTCGCGGCTTGCCTGTGGTGGCAGGTCAACTACCGCGAGGAGGTCGCGGATGACGTCGCGCTCTCTCACTTCGAGGACGTCCGCCGTGGGTAGGCCGAAGACCTCGCTCGACATCGGGCGCGCGCTCGCCCGGCAGGCCTTCCAGGTCCGCGGCAATCACAGCGAGATCCATCTCTCGGAGGTGCAGCTCGCGGCGCTCCTCGCTATTGCGGCGAAGGTCGCGCGCGGCGTCCAGCGTCCGCCGGTCGTCGACGGCGGAGCGCGTTTCGAGGCGGCGACCAATCAGGGGATCGACTACTGATGGCGGGATTCGACGCAGCGTGGCGGACCGACAAGGTCCTCATCTGCTCGCTCGAGGGCTGCCGGGTCCGCGTGTGGGCTTGGCTCTCCTCGAGTCCACGACCGCGCGCGCTCGAGGAGGCGATCGAGTTCGCGCGCTACTACCGGCGGACGACCGGGCATCCGGTCTGGATTGAAAGCAGCAATCAACCCGCGGCGCTATGGGAGCAGCCGCGGGGATTCACTTCTTACCGTTGAAGGGAGCAATCGAATGGCGAAGCGTGAAACACAAGCGGACGCGCGGCGGGGCGCGATGGTGCAGCGGGAGCTGCAGTCGGACGAGGAGATCGGCCGGATGCTCGGGGCCGCCGAGGACGAGGTCCTCGCGGCGACAGCAGGGAAGGCGATCGTCGCGTTCCTGCAGGGGCTCGC
>JACCDR012110357.1_pt1 | contig 15820 bp, 13 predicted proteins | sample 7446431 | NCBI WGS metagenome assembly JACCDR01 (sample SAMN15323443, study PRJNA562643) | freshwater metagenome | isolation source: river surface water | place: USA:Blue River Watershed | collected 2017-08-17 | reverse complement strand
GTAAGTCCAAAGCATCTCGCGACCAGATCCGTAAGTATACGGTTTGGGCACACGATATGCAATCGAGTATCAAAATGGCTCGTGCAAGTATCGAGCGTAATTGGTACCTTAACCTTTGCTTTTATTTTGGTCGTCAGTATGTTGTTTATCGACAGAACTCTGGCCAAATTCTCGGAACTACGGGAGGGCTTATCGTACCTCCTGCTCCTTACTATGTTTCCAGGCCAGTAATAAATAAGATCCGTCCTATTATCAGAACTGAAATTTCAAAGCTAACATCGCAAAAGCCTAGTGCTTATGTGGTGCCCGCTAGTTCTGAGGATAAGGATCTTTTTGCTGCGCAGGCTGGAGAACAGATTTGGGATAGCGTCTATAGGCAGTACAAACTGCATCAGGTTTTTAAACGTGCAGTTTGGTGGAATCAAATCTGTGGTAATGGTTTTATCAAATGCTATTGGGACGCGGACCAACCTGATCCTTCTACAAATCCGCCACAGCAAGGCAAATTCTGTTATTCTCCAGAAACCCCCTTCCATATTTTTGTGCCTGATTTCAGAGAGCAGGAACTAGAAGACCAGCCCTTTGTTATTCATGCGCAGCTAAGGTCTAAAAATTGGGTCAAAGTCAACTATCCAGGTGTTGACTATAACAACGTATCCGGAGCAGAAGAAATTCTGGAAGATACTTGGCTCAATTTGGTAGGCGCCACAGGAGTAAAAGGACACGAACAAGTCCTAATTCTTGAATGCTGGGTTAAACCAGGACATGACCCTGATTTCCCAGAGGGCGCTATGTTTACGGTAATTGGTGATAGTGTTGTTCAAAGTATCGAAGGCTGGCCTTATTCACATAATAATTATCCTTTTGTCAAGCTTGATCATATTGAAAGCGGTAAGTTCTATAGCGACTCTACTATCGTCGATTTGATTCCGCTTCAGAAAGAGCTTAATCGCACGCGCGGCCAGGTTATTGAAGCCAAAAACCGAATGGCTAAACCTAAACTGGTTGCAGAACGTGGCGCTATTATTCCTCAGCAAATTACATCGGAGCCGGGCCAGGTTATTGAATACGAGCCTGGTTTTCCTGCCCCTGTGGCTCTCAAGATGGAGCCACTCCCCGCTTATGTAACTGAGGAACTAGAGCGCATTAATGCTGACATGAACGATATTTCAGGTCAGCACGAAATTTCACGAGGCCAAAACCCAACAGGCGTTACCGCTGCAACGGCTATCAGTTATTTGCAGGAACAAGATGACACTAAACTTGCGTCAACATTTTCCTCAATCGAATCAGCGTATGAAAAACTAGCGTTCCTTACACTGTCATATGTGCAGCAGTATTGGAATGTTCCTAGGATAATTAAGGTTGTAGGAACAGACGCAAGTTTCGATGCCATGAGCTTTAGCGGCTCAGATCTAAACGGTAACACAGATATTCGTATTGAGGGCGGTTCTGCGCTTCCTACCTCTCGGGCAGCTAAGCAGGCTTTCATTATGGATCTTATGAAAATGGGATTCATTGATCCTGCTAAGGGTCTGGAAGTTATGGAAATCGGCGGACTTCAGAAGATTTACGAATCTGTGCAGCAGGATGTACGTCAGTCTCAGCGTGAGAATCTGAAAATGGCTGCGGTTACTGGCGATTTGATGATGCAGTATGCGCAAGAGCAGTCAATGAAGCCGCCACAGCTTGATAAAACCACAGGAATGCCACTCCCTCCCCCGTTGATTGTTCCTGTTAATACCTGGGATAATCACCAAATGCACATTGAGATTCATAATCGTTATCGCAAGTCACAAGCTTACGATATGCTAACTGAAGAGTCAAAAGCTCTTTTCGAGTCTCATGTTAATGCTCACCAATCAGCAATGGCAATTCAGGCATACCAGCAAATGCAAATGGCCGGAGGGCAACCCGCTCCTCCTGTGGCCGATTCTGGTAACACTCCCCCTCCAGATCAGGGAATGATGCAAAATGCCCCAGCCTAATGAGCTAACTCCTCCTGAAAAAAGCTTTACTAACCGAAACCGTTCAGCCACTACATCTACGGCTAGCCCACTTACCAATGAGTCAGATTATGACAGCATCACTAATATCGATGCTCGGCTAGCTGCGATTAACCTCGGCAAACTTGCTACTGCTGTGGCCACAGGAAGCACTACTACTGTGGTTATCAATAGCAACGAAGCGTTTAGGGTTCCGAACGGCTCTCTTATTGAAATTCGGGACAGCTCTAATGCCATTAAGTCTTCTGGAAGCGGTAAAACGGTCACTGCCGTGGATCCCGACACGCCAAGTGTTGGACTCACGCGTATCACGTTTACGACCGCTGCTGCTGCCAATGTTGTTGCGGGTGATTATATTGCCCTCACTACTAAACCTTTTGGCGGCAGTTATGATTCTACTCAGCTTAACAAAATGACTGTTAACGACAAGATTTTTGCTCTTCGTAAAGCTGACGATTCGGCGACTTTTTAGTCGACTTGACAGCCTGCTTTACTCTGTAATCAAAGAAACGCCTAGGGCCGAAGGGTACGGGCGTTTAGCGGCTAGGGCCTTAAGGGGTACGGCGCAAAATGAGCGAAGGTATTCCGGAAATTCAGCCACAGGGAGAAGCTCCCGATAGTGGTGGCGTTAATCCGGCATGGAACGACGCCCTAGGTGTTATTCCAAAAGAGCTTCACCACCAAGTGATCCCGCACTTTAAAAACTGGGATACGAATTTTAATTCACAGCTTCAGAAGGTACACTCACAATACGAGCCTTACAAAGCTTATGAGCCGTTTGTACAGAATCAAATTCCTTTTGAGGAAGTACAGCAGGGCTATGGACTTCTGCGGGCCATTTATGAAGACCCGACAAAAGTTATCTCAGCCATTCAGCAGGCTTTTAACCTTGGTCAGCCCGTAGAAGAGCAGGGCCCGCCTGAAGAAATTGTCGATGAATCTGCTTATGCGCAAGTGCCTCCGCATATCATGCAGCAATTGCAGCATCAGCAGAAAATGCTCGACACAATGGCGCAGATAATGGCCAAACAGCGTGAGCAGCAACTTGCTTATTCTGAAGGACAGAAAATCGATCAGTATTTTGCTGAGCTAAAATCTAAGCATGGCGAGTTTAACGAGGACATTGTTCTTCAGTTGGCGGCTCAAAACGGTGGCGATTTGGGAGCTGCATTCGAAGCTTACCAAAATGCTATTCAGCAAGAGTTTGCCCGCAAGAATACTCCTGTGGCTCCCCGCTTGATTAGTCCTGGTGGTTCTGCGCCCAGTAATGCAATCGATCCGCGAAAGCTTAATCCACGTGATACCAAGAATTTGGTTGTGGATATGCTTAAAGCGGCACAGGCTTCTAAGCATTAATGGGAGATTGTTGTGGCTTCTTCAGTCACGATGACGACGGTTGATAATATCCTCAAAGAAGTTTATGAAGGTCAGCTTAACGACCAGCTTCAGTCTGAGGCTATTACAGCTAAGCGTATTGAGTCCACTTCTGAAGGCGTTACCGAAGATGTTGGCGGTAAGTACGTTCGTTTTCCGATTCGTACTAAGCGCAACCACGGTATTGGTGCCCGAAATGAAGGCGAAGTCCTTCCCGACGGTCTGTCTCAGGGATATTCGTCTGCTCAGCTTAATCTGAGCTATCAGTACGGCACTGTTAAGCTTAACGGTCAGGTTTTTGAACTGGCTGAGCGTAATTTCCAGGCTTTTGCTTCCGCGCTTCAGGAAGAACTAGACGGCCTTAAAGAAGGTCTTCGTAAAGACACCAACCGTCAGATGTACGGTACTGGAAAAGGCACACTTGTTACTGCTAATGCTTCTGGTACTACTACGACTCTGGTCACTTCTAATGCCGACGCCATTTATATGGAAGTCGGTATGATTGTTGACCTTTACGATAATGCTGACGCGCTTAAGACTACAGGTAACGCCAAGGAAATTACCAACATTCAGGAAGATACTCCGTCGGCAGGCAGCACTACTATCACGTTTACCCCTGCTGCTGGCGGTAACACTGCCTCTGGCGATTATTTCGTCAGGGATGACAACCTGAATAAGGAAATTCTCGGATTCGGCAAAATCGTCAACAACACGGGATCTCTTTATGGAATTGATCCTGCGTCTGTTCCTGTGTGGAAGTCGGAAATGGATACGCCTGGCTCTCCGCGTAACATTTCTGAGGGTTCTATGATTAGCATGTGCGACCGTATTCGTAAGCGTGGCGGTAGAACCACCGTTATCTTTACGACTCTCGGTGTTCGCCGTGCTTACTTCCAGCTCCTTACTCAGCAGCGTCGTTATAACAACACCCAGGAATTTGAGGGTGGGTTCAACGGGCTCGCATTTACCACTGACTGGGGCGATATTCCTCTGGTAACTGATTTCGACTGCCCGTCCTCCACTATGTGGTTTATGAACGAGAAGCAGCTGAAAATTTACCACACTGGTCAATGGAGCTGGATGAATCGCGACGGATCTAACTGGACGCGCGTTTATAACGTGCCGTCTGGTGGCGGTAACGCTGGATTCGTCGATGCTTACATGGCAACTATGTTCCGTTACTGGCAGATCGGAACTAAGCGTCGTAATTCCCACGGGAAGATGACGAACATTAACGAGGCCAGTTAAGCTTTCTGAATAGCGCTATGCCCCGGTACCAATAACCGCCCCCACTCCCGGTTATGTACCGGGGCATAGCCATAAGGAGAACTAAATGGATACCGATTATCTACGAAATGCTTACTACACTCAAATTCTTCCCGCTGGAGTAGTCGCCGGAACTACTGTCCCTACTCCTGGTGGCGGAGTTATTGGCGGGGGCACTACTTACGGAAACAGTGTTGGAGCGGCTGGAGTAGTTGTCGTTCCTGGCGCTGCGAGAACTGTTATTGTTAAAGTAACTAGTTTGCCCGCAGGTGTTTACAATATTGATGTTGTCGCTGGATTTGGTGCAACTGCTGAGACAGCTACAGACTTTAATATGCAGCTAGTTGTCGGCGGTACCAATGGTGCGACTAACTCTGGCGGAACTGACGTTTCTAAATTGATGGTTTCCGGAGCTAACGACAGGAGACAGTTTAATTTTAAATACACTCTAACTTCTACGTCAGATCTTGCTATTACTACGACAACCGCTGGCGGGTCAGCAGGATCTGTTTATCTTGCGCAGATCATTGCTACTAAGATTGGTTAACAATGGATCTACGAAATAGCGCGCTACTTACGGAATCTGGCCATTTTGTAAGCGAAAAATGGGCTCATCTTAACGAATTGCTTCAGGCATTTGATCCGGAGCTAGAGCTTCACTGGATTCCTACAGATAAGCGGGTGACGGATGAGAAATATCCTTACCGCATTATACATAATCCGCCTCCGACTTCGCGTATGGCACCTTACATTGTCATGCATTGCCGCGAAACTGATTCGCCACAGGAGGTCTTTGCAAAAATCATTGCTGGTGACAATTGGCGAACTGATGTTCAAGCACAACTGGATGCCCGCATTACAGCACAGCGGCTATTCGAGAGGAAAAAGCAGCTTGACGAAATGGCAGAAGCTGCTGATTTGGCTCATTTCTTGCTCATACGCGGTGGTAATTATACTACTATTCGTCACCCAAAAACTAATGAACTAGTGAAATTCGATAGCCACAGGTTTAGGATGCGCTGATGTACGTAACTGTTCTCAGATCGGCTCTGAATTGGCCGGACACTTCTAAGATTGACAATGCCCCAACTAATAAAGGCATTGTGATTCACTATGACGGTGGGTCTCGTAATCTAACAGCTAAAGAACACCCCGCATGTTTTGAGTACTGGCGTTGGTGTCGCGACTTTCATATCAAAACAAATGGCTGGAAAGATATCGGATATTCTTACGGTATCTGCCCGCACGGTGTTGTTTTTGAAGGCAGAGGATTCGGAAAAGAGCAGGCCGCTCAGCCTGGCGGAAATAAAGATTGGCTTAGTGTAACACTAATGCTCGGCAAGGGAGAGTCCCCTACCGAGAAGCAAATTGCAACCTTTAATGAGTTTAGAACCAAGCTGGTTCGTGCAAAGAAAATCGCCGAAGCTGTTTCTTTTCACTCAATGTTTTATGCGACTGATTGCCCTGGAGACATTGTAAGAAATAAAATCGCCCACGGTGAGTTTTCTAAGCTTCTCCCTGTGGCTGAAGCCGACCAATATTGGTCGGCGTTGCAAGAACTTCCTTTGCTAAACGATCTTGGTCCTAATGCAAAAGCTGTTGTGAAATCTATACAGCGAGCGCTAAATCTAGATGACGATGGAGATATTGGTCCTAATACGTGGGCTGCCATCATTAAGAAGCTGCTTAAATGAACCTCGGAGACGTAAGAACTAGAGTAAAACGCCAGTTCGGCGACGAATCTCAGGTTCAAATCAATGATAGCGATATTACTCGCTGGGTTAATGATGCTCAGCGCTTTGTTGTCATGCAAAGCGATGGACTGCTTCAAAAAGCAGCCACAGCAGACCTAGTAGCTAATCAGCAGGAATATAGCGTCCCAACTGACTTGCTAATTCTTCGGTCGATTAGCACTCGACTAACGGCATCTACACCATATTTTCCGCTAATTGGTCTTTCGCCACAGGAGTTTGACCAGAAAATTGGCGATTGGGATGGCGGCTCAGTTAATAGCGGCACTGCTGGCTATTATCATATCTACGGCACTGTTATAAAGCTGTGGCCTATTCCCGTGGCCACTTTGACAGCTGGTTTGAAAATCTATTATAGCAGGATTCCGACAGATGTAGCTGTTGACGCGGACACTATTGATCTGCCGCTCATGTATCACAGCGCTGTGGTTAATTACTGTTTGCAGCAGGCTTATGAACTTGACGATTCTTCGTGGGAAGCTGCAAAAGTTAAAGGCGACCAGGTACTAACCGATATTCATATGAACAAAGGACGTGAAAACAGAAGTCCTTCAGCCGCTTATGGTCGTATTACTGTGCTGCCGGAGGATATGTAATGCCCGCTGATGCAATTGTAATGGGACCATTTGCAGGAGGTCTCAATAATGTCTCTGACCCGTCTGCAATTGCTGATGACGAACTTCAGGAATGCGTTAATTTCGAGCTCGATCTTAATGGCACCCTTGTTGCTCGCCCTCCTTTTGTTGCTAGTGCTGGGCCTGGTGCATCCCATGTTCGCGCTATTGGTAACTGCATTTTCGGTACTGAGTCTTACGTCATTTATGCTAATGCTGCGGGCGTTTGGGCGCAAAAACTAAGTGACAATAGTTTTGTAACCATTACGGCCACAGCACCTAACCCTCTTGTAGCCATTCAGTACGCTGGCTTTTTGTGGATTATCCCCTCCCCCGGTTCTAGCGCAAACGGCGGAAAATGGGACGGCACAACTTATACGGCTGTGTCGGCAATTCCAAAGGCCGGTGCGGCTATTATTTACAAAGAGCGCATGTGGCTTTGCCCTGGCTATTTCGCAACCACTAACACGTCTCGTCTTCAGTACTCCATTATCGGCGATCCTGGTACCTGGACGGGTGATTCTGGGTTCTTTGACGTAAGTCCTGGAGACGGTCAAAAACTGATAGATCTGGTTATCTACAACAATAACCTGATTCTTTTCAAAGACGACTCGACTTACGCTCTTAGCTATTCAACAGCTCCTGCTGACGCTACGCTGATTAAAATTAACAACACAATCGGCGTATCTAGGCATTATTGCATGGTTCCCTTTGAGAGAACTATTTATGTTCTTCACGAAGGGCGGGTATATGAGATTGTCAATTATAACTGGAGCGACATCTCGGTAAAGGTATTTTTCACGGCTGCTTCTCTAACTCCGGGTACATTTACTGAAGATATGTGTATGAGTTTGATTGGAGATAGACTACTAGTACGACATTTTGAAAATGTGTGGGTATATGGAATCAAAACTCGGACATGGTCCCAATGGACATCGGCCGATTCATCGCTCAACAATCTTGGTGCTTTTGTTGAGCACCCTAATGTTTTGTCTTCTCTTCCATTTCGTATATATCGCGCTGGAATAAGTCTGACTAGCCCAACCCACATTGTTACTATTAAAGAATTTGCAGATGCGACTACAGTAGAAAAAAATTCTTCGGGAGCAAACGTAACAATCACTAGCTATGTTACAACCAAAAACTATGATTTTGGTGTGAGCTACGTTTATAAGAGACTTTCATACTGGGGCATGGACGTTCTCACAACGAACTCAGTTATTGGTACGGCTAGCCCAATTACGTTCGGTATCACAGTTAATTGGAGTGACCTAGCGCTTAATACTTGGGGCAGCTTGGGTTCTTGGGTGTCACCCCTTACAGTGAATCCAGACGTCACGACCACGGTAGCGGGAGCCACAGGAACGCTCAGGCGATTCATTAAGGCAGCTAAGGGCCTCAGATTTCGCCAGATCAAATTCAAAGTGCAAATGACCACGGGAGGATCTACGGCAGACGGGCCGTGCAAATTGTATTCGATTACGGCATTTGCAGCGTCCAAGCAATTTACGTCTAAGAGCGTGAGCTAATGGCAAGTTACATTAACCCTGATGGATTTAACAAATACGCCGCTGGAGCCAAAACTTACGGATCGGGACGATCGTTTCCTACTATTGGCCCTGTTGACCCTCTAGGTTATAGGGAGAGAGACCTTCAACAAAAAGCTAGAATGCAAGCTATTCTTAATCGACTAAAAGCAGTTCAAAGCGGTAATTACATGTCTAGCGCTTATCTCGGAGGTAACAATGGCGCCTAGATTGTCCGTGAGTCCCCAGGCCATTATGAATCGCCTTAACGGTGTTATGCCTGGATCGGCTATGCAGCCGAGCAATTCGATTATTGATCAGATGCTGGCGTCTTATGCCACAGGGGCAGCAATTCCCGACCCTGTTTTGGACGGCAACGAAACCACTACTGATCCGCTTCAGGAATATCTTAACGCTGGCCAAATTCCGACTAACACGACTGCTCCTCCCCCTGTGGCTAATAGCTCAGGTGGTATTCCGAATTGGGACGCTCAGGGGCTGCCTCCGAGAGACCCCAATTTTCAGCCGTATGGTATTGCCAATGATGATAATTGGCACAATCTCGGCGGTAGTGTTATGGAGCACCAGCTTAACTCTAATGTAAATCCACGAGACGTGGCTCTTTTCTGGGCGCGTAATAATGGTGAACATTTGCGTAACGCGGAGCCTTACGGTGCCGATGGTCGATTTACAGTTTCTTACAATTACCCTAACCTAGAAGCGTACAAAAAAGACGCTGCTAAAACTAGTCAACTTCCGCCACAAGCTTACAGCGGTAATGGCTCAGGCTATGTTGGCGGAGATTCAGGCGGTTCCAACGGCAATATTAGCCAGGGAACTTATGCACCGCCTTCTATGCCAGCGACAGCCACAGGGAGTTATGGAGACACTAGCGGTTTGCTAAATCAGTACGCTAACAGCGCTCCTAAGCCTCCCACTAGTAGCGTGTCTGTAGGTGCTATTCAGAATCGACTCTCTAAGATGCGCGGCGGTCGATAATGACTACAGCTAAAAAACCCGTAGCTCCCCCAGCTCCTCCCGCGCCAAAAGGTAAATCAGGCAAAACTACAATCACCAATAAGAAAAGCAGCAAAGGTCAGCTTAGTGGCACACTGACTCCAAAGCCTACTAAAAACGATCCTAATAGTTTTGCTGACTCCACTTATTGGGACACACTTAATTCGCTGATCCGTGATTCTGACCTGTATAAGCAGAACATGGGCTTGCAGCAGGCTAGAACTAACGAAGATTACGGTGTAACTACACAAAAGCTAGCTAAACAGCGCGGTAGAGATCTCGACAGCATTAGAAATGACTTTGCTGCACGAGGTATTGTTAAATCATCTCCATACGGTACTCGTGTAGGTCAGTATGAGGATGATTATCAGACCTCACTAGCTGATTTGGCAAGAGCTAAAAACCGCTCGTTGCAAGATATTAGTATGGGTTATCAGCAGTATCTTGAACAATGGCGACTTCAAAAGCAGCAGGCCATTCAAGATGCTATTCAGCGCAAACTAGCTAAACTTAAGAAGTGAGTTATGGCTACGAACTGGGTTGATAAACAGCTCACTAAAACGAAAAAGACCGGGCCGACACCTATGCCGCACCCCGGTGATCCTGGTTATTCTCTTAATGAAATTCGCCAGCGTCAATCGGCTGGTTATAGGCCCCCTGTGGCCACAGGAAAACCAGGCAGTGGTATTGATTCCTCTGACAGAATGAAAATTGCCGGAGGAACTCACGACATTACCACTCCGGCCTCTCCTGTGGCCGGTTTGCCGGTAATTGATCCGCTTGGCGATCTCAATGAGATTTATAAGCAACTGCTTAATTCACTGAGCCAGTCCCCTACTGTGCTTAGTGATAAGCAAATTAGAAAGCTTGCCGAGGATCAGATCAAAATGCAGTTCGATCCTCAGATTAAAGCTCTCAAGCAAGATATGGCCGAGCGCAAACAGCGTTACGCAGCTAACAAAGCGGAAGTCCAGGACCTTTATTCAGACCTGGCTAATCAGTATCGTTCTGAGCGTGGCAATTCAGTTAATGCGTACAATGATGCACAGGCGTACAATGATTCGCTTAGGACTAACACTGATGCTCAAATGCAGCAGAATTTCCAAAACTCACTAGATTACCAGACAAATGAATTTAATAAGCTTGGTATTGGTGACGTTGCTCAAACTAATTATCCGCAACAACAGCAGGATCTTCAATATCAGCAGACTCTTAATAATGCTGAAGCCGATGCTTTCGACCGTTATTTGGCCGGAGGTGAAGCGTCTGCTCAGGATTTCTATTCTAAAATGGCTGCTAACGCGGGATACCACGGGGCAGAAACTATTGAAGATTTGCTCGCTGAGCTTAATAGCAATCTCGATAATAGTTCTTCTCAGATAACTCAGCTTCGCGGACAAAGTGGCACAGCGCTAAGCACTCTAATTGCGCAGCTACAACAGCAACAGCAGCAAAAACTAGCAGAAGCTCAGCAGCAGCAATTCCAGAATCTGCTTAACGCTGGCAAATTTGGGATGGATATTAGTCAGCAGCGCTGGGCGATGGATCCTAATAATCCGTCTAATCAAAAAGCTGCATCTCAAAGAGTTCCGACTTCTGGTTTGCTAGGTGCTACTCAGCAATTTGCTAATCTGCCTGATCCTCAGAAGATGCTCGGAGTTTTCCAGCAACTTCTCTCTACTCAGCCATTCCTTGAAAACAATGTAATGAGCAAGGGTGGAGAAAGCATTAAACTAAGTGCGCCACAGGCAGCTCAGTATGCTGTTCAAATGGCTCAGCAAATGGGGCTGAGCCAGCAGGAAACTGCCGCTCTTTATAACGCAGTATTCGCATACTTTGGCCAGTTGGGTAGATAAGTATGGGAAATAACTTCGACATTAATAAAGTACTGAAAGCGCTGGATGCTTCCCGTACTCAGAGGGCGTTGACGTCTAATCAATCGCCCACAGCCCAGAATCTTAACACGGCTCAGTATATTTTGAGTCATGCTAATACTGACTGGAACAAGGTAGCTAATACCAAACTAGTTGCTGCTGACCGAGATTCTTCTGGACCGTCGGTTATTTCGCGCATCTTTGATATTCTGTCTCGCCCTAATTATGCAGTGGCTAATTTTTTCAACGATGCCTTGGCACCAAAAGGGACTCAAACAGAGCAGCCTAATTTGCTAGATTCCCTGTGGCAAGGTTTTAGCGGAAAAGATAAGACCACTTTTGCTAATGTTATTGAGACAGCGTATAATCGCCAACCTGAGATCTCAGGAAGCTCTGTAGTCAACCCTGTCGCCAAGTACGGGGGAGGGTTCCTACTAGACGTAGCGCTTGATCCTCTGTCCCTGATAGGTCCTGGGGCCCTACAGAAGGGGGCAAGGGCGCTCGGTCTAACATCACGTGCCGACAAGCTAGCGGCGGTACCCTCCAAGGCTCAAAATCTCGCGATTAACGAATTGCCAAAAGATTTGGCCGCGAATAGTGGTTTTGGAGCTAAGCCGGTAAATCCATCACTTTACTACAACTCAAAACAACTTCCGCCAATTAGCGAACCTCCGCCTAACATTTTGCCGCTAGGTGGCGATATAGCTAAATTGCCACAGAAGATGGCCGATGTTGATGTCCCGTACATTAAGACATCGCCAGAATATGAACAGCAAATAGGCAAAATTGACTTCACTACCAAAAACATGGCTCGTCAGCGATTTAAGACTGAAGCCATGGGCAGATTGTCAGAACAATTTCCTGAGCTTTCTAAGAATGAGAAAGTCAAAAAGCTTAATCTCTGGCTCATGGAAAACTTTCCTGTGGCTGGTTCTCAGAAATACAAGGAGATTTCTGAAGGAGTTAAAGGGCCTGAGCCGCTTGGAAAACCCCCTGTGGCTGAAGACGCAATCAAGCCGGAAGTTATATACAAGAACTTTCCGCAAATGTCGGCCACAGATATCGTTAACAGAATTCAGCAAGGCGATCCCGCAGTAATCGCTGAGCAACAAGTTTCACACACTGCACGCGATCAGATTCTTCAAGCTCTCGGTCCAATTAGGGCGTCTGAAAATACACGGGCAATTGAGATAACTGATCGCTATATTGACAATGTAGTTAGCCAGCCAAATAAATTTCCGAAAGATCCGCTTAAAGCTCCATCTCCTGCTAACCCTGCTCAAATGGCCAATCTTGCCACTAGGCTTAACAATTTCGTGCGCATGGTTGGCAAAAAAGCCCCTGGCAAATTTAACACGTTTAACATGCTGAGGGCTGCAGAAGAGCGCCTAATTGAAAAAGGCTTCCATCCTACATTCTGGGACGGCAGCCAAATTCGGCCGACGGATGTTTTGCTGCAAATTGCCGGGTCGGCTGAAGATCTGCCACAGGTAATGAAAAACCACCTGACGCAGGTAATTACCGCATTCAAAAATCAGGACGCGTCAAAACTAACTGACCCAATTGTGGTCCAGGCCATTGAAGAATTGCGCGCCAAGAGTGCAATTACCGAAGCTCCTAAAGTTTCACATGTAATTGACCAGGCCAGCCAATACACCCCTGTGGCTGAACAGGTTTTGAGTCAGCCTAAGTACAATGAGTTTCTTAAGCAAGTAGCAAAAGAAGCCGAGATTTCGCTTAATGCAGTTGGCTCAAGTCAATCAGCAGTAAAAGCCGCCCGATCTGCAATTGACTCTGTCTTCACGCTTAATAAGACTACTCCCCTACAGCAAACTTATATTAAGCGTAACTACATTCAGAGCTATATGCAAAATGGCCAGCGGTCTGCTTGGTTCCCTGTGGCTAAAGCCCAGAGTAAAGGTATCGAGGACGAGCTAGGCTTTAAGTACTCCAATCTTTCTTCGGCCATTGGTGATAATAAAGCTGTCGAAGGTTTTATGTCTCGTATGGCTACCTGGTGGGGGCAAAAAGACCTGCGTCCAGATGTGCTTATCCAGACTCAGGGAGCTTTTGCTAAGATTGCCGCTCGGGCGCGTGTCTGGAACGCTATTGCAAAACAATACGGCCCAGACGAAATCAGCGAGGCGTTTAAGGTAGCTCAGGGCAGATTGCCAATGGGAGCGTCTACCGACAGGACTAACTCTCTCGGCGGTATTTTCGAGAAGGCTGTTCAAAATCTTCTCGATTCAACTGGCTTGACACAAGAGGCTGTTAAAGCGTCTACTGTTGCCATGCGTTCGGGCATGTTGCTTAGGGATATCAATAAGCAACTAGACATTGTCAAATCGCCTTTTAGATTCGAGGCTGCGCGGTTTAGTCGAGATGGCGTTACAACTGATCTGACTAACGGAACCGACTGGCTCAAATCTTGGCAGTTTGCTAATGTCGAAAAGCCCTTGGAGTTTATGTATAACTTGGAAACTGCTGTTGAGCAGGTAATGGCCAAGTATGCATTTATGGACGAAATCGCTGCCCGCTGGGGATCGAATATTCGTTCTGCTGAATTCAGCACTCCTATTAAATTCGATGTCGGAACCTCGGCAATTCGGCCACAGAAGTACGCCGACGGGGTTACTAAAGTTACCAAAACTGGTAAGGAAATCAAAGCTCGTGAACGCGCTGCTATTGTCACGCGTCTAGATGGACTGTATTTTCCAAAGGAGATTGCGCCACAGATTTATAAAGCACTTTCAAGCTGGGACCAGATTTACGATCCTCAGTCAGATCTAGTTAAGCTTTTCGATAAGGTAACCAGATTCTGGAAATCTGGAGTTACAATCTATGCACCTTCTCACCATATCCGTAACCTTATTGGTGACGTGTTCTTGTCGTGGATGGCCGGTGTCAATTCTCCTAGGTCTTATACTAAGGCTGGAAGAATCCTTTATTCACAAAAGAAACGTTACAAAGACCTTGAAAGTGTGGAACAGCTCGTCGGGAAGAATGCCGTATCTGTAGCGCTTACCAAACCGGGCGATGTAATTACTCACACTCGTTATGGAAAACCGCTAACGGCTGAGCAGATTTACATCGGCGCCCACAATAATGGCGTACTTCCTGATATCAATGTAATTGAGGACCTTTTCGGAGACTCACTGTTTAAGGGTCGTCTAGGAAAGCCTCTAGGTGGGCGAGTAGGAAAAGCTGTTCGTGGTGTTGCCGAGAACCGCGAACATTTTACTCGACTGGCCCATTTCGTTAACTACATTGAAAAGTCTCCAGAGAAAGACATTGCCAAGCTGTTTAAGGACGCTGCAAAAGAGGTCCGTAAATGGCACCCTGATGGTTCTGATCTAACTGACTTTGAGCGCAATGTGCTTCGTCGCATTATGCCGTTCTATAGCTGGACGAGAAAAGCTATGCCACTAATGGTAGAGAGCGCTATAACTCGCCCAGGTAGAATTGTTGCGCCTGATAAATTTGCGCAGGCTCTTCAAGGCATGATGGGGATAGATGCACCTAGTAGAGACGACCCATTTCCTTATGACCAACTTTTCCCAGACTGGATTAAGGAAAAGGGAATCGGGCCAATTGCAGCTCACGGAATGGGAGGCATTCCAGGATTCATCGCCAGTTTGTCCCGTAGCACTCCTGGGTATACCGGAGAGCCTTCTGGATATACCGTTGTTAATCCGTCTAATCCATTTATCGACATGGTCGCACAGTTCGCAGGAATGGGAAATCCCAGCGATCCTCTTAAGGGAGTCGGTCAGCTAGCACATCCGGCTTTTAAGATTCCCTTTGAGCTAATCCAGGGCCGCACACTTAACGACGTACCGATTGAGCCTGGACGTTATCTTGCGGAAAACACTCCCCTGCTTTCTATGCTTGAGCGTGTTACTAATGTTGGACTAGGCGGACTTACAAAACGCGGCCAGGAAGAAGGTTTTGGGAATGCCGAAGCCCTACTAAACCTTATCACTGCCCTAGGTATTCAGGGAACTGGTCCGTATATTAAGACAGCAGAATTCCAGGAAAGAGATAGGAGGCGAGCGGCTAATGCCCAGAGGAAACAGCAATAATATTCGTCTTCAGCTAGCCAGTCAATACCCTTTTCTGAGCCAAGCTAGCGGATTCGCCACAGGAAGCCAGGAAGCATCTAATCCGATTGAGCAAATTCTTTCCAATGTAGGTTATTCGCCTACGTCGGGTTTTACCCCTGTGGCTAATCCTGGAGCCATTGGTGCCGACAATGGGACTCTAGCAAATAACACTAACAATGCTGTCCAGAATATCTTCGCACTAGTTAGAAATGCTTCAGCAGATGCGACTAATAGAACTGAAGCGGCGGCGGCAAAAAGAAAAGCAGAGGAAGCTAATGCAAAAGCTGTT
>JACCDR012272623.1_pt1 | contig 15821 bp, 34 predicted proteins | sample 7446431 | NCBI WGS metagenome assembly JACCDR01 (sample SAMN15323443, study PRJNA562643) | freshwater metagenome | isolation source: river surface water | place: USA:Blue River Watershed | collected 2017-08-17 | reverse complement strand
TTTATCGCCCAAATGGCTTGCGAAACCTCGGGAGGTGTGGTTACCTATGACGTACTCGTGCATGGGGAGGTGACCATAGGATGTCCATGAAGAACGCAATGACCGTTTGTGCAATCCTGATTTGCCTACTGATTGTTGGCGGTGCTGGTGCTGTTGCAGTGCGTCCGCATGACTGCTTGTTGCTTGTGGAGAAAGCCAAGCGGATGTGGAAAGACTTCGAAACGGCCCGCTACGTCGACGACATCATCAAAGACAAAGAAAAGGAAAAGCAGCGTGAACTGCAGCCAGTGCACGAGTGATCTTTGCACAGTTCGAAACCGCCAGATACCGCAGGCAATGCGGACAATCTGCAGCAAGGGCGGTGCCGAACAAGTCAATGCCATGCTGGCAAAGATCGACGCGGCACGAGCGGAGAAAGCAGCGGCGGTTGCCGATAAACCAAAGCGGGTGAAAACGTGCAAGCCACGGCCGCCAAAAGAGCCAGTCGGCACAGCGTTGGCAAATCGCATTCAGGGACTGCTTGGCATTAAGGCCGGCAAGGGCTGTAACTGCAAAGACCTCGCAGCAAAGATGGATGCCTGGGGCATTGCTGGTTGCAAAAAGAACCGGGCAGAAATCGTTGCAGCACTTGTGGCAAATCGCGACATACTTACGCAGGCACTCGAGGAACGCAACTGGCTTGCCGGAGTGGCGTCACGAATGGCACCCGGAGTAATGCTGGAAGCTGGTGCGGAGTATTTGCTAAACGCGGCAATCGAGGACGCGCGAAGCATCGCACCGCTGCCAGTCGTTAAACGCATTCCACGCCCAAAGCAACCGCCGCAACCACGTCAGCCATCACAGGCCGGAATGAAACGTTTTCTTGGTTCGCTGAAGAAAGAACAGGACCGGCTATACGCTCTGACGATGGCCGCACCACCGCCGAAGCCGGACCCGTTTGAGGTTGTTCCGGTGATTCATTTTGGTGCCCACCTTTGGCCGGTCAAAGGTAACTGGCAGTGGCATGTGGATCTGTGGAATCAGCAGGCCCGATTGATCAACGGCAAGTGTTTCGTTGGCGTGGCAACCAGTGCCGAAACCGATTCGGTCGAAACGGTCCGGGCGGCCTTGCATCCGTCATTCATCGTGCGGGAATTCGCCAACACCAGCGAGGGCGAAAACCACACGTTCCGTTGGCTGCAGGAAGTAGTGCCGCAAGGGCAGGACGATGTTTTGATCTACTGTCACGGCAAAGGCGTCAGGCAGCATACAGCAGCGTCGGACAGTGTGCGGCGATGGTCCGAGGCGATGTATCAGACTGTCGTGTTCAATCACGAGACGGTGACTCAGAAGCTGGCAGCGGGCTACAAGAACGTGCATTCATTTCGCACGTTCGGAACGAGGCCGCTGAGTCCTGTGAATCGCTGGCATTGGTCTGGGACGTTTTTTGCCGTCCGTGCTAAGTATCTGGCAAACAGATCAGTAAAGGCCAGATATGGCGGCGTCGAAGCGTGGGGCGGCGATCATTTCAAGGCGTCCGATTCATGGTGCGAGTTTTTTGACAACTCGATGTTTACGACGCTTTACGACCACAAAGCCAGCATTGAGCAGGTGTTGCCAGCGTTGACAGAATGGAACCGCAAACAGAGGTACGAGACAATGTGCAGCACATGGGGAAGAAATTTCTGCCGACAATTGCCAGAGGGCAGCATTAAAGGCAAGAGCGTTCTTGAGGTCGGAGCGACAGACGTAAACGGTTCATGTCGGCCGTGGATCGTCTCGCAGTTGCCAGCGTCATACATCGGTACAGACATGCAGGAGGGGCCGAACGTCGATCTGGTTTGCCGTGGCGAGGATTTGCCGTTGACGGTCGGTGCAGAATCGCAGGATCTGATTGTCTGCACTGAGGTACTAGAACACGTCGAAGATTGGTTTTGTTTTTTGGAATCAATCTGGTTTGTGCTAAAGCCCGGCGGCATCTTGCTGCTTACGACTCGCAGTCCCGGCTTCCCGCTTCACAACTATCCTGCCGACTGGTGGCGGTTTACTGTCCGCGACATGCTGACGATTTCCGAGGATCAGGAAATTCTCACCGTGACGGCAGACCCGACAACAGATCCCGGCGTCGGCGTGATTATCCGCAAGAGAGACAATGCACTGACAGCAGTGCGAGCGTATTCGATGCAAGACCGTCATAGTTCGATGGCCGGTTCTGCGGATAAATAGCAGGGGCCACAAACGCAGTCTGGGAAGGGCTTCAGCCGATCGGTTGAAGCCCGCTGCGTTTTGCGAGTTTCTGAAAATCTTTTCTTTTTGTGTGATTGTGTATTGCACAAGCAACCGATGAGTGTATTATTCCACCATCAGACACGCGACACACAAACCAACAAAAAAGGAAAGAACAATGAGCCAGAACGAACTGAAGAACGCGGGATACAAAATGGTACAGATCGCAGCAATTGAAAAGGGATTCAACGCAATCCGAGCACGCCGCGCGATCAGCAACTATGTAGATGCGGTGAACGCTCACGATGCAGTCAACGCTACTCTTGTTCAGCTGATCGCACTCAGCGTAATCGAAAACGCATAGACAACACTAAACGCAGCAGCCCCGAAAGGGGCTTTTCTGCGTAGAGGAGGAGAACTATGGAAAATTACGAGAATCCAGAACACCCGTTTAATTCGCAAAGATATCACAGTGGATTTCGTTGTGCTGGGTATGCGAGAGACGTTGAATGTGACACCAAAGCAGGCACGGCGTGGAGTCCGTATTTTTGCCAAGAGTGTAACGCGAAACGAATAAGGCGAATTTCAAGGTGCTTGAGTGATATTTTGAGCAAGGGTAGTGAAACATGAAACAAATAGGCGGAAAACGCGAAGGGGCAGGCAGACCGGCCCCGCTCGGACGCAAGAAAACCTGCACAGTCAGACTTGATCCGCAGGTTGAAGCGTTTTGCCGGGCAAATGGTGGGCTTGCGATGTTGAATGATTTGTGCAGACGGTCTGCGGAGTTTAAGGCGTGGTTAAAGCGGAGGGAGTGAGATGGGTAACGCACACAATGCAGCACAGGCATGGTACGTTGAAAAGAAGCGCGAACGACTCGCAAAGAGAAAGAAACGCCCGACGCATCAAACTCGCCACTTTGCAGGCTATGCCACTTACAGCGAGTATTTGAAGTCAGATTTGTGGCTCGATCTTCGTGAGCGTGTTCTGGATCTGCACAACAGAACCTGCGGAATGTGTCGAGGCGTCGCAACGCAGGTGCATCATCGACACTACGGAATCCGTACACTGCTCGGAAAAACTCTGGTGCATTTGTTCCCGGTTTGCGGCAAGTGTCACGTCGGAATAGAGTTTGATTCGTTCGGCAAGAAACGATCAGCAAAGCAGGCGGAAGAGTGGCTAAAATCGTTTCTGGCAAATAGGACGGGATAAAGACGTGGTGCGCGCAGGAGAATGGAAATGAGCGAACAAAACAAGGTGATAGCGATCAAAGAAGTAGAGTTGTCGCCAGAACTAAAGCAAATGATGACATTGATAAGCAATGGACTATCGCTTGTGAGAGCCGTCCGAAAAATTCGCGGAGAGCGAGAAGTTCAGTTAATGCCTGTCGGACGCCCATTCCCATCCAACACGCCGTGAAAGTCAGAGGATGTTCGTGATAACAAAATCGTTTTCCTTATTGCCGGTAATCGTCGACGATCCAGAGTCGAGGCGATGTGAGACGTGCATTTACTGGCAAATTGGCATTGCTTCACCGTGGCATTCTGATCGAAACAGATGCTGCTGTCCTGTTCCGTCATCAGTGAAAAAGGCAACGCTTTACGCTGGCTATACGGGGCCCACGGAAGGACTTGACTGCATGTTTTGGAATCCAATTCAGTGCAAATAGACATCCCGATCCACAGGCAGCAGTTCCCCGCTCGGTAAATCCTCCTCCCGATTTGCCAGCGTTTGGCTCGTTTGTCCCGATCGGGGCTGCACACGTTATTTCGTCATTGGCACCCACCGCACCGAATAAGCCCCAGTCACTTGGCACACAACAACGACGCGAATCATAATTGGTTGTTTCGTCATGGAAGTGGTTATCGAAAAATCTCAGAAACATCTGTTGACAATGTTTTGCTGAATCGCAAGACTGTCGGCACGTTGATGCAAGCGACGTGACAAAATCGGAATAAACCGGGAAACCGGATTCAAAGGCTCGGCAGACTGCTTGCATCAGTTTGACGGGCCTTTTTTATGTGCATGGTGTTTCATGATAACACGACACAGCAAGACGCTTTCCGGCGGCTGTCCATCCCTGACAGGAGGCCAGCAATGAGCCTACCCGCCCCGTATTACAGCGACGAAAGCTGCACGATTTACCACGGCGATTGTGCAGAGATTTTGCCAGAGCTTGGCCGGTTTGATTTGCTGCTGACTGATCCGCCGTATGGGATGAACCTTGACACTGACAACAGTCGTTTTAGCGGTGGTTCAAAGGGGAACATGGCAAAGAGTGGTAATGGTCCGGGAACTGGAGCAGGCTTGCCGGTTATTGGTGACGACAAGCCACTCGGTGGAATTGCTGCAGACCTGCTGATCAACAGCTCTGATGTGCAGGTAGTCTGGGGATGGAATCACTACCCGCAGTCGTTTCCAAAAGGGTCGTGCTTGGTATGGGTCAAGCGATATGAAGAGGCGTTCGGGTCGTTTTTAAGCGATGCAGAGATTGCGTGGAAATCAACCGGCTGTGGAGTTTGGTGTCATCGCGATTTGTCAAACAACGCCATAGCGAAAGAGCGTGTTCACCCAACGCAGAAGCCAGTTTCATTGATGCGGTGGTGTATGACATTGGTTCCTGCTGCTCAAACAATCCTCGACCCGTTCATGGGTTCTGGCACAACGCTAGTCGCCGCAAAGCTCGAAGGCAGGAAAGCAGTCGGTATCGAGATATCACGCGCTTACTGTGACATCGCTATTTCGCGGCTGCGTCAGAGAGTTTTGCCATTCGAAACTGATTCCAACGACGCAGGCTGTGAAGAGAATCATGGTCACGCTTCTTCATCAATCGGAGGTTGCTGACATGGTTATTCGATGTGTCCCCATCCTCATGATGAATGACTTCATCAGGTGTCAAATATCTTCCAATGACGGATTCGACAATGAGCCTATGTTCCATGACGTAGCCTTTGCAATCAGCAAAAGGATGATCAGGAACGCGACGGGCTTTGTACTTCGACTTGCTTCCGTAGCGGATAACGCCGCGTTTCATCGGTTTGCCGGTTTTGTGTTTAGTGGAACATTGAAAACTACAAAACCGCTGCTTTCGGCTTCCAGTGCTGTCGCAATCCGCCCCGCATTCAAGGCACTTGTTTACTTGCGGTTCGCCCCATCTCTTCCCGAGATAGCAATTGCGAGAGCAAAACTCGCTGGACGTCTCACGCCCATACTGTGGATGAAACGGCGTTTGGCAGTGTTTGCACGTAAGGCTTATGGATTTGTTTCTCATGGAAGGAGTGTACCACGGCACCCACGATCATCAAAGGAAATAACGCCAAAGTATTGCGAGATCGCCGTCAATCGTCTTCGTCAGCGAGTGCTGAACTTCGAGGAGGCGGTCCAATGACGCTACCACCAAACAAATGCGGCCACGACCAGCATTTCCGCGAAATTATGTTTTGCAAAAACGGCTGCCTAGCTTGCGAGTATGAGTCAACAAAAGCACGCCTTGACGACGCGGTGAACATCCTGATTGACATTTCTGGAGACGCTGCGTTTTCCGGTGTAGGCGAGAGTTTGCAGAACAGGGTTTACATGATGATCGAAAGGGCGGCCCAATGAACTACCGCACCTTGTTCACGGACGAATTAGAACCGGCCCCAATCGCCCGGCACAGCGACCCAACAACGTCGCACAAAGCCGCCGAACGAATTCAGCCAACAGTCACCGCTCGCCAACTGGAATGCCTCGAAGTCCTCCGCAACTACGGGCAGCCAATGACTAGCAACGAACTTGCCAAAGCGTGCTGCGATCGGTTCTGCGGAGAGTTGAAAGTCGACCCGGTTCAGTTTGCTAAGAAGCTGGACAACTACCGGAAGCGAGCAGACGAGATCAAACGCAATCCGGAGCTGTGCGAGATTCTTGAGGCTGAACGGAACGGCGGGCAGTTGTTTAGAGCGAGGGGTAAATAAGTGGGACGTCACACAAAAACAGACAAGCCTATTCCGCATCCAACATCATGGCTCACAGTGCTATGGCAAGTCGAGATGCTTGAACTTGGCGGCCGTAGATATGGCCAATGGCTGTGCCAGTGTAAATGCGGAAAGACACGCAAGGTTCCGCGAATGAAAATCATCAACGGCGGAATTCGTTCGTGCGGATGCATGAAAAAAGCATTGATGAAAGAGTTTGCGGAAGTGGCGGCAAAGGTTTGGGCAGAACGAAGAATTCAACAGGAAGCGGCAAATGTTCAATGAACTAATTAGCAACTGTTTTGCGTTCATGGTGCTCGTGCTCCTCGGCTGTTTCGCGGCTGGCTCAAGCGAGATTGCCAGCGAGCGTGCTGAGCGTAAACGGATCGAACGCGAGATCCGTGAGAAGTACGGAAGGACTTACTAACCGGCGAGATCAAGGGATCACCGGATTTTTCGATGTTCGGCACTAACGAATTTGCCCCGAGGCTGAGGACGGGAGTCTTATGAAGCCCACGAAAAATATCGGGTACTTCGTGACAGGTCGGAGAGACGATCGTTGATCTGTAGGCGTATGTGTTAACGACATGCGTCACCCGGAGAGCCGTTTGCGTAAGACTCGCGATGCTAAACGCAGACATCAGTCTCGACTTGGTTCGAATCCAAGCAGATCAAATCGGAAGCGGCTGGAGCGTTTCCAGTCGTGCCCGCTGTCAACGGCGGCGGGCGAATACATGCGGTCAGGGTAAGGCGCACGAGCCTCTTGCTAAGTCGAAGGAATCGAACCGCGTTTTTAAATCCCTGTGAGCGGTCCCAAGTCGCGTTGGTGACGATTACAAACGTCAACGCCGCTCACAGGGTGTTTTAACATGAAAGGACTTCGCAATGTTGGTAGTCGCTCGGAAAGCAGCAGACAGATTGAAGCTCACAAACACATCGGAGGATTTTGCGGTGGTTCGCATTGTTGTACCAGCGTCAGCGGGCCCAACAATCGAACGAGTTATCGACGTGATTTTGTGCGAACTAAGACCTGCAAACGGCATCGCACGAATCGGCTTTGATGCAGACAGAGACATCATCATCAGCCGCATGGAGCTGGTAAAGCATTAACACATCCCTGCGGACGGCTCGCCAGCGGTGGCGTTCAAGAGTCGTCAATGCCGTCCGCAGGGTGTTTTTTATGGAGTTGGTTTGATGGTACGGAAACGAGCACTGCGAAAAGCTAAGTTGAAAAAACCGAGTCCACAAAAGCCGCTGACAGTAGACCCAACTCCGGAGGAAATATGGGGCACTGATACCACGATCAGACTGGCTGAAACGATCCGAATGGAACGCGAACAGCCAGAAAACAAGCATTGCTATCGGCCATCGACTATCAGGGAATGCAGCACGCGAATGCTGCCGGGCGGTCGCGGCGTTTTGAGGGGGCAAGGATGAAACTGACAGCAGCACAAAAGCACGCCAACAAGGTTGCCAAGATTGCGGAACGGCTTCGTGCAATGAGTCCCGGCAATCAGATTAACGACGTGGCAAAGGTGTTTCAAAAGCTTGTGCGGATGAAGGCAGCCGATGACTTTGGCATGTGCAGTTGCGTGACGTGCGGTGCGTACTACCCGTGGAATTCACTGCAAATGAACGCAGGCCACTTCGTCAGCCGCAAATGTCGCACAACGATCTTTATGGAAGTCAACTGCCATCCGCAGTGCGTCAAGTGCAACAAGCATCTCGGCGGCAATGCTGCGGAGTACGAGCGGTACATGGTCAAACGATTTGGCCGCGATGTGGTCGACGGATTGAAACAGGAAAGCCGGGATTCAATCAAATGGACATGCGAGGAGCTGGCAGAGAAAAAAATCCAGTTGATGGAACAGGTCAGGAAGGAATCGGAGCGGCTGCCATGACATACGACCAGCAAACCGGCGACGGCAAATACCTGCAAACCACGCTCGCAATTCTGCGTGAAGCGATCAAAAAAGCGAAGACTACACATGGCAAAAAAACGGTTCTCAAAGAAGCAACTACTGATCGATCTTGCAGACCTAATGGAAAAACGGCGAGGAACGTTTGACCCCAAAAACGGCTGGTCACAGGTTCAAGGCAAAGGCGAACAGGCAAACAGAGACTACGCCGAATGGAGGGCAATCGAGATGGTTCATCGACTAATCAAAGAAGAATACATCGGCCATTGAAGACTGAGGCTGAAACACCTGCCGAGCCTCAAAAAACTATGCGTTCAGGTGTGGGAGCAGACTCTGCCGGATTGCGTCCGGAAAACTGTCGGCGGTGAGATGCCGCGTTTAACTTTGTTTAAGGATGTCTGAGATGATTCGCGCCGGTGATGTAAGGGTTGCATATCCTCTTTTCCAAGAGGAAGGAAGCGGTTCGATTCCGACTTCGGCGATTCAGCTACGGTTTGACGCATGCAGCATGAAACGTGCTCAGGAATTGAATCGGACGTGGCATTCCGTCTTGCCAAAGACAAATTATGGAAATCTGACACGAAACAGGCGTGCTGTAGCGTACACAGCGGAATTTGATGGGCTGTTCTATGCGGTTGCAATCTGGACCGATCCCGTGGCAGCAAACAGGTTAAAGCATGGCGACCGGCGTCTGGAACTGCGACGCATGGCGATCGCAACGGATGCTCCGCCAAATACCGCAAGCCGCATGATTTCGTGGATGCGGAAAGACGTGAAAGCTCGCTGGCCGGAATTGGTCGGGCTTGTTTCATATCAAGACACTGCGGCACATCAGGGAACTATTTACAAAGCCAGCGGTTGGGAAATGATTGACACGTCAGGAAGTCTTACCGAATGGAGTGTGAACGGGCGAGTTCGAAATAACGAGCAATCAAAGGCTCCAAAAGTTAGATGGGAGTGGTGGTATGGCTCATTGGATGGAAGGTGATTGGCCCGAGAACTGCGAAGTAGAAAGCGATCAAGACAAGTTGCTGAAGAAAGCAGCCGGACTGATTCGCAAACTATCTGATCTGCTGCCGCCTGTGAATGCTGAAGTGGATGAGATCATTGGCGAACTTGATGCTGTCGCCGATGACATCGAAGGCATATTTGAGAGCAATGATTCTCGGTCGATGGGATGGGTCGGAGACGACGGATTACCGTAATTTGATCATCTGGCGTTTAGGTGATGGATCATAAAAAAATTGAAATTCAAACAAGCGTTGCCTCGCGAGATAGGGGACGACCCTGCAAGTTGAGAGTTTCGCTAATCCGGTTTTGTTTGGCAAATGGGATGACATGCCACAAGCCGCGCGTGATGAGTTCGCTAACAACGGACCAATTCCGTGCGAAGGCGGCGGCAAGCTAGGAACATGGTGCGAGTATTGTCGTTTCGGCTCGGTCGGCGAAGTTCAATAAACACGGGGCAGATAATCCTTTTGGAGTAAGTCAAATGATGTACTGCGTGAATTGCAACAATCCAGTGACACGGGCGGAAGTCGATAATCGGAAGTGCAGCCACTGTGGAAACGATCCAGCACATGAGGCACCAAAGGCAGCCGTGCCAACCAACAAGTAAAGGAAACACATGCCTACCGTTTGGGATGACATCGAAAATGAAGCACCGTCAGACAAGTGCCCAGAGCCGGGAGTCTATCCCGGAATCAGTTTCGCGGAATACTGTGCATGGGACGCAATCAACCACAGCAAACTCTGCAAGATTGACAAAAGCCCGCTACATGCTGTCACGCTTAGCGATTTGGAAAAGTCGCCAGCAATCCGGCTTGGGCAACTCGTTCACGCTGGGAAGCTCGAGCCCGGTTCAGTGCAGCAGCGTTACGCGGTGATGCCGCAATTTGAACTCGATTCGGCCAACACGACAAAGGATGGAAAACCGTCAGTAAACGCCGGAACCGAGTACGTGAAAACAAAGCGTGCTGAGTTTATGAAGGCAGCGATTGCTGAGCGGAAAACTGTCATCAGCCAAGCTGAATTCGATCAGTACCAGTCAGCACTCGATGCAATCAACGCAAACTCAGAAGTCGTTTCCATGATCAACGATGGCGAGTGCGAACTGTCCATCGTGTGGCACGACAAGCACACAGGACTGCGTTGCAAGGCTCGCATTGATTGCAAGTGCGTCGATCGAATCATGGACCTGAAGACAAGCCGCGACGATGGCAACAGGCCGCTTCCGGTGTCGTTTGAGTATTCGTTGTGGACGTATTCGTACTACTCACAGGCCGCGTTCTATCAGACCGGCTGGGAGACGCTGACGGGCGAGCGGCTGCCGTTTTGGTTCGCGGTAGTGTCGACAGACGCTCCACGCCAGTGCATTGCGGCACCAGTTGGCGATATGACGATGCAACTTGGCCGCGACAAGAACACGCAGCGAATGGCGACCTATGCAGCGTGCAAAAAGGCGAATCGATTTCCCGGCTACGACAGCCCGGAACTGTTTGAACTTCCTGAGAAATATTTGGAGGCGACGTAATGACATCGATCATTGAAAAAGCGATGGCACCGAAGTCAGATCAGCTAAACGCTGATGACCTGATCGTTGGGCCAATCGACGTGACAATCCAAGCGGTCAAGACGGCGGCCGATGACAAGATTGCCATCGAGATCGGCAACGGTCGGCAGCCGTGGAAACCGTGCAAATCAATGTTGCGGCTGCTGACGTTTTGCTGGGGCAGTGCTGAGCCGTCTGAGTGGATTGGCAAGTCTGTCCGGCTTTACCGAGATCCCAACGTCAAGTTCGGTTCAGACACTCCGGGCGGCATTCGAGTCAGCCACGTTTCGCACATCAGCGAGCCAAAGACTGCAAAGCTGACAGTGGCGCGAAGTAAGCGAGAGACCTTTACGGTTCAGCCGCTGAAGTCGGAACAGAAGCCGGTTTCTGTGCTGGACGTTTACCGCAAGCAAATGAAGGTGCATTCTGCTCCTGTGCTGGCGATCGGGAAAAAAATCGCAGACGCATATACCGCAGGCGATGCGACCGCGTTTGATGCCATCGAGGCAGAGATTAGCCAGATTGAAGACCCGAAAGGAAATGAACTGTTGAAAAGATTTCTTTCTGATGTGTTGAAGGCTTTGACGGAAGGCGGTGCGGTGTGAGCGAGCAGAAACAACCACATCGACACGAGTTTTGGGAGGTAGTGCATGCTGGATTTCGCTTTGAGAAAGGACTGAGGGTTCAAGTGGCTCACGTTTCTGGGCATCAAATATGCCTTGAAGAAAAAGATGGCAATTTAATAATCGCCGCAACAGACAAAGTGATTGAGCAGTTTGCGTATCTGCCCGACTGCGATTCGTTCAACTGGCAGCCGGAGTCTGTTGAGTCGCCTGAGGATTGGGTCACTCAGGATAGGGTGCCCGATAGGCCAGGAATCGATGAGTGGAATCGAACATGGGACGGCAGGCCGACAGTTTGGGAACCCTCATTGAAAAACGAAGAGCGTTACATGCACGGTCATGTATGCACTGCGACAGGATCGGTTTTTAAAGTGCGGTGTCGTCGCAAAGACCTGCCGCCGTTGCCACAGGAAACGCCTAAGCGGGATTATGTGCGGTTTTTGTTCCGTGACTGCGATGGTCGCTTTTATCTCGCTGACAGTTCGAAGGAATTAATTTTTCACGGATACCGCGAACTGAAGCACGACGGCACAGGCTTTTACTTGGAGGACAGCAAGTGAGTAAACGCACAATTGGGCCGGACGGACTCGACGAAACAAAGCAATACCCGTTTGAATCGGAGCGGATGCGGATCAGCCGGGAATGGAAGCAGATCACTGGTTCATTCATTCCTGCAAGAATCGAGAGATTGCCAATCGACGAACAACTGGCGGCTCTCGAGTTCCAGCGCAGGAAGCATCAACCAGTGACCGAGACGGGCGGCAATGACGATTCGATGGCAGATTGGGACGCACACAAGCAGCACGGAGGGGGATGCAATGACGTCTAAGGAGGCGATTTACGATGCCTTTTCGCGTGAATTCGAAAAGGCATACAAGAATCGGGATGGCGACTTGAAACAACGAGTTTGGAATGCTTCTTGGTCGAAACATCTAGCGAGCAATGGGCAGTCAGGGTTTAAGCGATCCACGATTCTGCTGGCGTTAAGAATGATCTGTGGTGAGTCATGAGCCATAACCAACGACTCTACTGGCTTCGCACGCTCGGTTTCGAAGCGGAAACACGATCCTGCAACCTCCCAGAACTCGGCACATGCGTGTGGGTCGACGGCACAAAGGGCGAGCGGTCTGTCTCGCTCTGGCTGTCTGCTCGTGATGGCAGTGCGATCATTCACGGCGTTAACGAGCCAGCGTTGACGTGGGAGCAGTTGCAGGATTGGGTGCAGGGCAAAACGGAGGCAAAGAAACCTTTGCCAGCGCAAAGAAATCTTTTCGGGGATGATGAATGAACAACAACGATCTTGAATGCTGGTTTTGCAAAGGAGATGGAACGCTTCCGGCTTTCGATTGCGAAAACTGTTGCTGCGAGGATGAGTGCCAGCATTGCAGTGGAACAGGGTGGAACGCTGATCGCGTAGATGTAGCAAAGTGGAAAGAGGCCGAAAAAGCGTTCCAAAAAGAGCACAGGGCAACGTGTGCTTTACAGGATGAAAAAAGACGCCAGATAGGGCGAGTTTCTTTGCGAGATCATTCTCAGACGCTGATGGTCTCAAACTTTTTGCTTGAGGAATAGCAATGCTACTCATCAAAAAATGGGACGAAACATTTGAGAACGCGGACACCCGAAAACGGCAGCGGCTCGGCTGGTACATGAATCCGAGCGGCTGTGATTCGGCTGGCTACATTGAACTCATGAGCCACGGAACGGAAGGTGTGCTGGCGTTTGCCGTGTTTCAGGCAATCTGCCAGTGGTCTGCCACCAACCGGCAACAGATCAGGGGGAAGATGGCACGCACTGACGGAACGGCCATGAATCTGCGTCAGATCAGTGCCGTCATCAGAATGCCTGTTGATGTCGTGAAAAGCGCGTTTGTGCTGCTGACGTCAAAAGACGTGGGCTGGATCGTCGAAACAGACGTCGAAAACCCTGCAAATTCTGAAATCTGCCACCAATCTGCCAGTCATCTCCCAAAGCCTGCCAGTGATCTGCCACTTCCTGCCGGTGATCTCCCAGCTTTGTGTAAGGAGAAGGAGAAGGAGAAGGAGAAGGAGAAGGAGAAGGAGAAGTCAGACGCTGTCGCGTCACGTTCGTCTAAGTTCTTGAAGCCAACAGTTCAGCAAATAATCGACTACGTCTTGGAGCTTGAAGCGACCGTCGACGCGAAATACTTCTGGGACTACTACGAGTCGATCGGCTGGAAGGTTGGCCGCAACGGAAACGCAATGAAGGATTGGAAGGCAACAGTTCGCCAGTGGCACGCGAGAAGCATCGAGGGACGCAATCATGGAAAACCTTCAAGTTTACAAAGCACGGCAGACCGCGAGGCAGAAAAGCTTGAGCGACTCCTATCCGCTGGTCTTGGTTAAATTGTCGGAACTGGCTTTGGCAAAACCGACGCTAAAGCTAGACGACAAGACCCACGCGTTTTGGGCCAGAAAACTGTCGTCTGATTACGAGCTTGATGACATTCTGATGGCGATCGAACAAGTAATACATTCGTCGATGGAATTTGTGAACCTCGGGACGATCGCGGAGGAAGCTCGGAAGGTGAAAGCAAGGCGACCAACAACGGTCTACGCTCCATTCGGAGATACGAAGCGGCTGACGATAAAGCAACTGAGAGACGCGGCATTTGATGGAAACGAGACGGCGGCACAAATGCTTGTCGAGAACGCTAAAAAAGGGTTGAAGAGGCTGCAATGAGCGAAACGAAAACAGAGTACGTGGTTGAGTACAGGCGTCGCGGTTCGCTGCTATGGCGGTGCGATCACAACGGAAAGTTTACCGACACTGACGACGCACGAAAGAAGTACGAACGAGACGCGAAAGAGTTTCCATTGCTGCAGCACCGACTGATTCGCGTGACAGTGCTGAAAGAGTCGAAGTAATCATTGACATTCATAGGTTTGCATCATACAAAAACCCATATGAAAAAAGCATCAAAAAAGAACAAAGGCGGCCGTCCCAAGAAAGCCGCAAAAATGAAGGTGACGGCAATTACGATCACGGTCACTCCGGACCAGCTCAAAATCATCGACGGCGTTGCGGTTCTGTTTGGTGGCGATCGGTCGAAAGCGGTCCGGCATATTGTTGGGCTGTATGAAGGCTAGAGGTATTCCGTTCCGCTGTTGATTGGAGATCGCTGTGTCTGAATTTGTTTACCTCGTGAATCTCTGCCATTCGATGGATGACATTCCGATGCGTCTATTCGAAGACGTGAACGAGGCTTTCGAGTACGCGAAGTTGGTCGATTGGGATGTCCCAGATGAGCTGTACAAGCGGCTGGAGCTTCCTGCATGTTCGACGCCAGTATGTATCACAGTGACGACGTTTCAGCAGGGAATCCCGATCAGCCGCGTGGTTGTGCGTGATATCGAAGACGAAGAGTGAGGTGCAAAATGTCGAGACTCAGGTTGAAGTGGTCCCGTGATCCATTCGGAGAAATGCTAGGCACGGGCTACAAGCGGTTCGAATCGTCGGTAGGAATCAATGGGCTCGCCAAACTCGGTGACGACAGAATCGATATTCTTGCCGTCGTAGCTGATTCCCCAGGCAAAGGCCAGTTCCGTCGATTCGTCAGCGCGGCAAAGCGGATGTGGAAAACTGTTGTCGTCTGGGAAGACTGGAATCCAGTCGTGACTGATGCCCTCCAGAGGTACGGGTTCAGCCGGATTTCTGAGGTTGACGGCGACGGAAAACGTAACACGGGGATGATGTTTAGTCGGTAGGGTGAGCAGCGGGCTGGAAATCCGCTAGGCGCGCAAAATCTCAAAAACACTGGAGTTTTTGTTGTGAAGTTTCTAATTGACAAATCACCAAAAGACGTTGCACGCAAGAGCGTGTCCGATCTCGTGATGGGTCAATTACTCACTCCGCTGACAGGCTACGCGGACGCTGGCGGCGCTTATGCGATCGACAACGGAGCATTCAGCGGATTCCCCGTCGATCGATTCCGGCGACTGCTGGAGAGGCAGGAAGGACGGAAGGCGGATTGTCTATTCGTTACCTGTCCGGACATTGTCGGAGCTGGAATGGGCATCGCCATAGGAAAGCCTGTGTTCGTGTCGGCGGCAGGTGTGGAGTTAGAACCTAGGTCATTTCGTCCGATTGGTTCATGGCTAAATCATCCGAGCGTGCAACTTGATCAGGGCGACGGGGCAATCGAAAGATGTCTTGCAAAAGCCGCCGGGTTCTTTGAAAAGTAAACGCGGACATTTCATCCGGTAGTCGGTTCGAGGGAAACGATCAGTGAAAAAACCAGACGAAAAGCGATCAAACGCACGAAGGAAACAACTTGAAGCCGAGGTCGAGTTGCTTCAGGGCGAAATATCCAATGCAGTGCATTGGGACCGCGTTCATGATATTCGAAACGCACTTGCAAGAATCATTCGATTCGCAAGGGATCTCGGTAAGGAATTCGGGATTGATGATTTGGAATAACGGCGGAGATGTGTTCCGCTAGGCGCTGTTTTGGAGACAAGTATGTGGATTCTGTGCGGCGAAAAAATGCCTGAGCCGGGAATGGAGTGCGTCGTCCTCGTGCAGTACGACGAAGACGAGCAGCCATTTACTG
>JACCDR011379548.1_pt1 | contig 15824 bp, 11 predicted proteins | sample 7446431 | NCBI WGS metagenome assembly JACCDR01 (sample SAMN15323443, study PRJNA562643) | freshwater metagenome | isolation source: river surface water | place: USA:Blue River Watershed | collected 2017-08-17 | reverse complement strand
TCATGCGGTGCCAGCTGCGGGGCCAGCGGGGCCCAGGTCAGAAACAAGGCACGGGCGCGGGCCAGCGCGGCAGACAGCGGCGGTGCTTCATTGGCCGTGTCGGCGACGGTGTCGGTGGCGGTGTCTGCAGCCAGCAGCGCATCCAGCCACGACGGCTGCACCGCACGCGGCGAGCCTGATGCCCCAGGCGCAGCGGCCACCCGACGCGCCAGCCACAACAGGTCGGCATCGCTGGCGCCAAACAGCGGGCTGCGCAGCGCACGCGCCAGCGCCAGGTCGTGCCCGGGCGAAGCCAGCACGTCCAGCACCGCCATCAGGTCCAGCGCCTCGGGGCTGTGGTGCAGCGACAGCGGCTCGGCCACCACATGGGGCACGCCCACATCGGCCAGGGCCTGCGCGGCCAGCGCCAGCATCTCGCGCTTGCGCGCCAGCAGCATCACGTCGCCACAGGCCAGGCCCTGGTTGAACACCCAGTCGGCCACCGCCTGCGCGGCTTGCTCGGCTTCCAGGCTGCGCAGGCGGAAGTCGGCCTCTTGTTTGGGCTGGGTCAGCGAGTCGCGCCAGTCGCTGGCGCCGTGCCCGGCAGCGGTTTTCTCGGGCACGTCGCTGCGCAGCGCACCGCGCAGGCGCAGCACCTGGCCGCCCACGGTGGCCCCGGTGGTGTGTTCGCGAAACGGGCCCCAGCCGTCTTGCTGCACCGCGCTGTCAAAGGTGGCGTTCACGGCTGCGATCACCGCCGGGGCGTTGCGGCGCGTGTGGTCGCAGCCCAGCAGCACACCGCCCAGGCCCTGCACCACAAAGTCTTGCGCGGCCAAAAAAACCCGGGGCTCGGCGCCGCGAAAGCGGTAGATGCTTTGTTTGGGGTCGCCCACGATGAACACCCCCGGCGGCCGCTGGCCGCTGGCGCCACCACCGGCACCGGCGTAGGACGACAGCCAGGCCTGCAGCGCCTGCCACTGCAAGGGGCTGGTGTCTTGAAACTCGTCGATCAAGACCTGGCGCACCTGCTGGTCCAGCCTTTCCTGCACCCAGCCGGCCACGTCGGTGTCGCCCAGCATCGCTTCGGCGGCACGTTCCAGGTCGGCCATGTCCACCAGGCCCCGTTCGCGCTTGAGCGCGGCGTACGCTGCCAGCAGCACACGCGACAGCCGCAGCATGGCGGCGTGGTCGTCGTGCGCCGCCTGCTGCTGGCGCTGGTCTTTCAGTTCTTGCAAGGCCTCGGCGGCGTGGTCCAGCAGCGGGCTGCTGCCCAGGTTTTTCTGCACCGTGTCGGTCTTCGTGTAGACCGCTGCCCACACGGTGTCGAAGTGCGCTGCGGCATCGCCCAGCGTGGCGTCCACCAGCGCCTGTGCGGCCTTGACCGGCGTCTTGTTTTTAGACCGGCCCAGCTCACGCGCCAGCGCCTGCAACAGGTCGCCAAGCGGTGGTTGGCGCAGCCGCTCGTCGGGGTGGGCCAGGCCCACGCAGTCGGCCCAGAGGTCGCCGGGTGCGGGCACCGCGTTTTCGGCGGTGCCGGCGGCGTCGGCGCGCGCCAGTTCGGGGGCGCGCAGCCAGGCGGCTTCCAGCCACTGCAGCACGGCGTGGCGGCGGTGTCGGCCCACCAGGGCCAGGTAGTCGGCGCGCAGCGCGGTGTCGGCCTGCACCTGCGCGTGAAAACGCTTGAAAAGGGGCGCACGCAGCGCCAGGATGTCTTCAATCAGCTCGTAGCGTGTGGGCAGTTGCAGCGCCTGCACCACCTGCAGCGGCGCGTGGCCCAGCAACTGCACAAACCAGCCGTGGAAGGTGCGCACCTCCACCGCCTGGCCGCCCTGCAGCAAGCGCGCCTGCAGCGCGCCCAAAAGCGGCGCTTGCGCCTCGGCCTCTGCCGGGCCCAGGCCGCGGTCGCACAGGGCCTGCACGCGGGTGTCGTGGCTGCTGTGGGCGCTGCTGTAGGTGTGCAGCCATTCTTCCAGCCGCGCGCGCATTTCACCGGCGGCTTTGCGTGTGAAGGTGACAGCCAGGATGTGCTGCGGCTCGGTGCCGGCCAGCAGCGCGCGCAGGATGCGCGAGACCAGCATCCAGGTCTTGCCGGCACCGGCGCAGGCCTCGACCACCACGCTGCGCGCGGGGTCGCAGGCGCAGGCATAAAAGGCCGGCGCTGGCACCAGCTGGCCAGCGATGCGGTAGGCGGCTTCGGTCATCGCGGCGCACGTTCCCAGTGGTCACGGCGGCACAGGCCGCGGGCTTCGCAGGTCTCGCACGTGGCGCCCTCGCCCAGCGCCTGCAGCGATTCACCGGCGCGCAGCCGCTGCCATTCAACCGCCAGCGATGCCACCATCTGCGCGGCGCTTTGCGCCACGTTGGGGTGCTCCACCACCGTGGGCGCCTTGGCGTCGTCGAGCGACAGGTAACAGGCCTGCACGTCAGGGCCCTGCCCTGCGGCCCCTGCCGTGCCTGCGGGCGCGCTCAGCAAAGCGGCGTAGAAGGCCAGCTGCGTGTCTTCCAGCGGTGTTTTCACCTTGCGCTGCAGGCCGGCAAGGTCGCCGGTTTTGTAGTCGATCACCAAGCGCTGGCCGTCAGGGCCGTGGTCCAGACGGTCCAGGCGGCCGCGCAACCGGGTACCGGGCAGTTCGTCGCTGTTGCGTTCGTGCTCGGTTTCGCCGTCGGCCCAGTACCAGCCCTCGGCCTCGCGCTGGGCCAGCCAGCGCAAATAAGCGGGACTGAAGTGTTCGAAGCTGGCGCGCCAGGGCAGCAGGTCGGCTTCGTCCAGCGCCAGCTTTTGCGTCGCCCAGTCGGCGGCGGCTTGCAACTGTTCGCTGGCGCTGTGGCGGTGGTCGCGCTCGCTGTGAAAGCGGTGCAGCACCTCGTGCAACCAGTTGCCGTAGTCGCGCTTGGCCAGCGCGGCGTCCAGCTCTTCGGGTTCGTCCAGCCGCAGCACCGCGCGTGCAAAAAAGCGGTAGGGGCACTGGCGGTAGGCGTCCAACTGGCTGGCGCTCAGGCGCTGCGGCAGGTCGTTGGGCGCGCAAGGCTGGGGGCGCGCCACGGGCTGTGGCTGCACACGGCTGCACGGGCCCTGCCAAGGCTGCCAGGTGTGCGACGCGGGGGCCGGTGCTACGGAGTCTGACACGCCGGCCGCTTGCATCAGCCAAGCCAGGTCGGGGCTTTCCGACAAGGGCTCACCCTCGCTGCGCGCCCGGCGCGTGAAGGTCACCGGGCCGCCGCGCATCAGGTGCACCAGCGCCAGGCGCTGCAGCAGGTGGCGCTGCCGCGCATCGGGCAGGCCCAGCAGCCTGGCCAGTGCCGGGCCCACCAGCGCCGCCTGCGTGCGCGGGCTGCCCAGTTGTTGGTGGTCGGCGCCGGGCACCAGCACCTGGCCAAAGCTGCGGCCAAAAACACGTGCCAACGGGGTCAGCACCACCAGTGCCTGTTCGTCGGGCAGCGGCAGGTAGGGCGACTGTTCAAGCGTGGCCCCCACCCAGGCCACGAAGCCGGCCAGGCCCAGGCGGGTGGCACGGGCGGCTTCGCCGAAAGCGGGCAGGCCGCCCTGCAGCCGCAAGGCGGCCAGCACCTGGCGGCCATCGGGGCTGTCGTCCATCAGCCGCAGGCTGTCGTCTTCAGTCAACACCTGGCGCAGACGTTCCAGCCACTGCTGCAGGCTGCCAACGGGCGCCTGCAGCAGTGGCCCCAGCTGCGCCAGCAGCGCTTGCCAGCAGCGTTCGGCAGCCTGGCGGTCGGCGCTGCGGCGGCGTTCTCGCCACAGCGCTTCCAGCGCGTCGACAGCGGCGGCGGGGGGCGAGCCAGGGGCTGCGCCCGGCGCCGACTTCAACCCGGCGAGCACGGCGTCGCGGCTGCTGCTGGGGCAGTCTTGCGCGGGCATGCCCGGTTGCACATCGGCCCTTTGCAAGGCCTGCGCGGTTTGCAGCAGCGCCATCACACGCGCACCGGCGGCGGTGGTGGCCAGCAACCAGCCGGTTTCGTCCAGCACCGGCACCTGCTGGCGTTGCAGCAGCGCGCGCACGCGGCGCACCAGGGCGCGGTCGACGGCCACCAGGGCCACCGGCACGCGGCCGGCGTTGACGGCGTCGATGGCCAGCGCCGCAGCGGCCTGGGCTTCGGCCTCGAAGTCGTCACACAGGAAACACGGTGCGCTGCGCGCCAGCGCGGCGATGGCGGGGTCCACCGCGGCAGCACCGGGGCGCCAGTCGAGCGCGGGGTCCAGGTTCAGCCACAGCGCCGGCGCGGTGCTGTGCTGCGCCACCGCGTCGGCCTCGGCATCAGGCCCCCCCAGGCGCACCACCACCCAGGCTGACGGCAGCAGGCCGTGCAACACATCGCCGGTAGCGCTGCCCGCAGGGCAAGACACGGCCGCCCATTCCAGCGCCACGCCCAGCAGGTGGCCTTCCAGTCCGGCAGCGGCCAGGCCGCCGCTGGTTTGCGCCACCGCCGCCCGCGCCGGGGCCCAGTAGGCGTCGCGCTCTTGCGGCGGCAGGGCCAGGGCGGCAGCGCGGAAGGCCTGCGCCGCGTCCACCACCAGCGTCACCAGGTGTTCGAAGGCCTGTGCGTCGTTCGGGAGCGTGGCGTCTGCGCTGCGCGCGCTGCGCAGCAAGAGCGCGGCGTTCAGACGGTCGAGCACCGGGTCGCCGCAGCAGGCGCCGGCCACCGGCTCGGGTGGCGGCGCCAGGCTGGCGGCGAGTGTGAGCGTGGTCTCCACCCGCAGCTGCCAGCCCCCGGCCTGCGCAAAGGCCTCGCGCAGCGGCGGCAGCAGCGCGGCAAAAGGCAGCAGCACGACGGCGTCGCGCTCGTGCAGGTGTTGCGTTTGCAGCCACTGCCGGGTCTGGCGGACCAACTCGGCCCACACCCCGGGCAGCGCCCAAGAAGGATCGATGTCGACGGTGTGCTTGGCGGGCATGCAAGGACGGGCCTGAAGAAAGGGAGAGCTGGGCAGCGAAGTGGTGGTGCGCACGCCACTGCCGCCCCAAGGATACGGTGCAAACCTGCGCCGGCGCGGCAGCGGCCTTGGCAAGGCGCCGCCAGGTAACGCCCGCGCGGCCCCTGTGTCAAAATCGCCACTCTCAATTACTGTGACCGCTGCCAGCGCTCAAGCCCGTGCCTTCGCCCGGGGGCGCTCACACCGTCGGCGGCACACGGAGCCAACCCATGAGCAGCGATGTGATCAAGCATGTGACCGACGAGTCTTTTGCCCAAGAGGTGCTGGAAGCTGACAAGCCGGTGCTGGTGGACTATTGGGCCGAGTGGTGCGGGCCCTGCAAGATGATTGCACCCATCCTCGAAGAAACGTCCAAACTCTACGAAGGGCGCCTGCAAATCGCCAAAATGAACGTCGACGAGAACCGCGAAATCCCCGCCAAACACGGCATCCGCGGCATCCCGACACTGATGTTGTTCAAGGGCGGCGAAGTGGCCGCCACCAAGGTGGGCGCACTGAGCAAGCAGCAACTCGCCGCATTCCTCGACGCTCATCTATAATCTCCCTCAACGGTAACTGCTGACCGCAGCCACCGTCTGACCCGCCTCCACGCCCCACCCTGCCCGGCCACCGCCGGCGCCCAGCGGTGCGGCGCGTGGCTTCGGCGCCCCACCACCTGTGTTTGAACCTACCGCCGCGCGGCTTGCTGCCGTGCGGGGTCTGCGCACAGGGCTGGAACCGCCTGCAATTGACCGAGGTGCCTGATGCATCTGTCTGAACTCAAAGCCATGCCGATCGCCAGTCTGATCCAGATGGGCGAAGCGCTGGAAATCGAAAACGTGCAGCGCCTGCGCAAGCAAGAGCTGATGTTTGCGATCATGAAAAAACGCGCCCGCGGCGGCGAGCAGGTGTTTGGCGACGGCGTGCTGGAAGTGCTGCCCGACGGCTTCGGCTTCTTGCGCAGCATCGAGGCCAGCTACATGGCGTCGACCGACGACATCTACCTGTCACCCAGCCAGATTCGGCGCTTCAACCTGCACACCGGCGACAACGTGGAAGGCGAAGTGCGTGTGCCCAAGGACGGCGAGCGTTACTTTGCGCTGGTGAAGGTTGACCGTGTCAACGGCATCACGCCCGAGGAGAGCAAGCACAAGATCATGTTCGAGAACCTGACCGCGCTGTTCCCGAAAGAACAGTTCAGGCTCGAGCGTGATGTGAAGGCCGAGGAAAACATCACCAGCCGCATCATCGACCTGATAGCACCCATCGGCAAAGGCCAACGTGCGTTGTTGGTGGCACAGCCCAAGACCGGCAAGACGGTGATGATGCAGCACATCGCCCACGCGCTGGTGGCCAACCACCCCGAGATCCACCTCATCGTGCTGCTGGTCGACGAGCGCCCCGAGGAAGTGACCGAGATGCTGCGCACCGTGCGCGGCGAGGTCATCAGCTCCACCTTCGACGAGCCCGCCGCGCGCCACGTGCAAGTGGCCGAGATGGTGATCGAACGCGCCAAGCGCCTGGTGGAACTGAAAAAAGACGTGGTCTTCCTGCTGGACAGCATCACCCGGCTGGCACGCGCGTACAACAACGTGCTGCCTTCCAGCGGCAAGGTGCTGTCGGGCGGTGTCGACGCCAACGCGCTGCAGCGGCCCAAGCGCTTTTTCGGCGCTGCGCGCAACACCGAAGAAGGCGGCACGCTCACCATCATCGGCACCGCGTTGGTGGACACCGGCTCGAAGATGGACGAGGTGATCTACGAAGAATTCAAGGGCACGGGCAACTGCGAAATCCACCTCGACCGCCGCATGGCCGAGAAGCGCGTGTACCCCTCCATCTTGATCAACAAAAGCGGCACCCGGCGTGAAGAGCTGCTGCTGAAGCCGGAAATCCTGCAAAAGAGCTGGATCCTGCGCAAGCTGCTCTACCCGATGGACGAGATCGAGGCGATGGAATTCATCCTCGAAAAGATGAAGGCCAGCAAGAACAACCACGACTTCTTCGACATGATGCGGCGCGGCGGCTAAACGCACGCGCTGTACAATGCTGGGTTTTTCCGGTTGGGCCGGCAACGGCTTTCCAAAGTTCACCACCACCTCGGCAAGTGCGCACGACCAAGACCCGCAGGGTCGTCGATGCGTGGCTGCCCATCAACTGCAAGGGTTTCACTATGAAAGACGGCATACACCCCAACTACCGAGAAGTCTGTTTTCAAGACCTCTCCAACGGCTGGACTTTCGTGACACGTTCTTGCGCGCCGACGCGCGAGAACATCAAGCTTGAAGACGGCCGCGAACTGCCGCTGATCAAACTGGAAACCACCAGTGAAACGCACCCGTTTTACACCGGCACGCAAAAGAGCATCGACAACCTGGGCGGCCGCGTCGAGAAGTTCCGCAACAAGTTTGCGCACCTGAAGAAGTAAAGCTGCGGCCCGCAGGCCTGCAGACCCCAGAACAAAGGCGGCCCAGGCTGCCTTTTTTCTTGTGCGCTTTTTTTGTGCGAGGGACTGCGCTGCCTTCGATGGGGCCACAGGCCCGTGCCGCCACTGCAGTACTAGCATCCACCCCCTGTGAACACACCGAAGCCCGCCCTCGTCACCCAGCGTGGCGCGCGACGCCTGCCGCGCTGGGCGCTGTTGCTGTTGTGCGCGGTGTATGTGCTGCCGGGTTTGCTGGGCCGCGAGCCCTGGCGCGGCGCCGAGTTGACCGCCTTTGGGCAGATGGCGGCCATGGCCGAGGGCCGCAGCAGCTGGTGGCAGCCCACGCTGGGGGGCATTCCGGCCGATACCGCCTTGCTGTCGCACGGGCTGGGCGCCGCCTTCATCAAGCTGGGTGCGGGCTGGCTGGACCCGGTGCTGGCGGCACGCCTGCCTTTTGCGCTGCTGCTCACCATCACGCTGGCGCTGGTCTGGTACACCACGTTCCATCTCGCACGCACCGAGGCAGCGCAGCCCCTGCCCTTTGCCTTTGGCGGCGAGGCCAACCCGGTGGACTACGCACGCGCGATCGCCGACGGCGCCGTGCTGGCCCTGATGGCAGCGCTGGGGCTGCTGCTGCCCGGCCACGAAACCACGCCCGAACTGGTGCAACTGGCCGCCACCGCACTGTGGCTGTACGGGCTGGCGGCGGCGCCCTACCGCAACGTGCGGTCGCGCGCGGCAGTGTTGACGGCGCTGCCGCTGCTGGCCGGCAGCGGCGCGCCCAGCATGGCTATGGCCATGGGCCTGGGAGCGCTGGTGGTGTGTGGCGCCTCGCGCCTGGCGCTGGTGCGTGCGCTGGTGCCCTGGCTGGCGGTGGCCTGCGCCGGGGCTGCCGGGGTGGCTATGGTGCTGGGTGCCTGGCGCCTGCGCACCGCCGCCATCGGCGCCGACGACGTGCAGGCCATCGCGCGGCAGTGGTTGTGGTTCATGTGGCCCTTGTGGCCGATGGCGCTGTGGACGCTGTGGCGCTGGCGGCGGCAGCTGAGCTACCGGCACTTGTCAGTGCCACTGTCGGTGCTGCTGGTGGCCATGGCCGCCAACCTGGCCATGGCCGGGTCTGACCGCGCGCTGCTGCTGGGCCTGCCTGGGCTGGCGGTGCTGGCCGCGTTTGCACTGCCCACGCTCAAGCGCAGCGCGGCTGCAGCCATCGATTGGTTTTCGATGATCTTTTTCACCTTGGTGGCGCTGTGGTTCTGGCTGGTTTATGTGGCGCTGCAAACCGGCAGCCCGGCCTGGCAGGCGCGCAACGTCTACAAGCTGGTGCCGGGCCTCGAACCCGTGTTTTCGGGTTGGGCGCTGGCCATTGCGCTGTTGGGCTCTGCCGCCTGGGTGGCCATCGTGCGCTGGCGCACCGGCCGCCACCGCGAGGCCCTGTGGAAGAGCCTGGTGCTGCCAGCCAGCGGCGTGGCGCTGTGCTGGCTGCTGGCGATGACCTTGTGGCTGCAGCCGCTGGACTACGCACGCAGCGCCACCGCGTGGGTCAAGGGCGTAGCTGCACAGGTGCCGGCAGGCGGCTGTGTGTGGGCACCGGGTTTGTCACCTTCTTCAGTGGCCGCTCTCGAAGTGCTGGGCCGCTGGCCAGTGGATGCCCGCGCCGAGCCCGCACTGCGCTGCAACACGCTGCTGAAGGTGGTGCGCACACGCGCCCTGCCCGCCCACCCCGAGGGCTGGACGCTGCAGGGCCAGACGCGGCGGCCCGGCGACCGCGACGAACTGACCTTGGTCTACCGCAGGGCCCTGCCCTGACAGTGGCAGGCCATTGCCAAGGGGAACCCGGCCCAATCAAGACGTTGACAGGCTCACTTCAGCCTGCGGCTGCAGCGCGCGCACCCGCGCGGCAGGAATCGACAGACCGAACACCGAACCCTTGCCCGGCTCGCTGTCAACCGTGACCTCACCGCCATGGCGCTGCATCACGTGCTTGACGATGGACAGGCCCAGGCCCGTGCCCCCGGTGTCGCGCGAGCGGCTGCCGTCGACGCGGTAGAAGCGCTCCGTCAAGCGGGGCAGGTGTTCACGCGCGATGCCAATGCCGCTGTCGCGCACCTGGATCAAGCCCGACCCATCGGCGCGCGCCTGCCATTCCATGACGATGGCGCCACCTGCGGGCGTGTAGCGCACGGCGTTGCTCATCAAGTTGCCGATGGCGCTGAGCAGCTCGGCCTCGCTGGCCGCGACCTCAACCGCACAGCTGCCCTTGACGGTGATCTCATGCCGGCCCGTCGACAGCGCGCGGGCATCAGCCAAGGCCTGCTGCAGCAGCGGCTCCAGCTTCACCCAGCGTTCGGCCGCCGGGCGCGGGCTGCCTTCCAGCTGCGCCAGCGTCAACAGGTCGGCCACCAGCGCCTGTATGCGGTCGGTCTGCTGCTGCATCAGCGACAGCACCCGCGAACGCTCGGCCTCGCTCAAGGGCAGGCTGGCCAGCGTTTCGACAAAACCCGTCAACACTGTGAGCGGTGTGCGGATCTCGTGCGACACGTTGGCCACAAAATCGCGCCGCATGGCGTCGGTGCGCTCGCGCTCGGTGATGTCTTGCGACAGCACCAGGCGCTGGCCCTCGCCGTACTTCCTGACCAGCACCGCCAGCGTCGTGCGCCCCGCCGGCGCCACAAATTCCACTGGCTGTTCAAAAACTTCGGCATGCAAATAAGCGATGAAGGCCGGTGAGCGCACCAGGTTGGTGACACGCTGCTGCCGGTCGCGCAGCGGATCAAGGCCAAAGTGGTCGGCGGCAACGCGGTTGCACCACTCAATCTGGTCGTTGGAGTCGAGCAGCATCACCCCGTTGGGCGAGGCCTCGATGGCCGACAGGAACTGCTGCAGGCGCTCGGTCTCCTGGCGGATGGCCGTGTCGCGCTTTTGCAGCGCGCGCTCGACGCGGTAAGCCAGTTCGCCCCAGAAACCGGTGTCGCGCGGCGCGGTGCCGCTCTGCGAGTCGCGCAGCCAGTTGATCAGCTTTTGGCCGCGCCAGGCGTCCAGGCTGACCCCGGCCACCACACCCGCCATCACGCCCAAGCCGGTGAGCCAGGCCGCAGCGCCCGTGTAGACGGCGGCCCAGCGCCCCAGCGCGGCACCCAAACCCACCCACAACACCATGCGAAAGACCCGGGACAGCAAACCGTCCATCAACGCCACCGCATCACGTCAGGGCCGCACCCATGGCCTGCGTGAGGCGGTAGCCGGCCCCCCGTACAGTCTCGACGAGGCCGGCGCAGTTCACCGGCGTCAGCGCCTCGCGCAGGCGTTTGATGTGCACGTCCACCGTGCGCTCTTCGATGAACACATGGTCGCCCCAGACGCGGTCCAGCAACTGCGCCCGTGTGTGCACCCGCTCGGGGTGCGTCATCAGAAAGTGCAGCAGGCGGAACTCGGTGGGGCCCAGCTTCACCTCTTTGGACACCAGGCCGGTGGGCTCCATCACCTGGCGCGACACACGCCGGGTTGAAGGGTCCAGGCTCAGGCCGCCCACCTGCACCGGTGTGTCCAGCGCTTCGGGCGCCTTGCGGCGCAGCACGGCGCGGATGCGGGCGAGCAGTTCCTTGGGCGAAAAGGGCTTGGTCAGGTAGTCGTCGGCGCCGGCGTCCAGGCCGGAAATCTTGTCGCTTTCCTCGGCCCGGGCGGTGAGCATGATGATGGGCAGTTCGCGCGTGCGCGCCTCACCGCGCCAGCGCTTGGCCAGTTGCACACCCGACTGGTCGGGCAGCATCCAGTCCAGCACCACCAGGTCGGGCAACACACGGTCCACCGCCGCTTGCGCGGCGCGGGCTTCGCTGGCCACCACCACGCTGAAACCGGCATGGCGCAAGTTGATGGCGATCAACTCGGCGATGGCCGTTTCGTCTTCAACCACCAGCACCTGGCTCATAGGGATGCCCGAAAAACAGTCACCGGATCACGTTCTCGACATCGGCCAGCGAGGTGTGGCGCACGTCTGTGCCTTTGACGACATAGATGATGGCTTCGGCCAGGTTCTTGGCGTGGTCGCCCACCCGTTCGATGGCCTTGGCCACGAACACCAGGTCGATGCTGGCCGAGATGGTGCGCGGGTCTTCCATCATGTAGGTGATCAGCTTGCGCAGCAGGCCTTCGAATTCCTGGTCGATTTGGTTGTCTTCCTTCAGCACCTCCAGCGCCTTGCCGGTGTCCAGCCGTGCGAAGGCGTCCAGCGCCTTGCGCAGTTGCGCGATGGCCAGATCGGCGCCAAAGGTCAGGTCAGCCACCGGCAGCCGCATGCGCGAGTTCATGCCGATGTTCACCAGCCGCTGCACGGTGCGGGCGATGCGGGCCGCCTCGTCACCCACCCGTTCCAGGTTGGCGATGGTCTTGCTCACGGCGATGAGCAAGCGCAGGTCGCGTGCCGTGGGCTGGCGGCGCGCGATGATGGCCGAGAGATCGCGGTCGATCTCCATCTCCATCTGGTTCACACGTTCTTCCTGCTGCAGCACCTGCGTGGCCGTTTCGTTGCTGTAGCTGGTCAGGGCGTACACGCTTTGGGCGACCTGGCTTTCGACCAAACCGCCCATCTCGAGCACACGTGCAGACACCCCGCTGAGCTCGGAGTCAAACTGCGTGGACATGTGTTTGTCGGTCATGGTGTGGGGCCCTTGTTGTGTTTCACCGGTCTGGCTGCAGCGGTCATGTTAGAACGGCTGTGCCTCAGCCAAAGCGGCCGGTGATGTAGTCCTCGGTGTCCTTCTTCTTGGGCTTCATAAAGAGCTCGTTGGTCGGCCCGAATTCCACCAGGTCGCCCAGGTACATGTAGGCGGTGTAGTCGCTGCAACGCGCCGCCTGTTGCATGTTGTGGGTGACGATCATCACCGTGTAGTCGGTTTTCAGCTCGTGAATCAGCTCTTCGATCTTGCCGGTGGAGATGGGATCGAGCGCCGAGCAGGGTTCGTCCAGCAGCAAGACCTCGGGCTTGATGGCAATGCCACGGGCGATGCACAGACGCTGCTGCTGGCCACCTGACAGGCTGGCACCGTTTTGCGCCAGTTTGTCCTTCACCTCGGTCCAGAGCGCGGCTTTTTTCAGTGCCCACTCCACGCGTTCGTCCATCTCGGCGCGGGGCAGTTGTTCAAACAGGCGCACGCCAAAGGCGATGTTGTCGTAGATCGACATCGGAAAAGGCGTGGGCTTCTGGAACACCATGCCGACCTTGGCGCGGATCAGGCTGACGTCGAGTTTGGACTTCAGGATGTCTTCGCCGTCAAGCGTGATGACACCCTCGGCCCGCTGCTCGGGGTACAGCTCGAACATGCGGTTAAAGACCCGCAGCAAAGTGCTTTTGCCGCAGCCTGAGGGCCCGATGAAGGCCGTGACCTTGCGCTCGGGGATGTCGAGGTTGATGTTTTTCAGCGCCTTGAAGCTGCCGTAAAAGAAGTTCAGGTCGCGCACCGAGATCTTGATCTTCTCGCCAACCATGCCGTTCACTTTGGTGTCCATGTGCAGGGCCCCGATTCAATTCTTGTTGCGGAAGAAAACACGCGCCATGATGTTCAGCGCCAGCACACCCAGCGTGATCAGGAACACACCGGCCCAGGCCAGTTCTTTCCAATTCTCGTAGGGGCTGAGCGCAAATTTGTAGATCGTCACCGGCAGGCTGGCCATGGGCTCGCCCAGGCTCATCGTCCAAAACTGGTTTGACAGTGCGGTGAACAGCAGCGGCGCCGTTTCGCCTGCAATGCGCGCCAGTGCCAGCAAGATGCCCGTCATTACACCGGCGCGCGCGGCTTTCAGCGTGACGGCAGAAATGACCTTCCACTTCGGTGTGCCCAGTGCGTAGGCCGCTTCGCGCAGCGCGTTGGGGATGAGGCTGAGCATGTTTTCGGTGGTGCGAATGACCACCGGAATAACGATCAACGACAGCGCCAGCACGCCGGCAGCTGCGGAGAACGTTTTCACCTGCGCCACCACGATGGCGTAGATGAACAGGCCAATCACGATGGAGGGCGCTGACAGCAGGATGTCGTTGATGAAACCCGTCACCTGGCCCAGCCAGGTTTTTTTGCCGTACTCGGCCAGGTAAATGCCGCACATCACGCCGATGGGCGTGCCCAGCAAAGTGGCCAAGCCCACCATCACCAGCGAGCCGGCGATGGCGTTGGCCAGGCCGCCGCTGTCGGCCTGCGGCGGCGGCGTCATCTCGGTGAACACCGACAGCGCGATGCCGCCTATGCCCAGGCGTATGGTTTCAAACAAGATCCAGGCCAGCCAGAACATGCCAAAAGCCATGGCGGCCAGCGACAGCGTCAGCGCAACCACGTTCATGCGCTTGCGCTGCGTGTGCATGCGCAGGCGGCCTGCGTCGATGGTGGACATGCCCGTGCTCACGTGCGGCTCCCTTCGTTGCGCTGCAGGCGCGACAACAGAAGCCTGGACAGTGCCAACACGACAAAAGTGATGAAGAACAAAACCAAGCCCAGGTACATCAGTGAAGCCTGGTGCAGGCCCGGGGCGGCTTCAGCAAATTCGTTGGCAATGGCCGAGGTGATGCTGTTGGCAGCGGCAAACAGCGACAACGAATCGAGCTGGTTGAAGTTGCCGATGACAAAGGTCACAGCCATGGTTTCACCCAGCGCGCGGCCCAGGCCCAACATGATGGCGCCGATGACACCCGTCTTGGTGTAGGGCAGCACCACCTTCCATACCACCTCCCAGGTGGTTGAACCCAACCCGTAGGCCGACTCTTTCAACAGCGCCGGCGTGGTCTCGAACACGTCGCGCATCACCGAGGCGATGAAGGGAATGACCATGATGGCCAGGATGATGCCGGCCGACAGAATGCCGATGCCCACCGGCGCACCCGACACCAGCGAGCCCAGCACCGGCACGTTGCCCAGCAGGTTTTGCGCCGGCTGTTGCACGTAGGTGGCCAGGATGGGCCCGAACACCAGCAGGCCCCACATGCCGTAGACGATGCTGGGCACGGCGGCCAGAAGTTCCACCGCTGTACCCAGCGGACGGCGCAGCCAGTTGGGCGACAGTTCGGTCAGGAACAGGGCAATGCCGAAGCTCACCGGCACGGCAATCAACAACGCGATGAACGAAGTGGCCAGCGTGCCGTAGATCATCACCAGGCCGCCGAACTTTTCTTCGACCGGGTCCCACTCGCTGTTCCAAAGAAAACCCAGGCCGTATTCGTTGATGGCGGGCCAGGCACTGATGAAAAGCGAGATGATGATCCCGGCCAACAGCGACAGCGTCAGCCAAGCGGCACCATGGGCCAGGAAGCTGAACAGCGTGTCGGCCCAGGGCACACGCCGCGCCCGTGCGGGCGGGCCACCGCCTGATGCCGATTTGTCCATGGAATGCGGTCTGGGATTGGAATCGGCCTGGAGTGTAGCGGTCACGGCGTCCTCGGCTTTTCTTGTTGTCACTCTGCGCGCCCAGGCCGCCAGGGCCGTAACCCCAGCGGATTGCGCACACGGGTGTTGCGTTTACTTGAACGCAACCGGCTTGCCCGAAGCGTCCTTGATGTCACCCCAGGCGCCACGCACCAGGTTCTTCACCGAATCCGGCAGCGGCACGTATTCCAGTTCGGTGGCCATCTTGTCGCCGTTGTTGAAGGCCCACTCGAAGAACTTCAACGAATTGGAGGCCTGGACCGGCTTGTCCTGGGCCTTGTACATCATGATGAAGGTGGCACCGGTGATGGGCCAGCTGTCCTTGCCGGGCTGCTCGGTCAGGATCTGATAGAAACTCCTGGCCCAATCGGCGCCGGCTGCTGCGGCCTTGAAGCTGATGTCGTCGGGCGCCACAAAGGTGCCGGCTTGGTTGCGCATCAGCACGTGCGTCATCTTGTTGGACTTGGCGTATGAGTACTCGACGTAGCCGATGGAGTTCGGCAGCCGCTGCACAAAGGCGGCCACACCTTCGTTGCCCTTGCCGCCGGCGCCTGTGGGCCAGTTGACGGCCGTGCCTTCACCCACCTTCGACTTCCACTCGGCGTTCACCTTGGACAGGTAGTTCGAGAAGATGAAGGTGGTGCCCGAACCGTCGGCGCGGCGAACCACGGCGATGGTGCTGTCGGGCAGCGGCACGCCCGGGTTCAGGGCCACCAGGGCCGGGTCGTTCCACTTGGTGATCTTGCCCAGGTAGATGTCACCCAGCAGCTGGCCGGTCAGGCGAACCTGGCCGGGCTTGATACCGGTGACGTTGATCACCGGCACCACACCACCGATCACGGTGGGGAACTGCATCAGGCCGTCTTTGGCCAGTTCGGCGTCGGTCAGCGGCATGTCTGAAGCGCCGAAGTCAACCGTCTTACCGCGGATCTGGCGCAGGCCGGCACCAGAGCCGACCGACTGGTAGTTGATGCGGACTTTGGTGGCCTTGTTGTAGGCGTCAGCCCACTTGGCATACAGCGGCGCCGGGAAGGTGGCACCGGCACCCGTCACGTCTTGTGCCAGGGCAGCGAAGGAAGTGGCCGCCAGAGCG
>JACCDR011508388.1_pt1 | contig 15825 bp, 18 predicted proteins | sample 7446431 | NCBI WGS metagenome assembly JACCDR01 (sample SAMN15323443, study PRJNA562643) | freshwater metagenome | isolation source: river surface water | place: USA:Blue River Watershed | collected 2017-08-17 | reverse complement strand
GGATATATGACCAGTACTCAGTATGGTGAGGTGACATCACACATAATTGGTGGTTATGGTGAAGGGTTATTATCTATTCCGCACATTAATTCAGGCGAATCTCTTACGTTTATGATTGGCGGCGACGTAATGTTTAGTCGAGATGTTTCAGAGATGCATAAGGCGCGTCCATATACTGCTATCACACAATCTCTCGGAGAGCGTTTCTTTTGGGGGGTTGACGCCTCAATCGTGAATCTTGAAGGCGTCTTTACCACCACTGATGATACTCCGTTAATTGATGCGTTTCCGCCAAAACTTATTTTCCCGCAATCGTTCGTGCATGCTCTTCGATATGCACGAATACAAGGGGTGGCACATGCTAATAATCATGCGGCAGATGGTGACCGTTCAGAAACTGAACACATTGTAACTAATCACGATATTGCCTATTTGTCTGGCAATTCGGTTATGACAAGAGAAGTCGGAGAATTAAAAGTCGCATTTGTATCAGGTTCACAGCTCCCTCCATTGGTATCCATTATATCGGTCATTGAAGCATATAGTCAGAGGGGATATAAAACTGTCGCCTATGTCCACTTTGGTAGCGAGTATGAAGAAGTTCCAAATGAGTCACAAATCTCTAAAGCAAAAGCGCTCATAGATGCTGGAGCTGATTTGGTTGTTGGGAGTCACCCACATGTCGTACAACCAGTTGGTGTCTATAATGGTGTACCGATTGTTTACTCGCTTGGCAATTTCTTGTTTGATCAAAATTTTAGCATTGAGGTCACTGAAGGATTGGTTCTTGGTGGTATGTTTACTGAGTCATCGGTTGAGCTATTTTTATTACCTATAAACAATTATCTAAAACCATCGCTCGATGTACGAGACATATCAATGATGACAACAGAGTGGGATGGATATATTCATCCAACTAAACAGTGGTGGTACCGGTTTCCTCTTACCAATCAATTGGAGTAATACCGTGCTTGGTGAGATACCTGTTCGTTTGTGAGAAATGACGACACCCAAAGAAGCCCCGGTGGGCAGATAGTGGGGAAGGGTGTGGGGCAGTGAGGATGAGATGCTTTGTCTCATCAATAAAGCGTCGTTTTGCTATCGCAAACGCTCCCCATAAGAGGAAGACTACTTGCTCACGCTCGTCTGAGATAGTTTTGATGACTTTGTCGGTAAACGTCTCCCAGCCAAATTGCTGGTGTGAGGCTGCCTCATGAGCGCGTACGGTCAGTGTGCTATTAAGGAGGAGTACACCTTGGTCTGCCCACGGGGTGAGATTACCGGTGCTGTGAGTCACCTGTCCGATATCTGAAGTGATTTCTTTATAGATATTTTGAAGTGATGGAGGGATTTGGATACCGTCTGGTACCGAGAAGGCAAGACCGTGTGCCTGGTGTGGTCCATGATACGGATCTTGTCCAATAATGACTACCTTTACCTGTGAGAGTGGGGTGTGATTAAAGGCGGCGAATACCTGCTTTGGGTGCGGGTAGACAGTCTCAGTCTCATACGCAAAGCGGACCTGCTCGGCGAGTCGTTTAAAATACGGCTTATCACATTCAGCTTCTAGTGCCACTTTCCAACTTGATTCCAAGCGAACTTCCATATAGTTAGTATACAAACAGAATAAAAAAGTGCCATCAACGTTTGATTGATGACACTTAGTTGCGGAGTGAGTGGAGTACATGTCTTGACCACCAATCGTGACAATTGTGGTGGGCATCACGGATGTCAGTAAACCGGTAGGTCAAATCAGGCGCTTCGAGTGTGATAACTTCACCCTGATACCACCCCCGAAACATGTAGTGTTCCCAGATGAGTCTCTCATCGTGAGGAATCGCTCGTGCCTGGTAGCGGATGAGTTGTAGCGTGGCGGAAAGCCCCGTTTCTTCTCTTAGTTCTCGCAGTGCTGCCTGGCGAATGGTTTCGTCTCGCTCCACTTTTCCGCCTGGTAGTTCAAACGCAAAACCACGACTCCGTTCCGTTTCGATGATGAGCACGTGTCCGTCATCTGGGTGAATGAGAAGTACCCTCGCTACTCGTCCTACGACTCGTGTATGTACCATGATATGCCTCTTTGTTATTTCTGAATCGATGATAGCACATTTTCTTGTTTGCGCTCATTTGTAAATATTGGTCATAATCAGTTCTTATTCTCTGATGCTGGAGCTGCTGAGAAAACTAACTGTGTTACAATTTTTAAATGCTCATCATCGATATTGAAGCCTCGGGGACTGATTACCAAAAGCACTCGATTGTTTCCCTCGGGGTGATAGACTTCCATCGACCGGAACGGCAGTTCTATATGGAGTGTCGGATTTGGGATGGAGCGCATATCATGGAGGAGGCGCTTGGGGTGAATGGGTTTACTGAGGCAGAAATTACCGATGTGACGAAAGTGTCTGAGAGTGAGCTCGTCACCCAGTTCCTTGAGTGGGTGCAAATGTGTGACGATTGTACACTCACAGGGCAGAACGTCTCGTTTGACCGGGATATGCTGAAGGCCGCTGTCGCGAGAGCGGGGCAAAACTGGACTCTGCCATACCGGACTCTTGATACCCATACAATGTGCTACATGCATATGGTGAAGCGAGGGGTGACGCCACCATTTGATGAGCAACATAAGCGCACAGCACTCAATCTCGATGCCGTCCTCAATTACTGTGGTATTCCCGAGGAACCAGATCCACACAATGCACTCACCGGTGCGAAGTGTCATGCGGAGGTGGCGAGCCGTCTCCTCTATGGGAAGCAACTTCTCCCCGAATTTTCGCAGTACCTGCTCCCGTGGTAATCAGAGCTCATGCTAGAATGTCTAGCATATGGTACGTAAGATCCTTGGACTAACGCGAGAGAAGCGCACAAAAAAAGCTGATAAAAACATCGCTCATTGCCGAGTGGTAACTGATTTACTTGATCCGAAGGGAACTGAGGGTGATGCGATTCAGTCATGGCGCGTTTTCCGCATTATGTCTGAGTTCGTCTCAGGCTTTGAGTTGCTCCGCAATCATGGACTCGCGGTTACCTTCTGGGGAAGTGCGCGCCTCGGGCCAAATGACCCGTATTACAAAATGGCCGAAGAGCTCGCAGCCAAGCTCGCAAAGAAAGGCTTCTCGGTTATCTCTGGCGGTGGTCCCGGTATTATGGAGGCCTCAAATGTCGGTGCGTTTAAGGTGGGCGGCAAGTCGGTCGGACTTAACATCCAGCTTCCGTTTGAGCAGAAACTTAATCCGTACACGACCGAGTCACTCAACTTTGATTTCTTCTTTGCTCGCAAGGTTATGCTTACCTTTGCAGCTGAGGCGTACGTGTATTTCCCAGGCGGATTTGGAACGCTCGATGAATTCTTTGAAATCATCACCCTTATCCAGACGAAAAAGATTGAGCGTATTCCAGTACTCATGATCGGCAGCGATTTTTGGAACCCACTCATTGCCTGGTTTGAAAAGGATCTCCTCAAAAAACATAAGACTATCAGCAAAGAAGACCTTGAACTCTTTAAGGTATTTGATGACATTGATGAAGCATACAAGTACATCCTCAAGAACGTTGATTGCAAGAACGTAAAGCAACTCTAGTCTATGACCTACGTAGTATTTGATATTGGGGGCACTAAGACTCGTGTCGGGTTTTCTAAAGATGGGAAGCGACTCGGGCAGGTACTCAATCTCTCCACCGAAAAAGACCCAAGTGCCGGTATTGATGAGATAGTCCGCGTAATAGAAGGACATCTTGATGAGAAGCCCACAGCCATTGGTGGTGGTATTCGGGGTGTTCTCCGTGACGATCGGCTTGGGATTGACCATGATGCTATTTTGACCAACTGGGCGAATATCTCGGTCGTTGATGCGCTTCAAGACCACTTCAAAACAAAGGTATTCCTTGAGAACGATACGGCACTCGCTGGTCTCGGTGAGGCGGTCCATGGCGCGGGGAAGGGGATTGATATTGTGGTCTATCACACGGTGAGTACCGGTGTGGGTGGTGTAAAGATAGTGAACGGGGAGATTGACGCGGCGAGTGTCGGGTTTGAGCCTGGGCACCAGGTGCTTGATATTGATAGAACTATTCTCGGTGAGCAGGTCCAGCCAACCCTTGAGAATCTTGTCTCAGGCCGAGCGGTCGAAGAGCGGATGGGGGTAAAACCGTACGAAATCGACCAGAATGATGTCATCTGGGATGAATTAGCTGGGTATCTAGCCCAAGGGCTCCGCAATACGGCCCTCTACTGGTCGCCGGAGGCGATTATCCTTGGTGGATCGATGATGGTGGGGGACCCCAAAATACCTCTTGATTCGGTCCGGCGAGCCACTGTGGCGGTTCTTGATGGGGTGGTGCCGTGTCCGTTTATTACCACCTCAGAGCTCGGTGACGAAGCTGGCCTCCATGGGGCGCTTGTGTTTTTGCAACAAAAAATAAAAAGTGTCAAATAGCCTCGATTTTCCTCCCAATACCAAAAAATGGCTCAATTGAGCCATTTTTTAATACATTGTCTACCTTAAAATATCGCCAATACATTGACAAAATGCCTAAAATATAGTATTGTAGTAAAAATCCGCAAAAGTCTGCTACGATAGTGCGGTTGCAAGGTTCCTGCCTTGCATTTGTTAGTTAAGACAATTGGCTTATTATATCCACTGTCATCCTCGCTGTTGTAGCTGCGACGACCGCCTTTTCGGTCCCAGAGACAGCCGCGTACGGACAGATCGTTACCGATAGTCCGATTATGGAGGAGGCGAGCCTGGCTCGAAGTTCATCTGCAGGTGCAATGAATACAGAATCAATCGTTCGTTCTTACTTCAAGGACATTCCAGTAATGATTGAGATCGCTCGTTGTGAATCGACGTTTCAGCACACGTTGGCTGACGGTTCGGTTATCACGGGTCGCGTCGATGGTGCTGATACGGGTGTAATGCAAATCAACAAGCGTTACCACCAGAAGGCGGCCACCGCGATGGGTCTAAATCTCGATGATATCTACCACAACATGGCGTATGCCCGTCATCTCTATGAGACGCAGGGTACGACTCCATGGAACGCTTCGGCCCCATGTTGGTCAAAGCAGCTTGCGGTAAACATCTAAATCTCTCCACACGAGATACCAACAAAAAGCACTCCTCACGGAGTGCTTTTTGTGTTGTTGTATCTTGGTTACTTCTGGAGCTTCCAGCCGTAGCCGGCACCAAAGGCCATAACGTAGAGAAGTCCACCGACGACAGCAAGATTCTTTGCAATCGCAGTGTGGTTGTCTGGATTACTGAGGTCACTGTGACCAAAGTAGGTTGCAAGGAGGGTAAAACCGATAAGTGCTGCGGCCGCACAGCCAACGCGGTAGCCGAGGATAAGTGCAAGTCCACCAAGCATCTTGACGGCAACGACGAGCCAGTACGCGAGAGCTGGGAAGGGGACCCCAACCGAATTAAAGTATCCACCAATCATCTCTGGGCCAGCCATAAACATACCGTACCCGGTGTAGAGGAAGAGAAGACCAATAAGGCTGCGTCCGACAACAATTCCATGACTCTGGAGCATGTCGCGGTGTTTAGGTTGAAGCATCATCATAAAAATAAATTATGTATATAATGTACACTGTTATCAATCCGTATATAGTATACACCCATGACTACTCGCTATTACCTCATGAAGAGTGAACCAAGTGAATTCTCAATTGACGACCTGGCTCGTAAGGGTGAGGCGCTTTGGGATGGTATCCGCAACTACCAGGTGCGTAATCTCATTCGAGACACGATGCGAGTGGGGGACAAGGCACTCTTTTACCATTCAAGTTGTAAAGATGTTGGGGTGGTGGGGGAGATGGAGATAGCTGGTGCGCCAGTGCCGGACCCGACTCAATTTGATCAAACGAGTCACTACTATGACCCGAAGTCGACGAAGGAGAATCCGCGCTGGCTCGCGATACCAGTACGGTATGTGCGGACATTGCCACGGATTGTCTCGCTGTCTGAAATCAAAGTCCATAAGGACTTAGGTGGGCTCACCATACTGCGTCCCGGTAACCGTCTCTCGATTACTGAGATAACTAAGGCTGAGTTCCAGATACTTGTAAAAATGAGATAAGTAAACCCCGCGCAGGCATGTAGCTTGCGCGGGGATGGTGTCAGACGGCTTTGGCCGGACGGGTTTCTTTCTTCGGAATCACATGAGTCAGCTTGAAGAGTGACACCATGGTCGAGTACCGGAGATTGACCGGCGAATTTGACTTGAAGCAGAACTCAGCCTCGCGACCATCGAAGATGATGTAGACGTCGCCTTTTTCGGTCAGATTCCAACATTTCGGATGATTTGAATCGTGCCATGGTCCGAGTCGGCGAGGGACATGCTCCTCGCCCTGCATGTTGTCGAGTGCCTCGTGGCCATAGAAGTAGGCTGTGAAGGTCTCGGCGACCATCTTGGGCGTCATGTCCTGCGGGACAGGGAACGGAATGTACTGGTTTTTCACGTGTCGTTTCCTCTTTAAACGTGATGTGTGTGAATAATAGAACATTATTGCAATATGTCTATACAGAGAAACTTCAGTATTCTTGACTTGTCATTGACATATCTACAAATCGTGCTTTTATTGTCTCATACCAGAACCTTATGCTCTTTGAAAGGATCTAACCATGTCTGATAATGATGTCCCACACCCCCTCCTGGATGGTCTCATGGGGCACCGCACCGTGGTGCTTGAGGGGAAAGTGAACGGTGAATCTATGGCAGATTTGTGGCGTCGCTTATTGACTCTGCAGCTCCAGTCGTCTGATCCCATCACGCTGCTGATTGACAGTGGTGGCGGTAGTGTTCCCGATGCACTTCGTTTGTGTGACTTGATGACCACAGTCCTCAAGGCACCCATCCACGCTTTGGTGGTTGGTATGTGTGGCTCTGCGGCTACATTTATCCTTCTCCATTGCGACAGACGTGAAGGTACACCGTACTCACGATATGTCATTCATTCGGGGACGAAGCACAATCTCTCGATTCCTATCAACGGTAACGCTGTTCGTCATCTTGAGCAGTTGTTGTCTGAGACGAAGAGTGTCGAGGAGATGATCACAACTATGTATATGAAGAAGCTCAACAAGACCCGAGATGAGGTCGATCAACTTATCTCACGAGGTGATCAGAGCTATGACGCAGTCATGTCTCCTGCTGAAGCAATAAGTGCCGGCCTGATCACGGCTGTCTTCGATGTAAAGCTCGATATATTCAAGTAATCGAGTGGCCCCCGGTTTAAAACCCGGGGGCTTTTACTTATGCAAATTTTTGCAAAATCTCGGATGAGAGTGGGGGAGGTGCGGGGGAGTTTGAAAGTGGTCGATTTTGAGTGATTTTGCTGGTAGTAATTTGCCTCGATAATTTCGTTGTCATGAGCATGGTTGTGTTGGGGGACGAGTAAGGTGTGGGGTTAAAAGTGAGGTGACCGGTTTTAGGGAGAAAATAGAAATTTTATTTTTTGGTGACGGACGAGAGTGGGGTGGCTTATATGGCGCTCTACTCCGTAATGTCGCACAATATATCTTTTACGACGTACAGAATAAGGCCAGGCCTTATTCTGTACGTCGGATTGGATTTGTAATGATTTGCAGGATTGTCCCTAGTCTGACTCTACACCTTCGTTTTTATCAGGATGCGCTATACGCCTCGTGGCGCTTCATCGCTCTTGCTACCCTATGTCTACTATCACAAATTTTTCACTTTGAGCCTATCGCTCGCTTCGCTCGTAAATTTTGACGTGACTCAATACTCACGTAATTGAGCTCGAGCACCGCTACGGGCATTTTGTGACGTCGTATAGAGAGCCGGTTGTTGTCTTAGGCTCACGTAGCTTATAGTCAGCGCGGTTATATAAAAACTGGCACAATAAATCAGGTAGTTGCAGTAATGACCAAGTATCTACTTACACGATAATAGGAAAATAGATTGCTTGTGTTGTTTGTTTGTCTGGCAGCGAAATGATGGTGTCCGTATCAAACGGTGCTCGAGACTACAGCGTTCTAATGTCGCACAATATTTATGTCAGTGTAAGGGAAGTCGTGTCTCCCCGTCTCAATCAATAAGACGTTATGAAAAATACATTTGTCACATCGTTTGCGGTACGTCATCTCCCTACTGAGATGCTTCTTAAGGCTGGGTACGACCCAGCAGTCTTTCTGGTACCAAGCCGTGGCATTTGTATGCGCTCATAAGCACACTCACCCATTCATAAAAATCCCTCGGCTCGTGTATCAGGTCCGAGGGATTTTATAGACGAGCATGAAGCAGTTCTTTCCATACCCTAACACGGGAGATCTACCATGACTGACCAGTCTACACCGTTTGCTGTCTTTCTTCCCTTTCCTGGTGGTGGGCTCTGTGCTCGGCCACTCGTTGAGGGTGATCTCACTGCTCGCCTCTGGCAGGCTATCAATCACCCTGATAACCGTATCTACCTCAGCCGGGTCTTCCCGCAGTCGTGGCGGGCGCAACAGGCATGGGTCGATAAGGAAGATGATGAGCGCAACATCATCTTCCTTATCAGGTACGGTGATGAGTATATCGGTACGATGGGTCTCCATCATATCGACTATATTCACGGCACGGCTACGACCGGGACGCTGATCTGGGAGGCGAAGTATCGGAATCGCGGCATTGCGCGATTGGCGAAGCTTGTACTCCTTGAGTACGCGTTCAACACGCTTAATCTGCGTCAGGTCTACTCGCAGGTGATTGCGTACAATAAACGGAGCGCAGCCTACAGTGACAAGTGTGGGTATGTGTACGTTGCTACTCTCCCGCGGCGCCTTCGTTTCGGAGAAGATCTGGTCGATGAGATCACGCTTCTGGCTGAACGTGAGACGTGGCTTCCCTGCTTTCTTTCCTTCCAGGCTGAGTATCAGGGTCATGATGGTGCGTATCGGACCAGGCGTGAGATTGTCGAGTGTGATGCCGAAGTGTACCGACAGAAGGAGAAAAAGAAGTAATGAAAAAACCGCTGGCCCCACAGGGACCAGCGGTAATTTTTTAATACGGCGGAAGGTAGTTCATTGGGTCGAGATACGCCTCGGTGGCCGCTACTGGAGTGGTCGCTGCCCCACAGCTCGTGACGGTTTTGATTTCATTAAAGGCACGGACATTCACGCCGTCTTTGGCGTACACGGTGAAGTGGAGGTGTGGTCCAGTTGAGAAGCCGGTGTTACCAACGTAGCCAATCACCTCGCCGGTGGCGACACGTTGCCCTGGAGTTACACTAATCACGTCTTGGTGGGCATAGAGTGTCGAGAGACCATTGGCGTGATCGATGAGGGTCCACTTACCCCACGAATAACAACCCGGGACCGCATCGGTGTTACCCGTAGCGCGGACAGTACCTGCGAGTGGTGCGTAAATCGCGGTCCCGCGTGGTGCGCCAAAGTCGACACCTGGGTGATATGGTCGTCCACCATAGACGCCAGCATTCCGTCTTGCAAACTCAGTACCGCCGAAGTATTGGGTAATAATTACATTCTTGAGCGGCCACTGGAAGACAGCGGTGCCAGCGGTCGGGATAGTGGTTGGATCGAGGATAAATTGCAATTTCGCCTCGTAGTCGCGCATTTCTTTGAGAATCTGCTCACGGGCAGATTGTTTGGCTTTGATGAGTTTTTGGTATTCACTCTCTTTGTTTTGGGTTGCTGCCAATAGTTGACCTCGCTCGGCACGATTGTTGGCAAGAACAGAGCTCTGATCACTGTATTGGTCTTTGAGGTCTACGAGTGCCCCTCGGCGGTCTTCAGTCTCGCCCCGCTTTTCATCAAGAACGCGCTTCAAGGAATCGAGCTCCTCGACTTTGCTGGCCATACTGCGCTGGACCTGGAGGAGTGTATCAAGGCTCGACCAGAACTCAGAGAGATGATTGTGGCGAAGCATCACTTCGATGATAGTGTCGTTTTCGGTTTTGTAGCTGCGACGAATAATCTCTGCAATGGCTGCCTTCTGAGCATCGATGTCACTTTCGGTGGCTTCGATTTCGAGGATAAGTTTACTGAGTTCGAGATCGGTGGCGTCAATCTTTTGTTCGGTGTAGCGGATATCAGCTTGGACTTTTTTGCGCTCGAGTTCGAGCTGGTTGATTGCTTTCTGGAGTGTATTCTTTTCAGCGCCTACCTTTTTGAGATCAGATTCAAATTGCTTAATCTCCTGCTCGATTTCAAGGAGGCGTTTACTACGGTCATTGATCTCCTGCTTGAGCTTATCGACTTCGCCAGACTGGGCTGATACGACCGAACTCCCCCACCAGAGACTGGGGAGGATCAGGGTTCCGATGATGAATGCAGCAATGTAACGGTGTCTAGCCATTACCTCCCATTTTAGCACAAGCGGTTTCCAATCGGGCAAGCGTGGCCTGTTGACCAATGGTGCAGGCGATGGTGAATGGGTCTGGCGACTGGGCGCGACCAGAGAGTGCGGTACGCATTGGCCAAAGGACTGCCCCCTTCCCTGCTGCTTCAGCGTATGACCAGACAGCTTCCTTGATAGTAGCTGGACTCGAAAAGTCCGCACTCTCAAGGAGTTCGATGAGCTTCCGGAGGTGTGGAATAACAGCTGTCATATCGGTCTCGTTTTTACCAAGAATGAGACTCGGTTCGTAGTCTGGGGTACTAAAGGCAAAGTCGTACTCCCCTGCTGCGACTGCGTCGGCAAATTCTTTTCGGATTGAGATACGTTCACGAATGGTCGGGATGAGTTTACGGAAGCGCTCCTCACTCCACTCAGGAAGAGACATGAGGCGCTTGGTCACTGCTGGTTGGAGATAGTCATAAAAGGCCTCGTCCGAGAGCTTCTCGAGGTACTGACGGTTGTACCAGAGGAACTTCTCACGGTTAAAGACCGCCCCACTCTTTTGGACATGTTCAATACTAAATCGCTCGCAGAGTTCCTCGAGCGTGAATAGTTCTTCGTCCGTGCCTGGATTCCAGCCAAGGAGAGCGAGGTAGTTGATGATCGCTGCATCAAGAAAGCCGTCATCTTGGTACGCGTGAATTGAGACAGCTCCATGGCGCTTTGACATCTTTGAGCGGTCTGGTGCAAGAATGAGTGGTAAGTGCGCGTAGACCGGACGGTTAAACCCGAGAGCCTCTTGGATGAGGATTTGTCGTGGTGTATTTGAGATATGGTCTTCACCACGAATGACGTGCGTGACACCCATGAGCGCATCGTCAACCACAACCGCGAAGTGGTAGAGCGCATCATCAAGTGAACGAGCGATCACAATGTCGCCAAGCTCAGTGGTGTTAAAAGTGATATCACCTCGCACGAGGTCATGGAAGGTAATGTCCTTGTTTGGGTTCTTCAGGCGGACGACCGTCACCATCTTTGTCTCATCGGCCTTACTGGGCTCTTCACTTAAGTACGCATGACCGCTCGCTATCGCCCGCTCGAGGTATTCACGGTAGACGGTACCTCGTTCAGACTGGCGGATGACACCCTCGGTGTTACTCCAGGTGATACCGAGACTGAGGAGGCCCGTGATGATTTCCTCTTCATACTCCTTGGTACTGCGGGCGCGGTCGGTGTCTTCGCTTCGGAATACCATGTTGCCACCGTACCGACGAGCAAAGAGATAATTAAAAAGTGCCGTACGGACGGTACCGATATGAAGTCGCCCGGTTGGGCTTGGTGGTATACGAGTTACCACTGGTTGGTTGTTATGATCCATGTTCAATTGCTATACCAAGGAGGATAGAAGCAACGGCTTTGGCGGCGTCAGGGGTGGCAAACGCCCGAGCAGCCCGACTCATTGCTTCGTACCGGACTGGGTCTTCCATAATAGACTGAATCTCAGATGTGAGCAAATACGGGGTCATATTACCCTCCTCGATGACAGTGGCGGCACCAGAGCGCGCATAGCTATACGCATTGGTTCGCTGATCGTGACTGACTTCTTCTGGAATTGGTATCACGATAGATGGGGTGCCGTGAAGCGCAATCTCAAAGAGCGTCGTACTGCCGGCTCTGGTGATGACGAGACTTGCTGCCTCAAAGAGAGCGGACATAGTCTCGGCGTCCATGGTGCCTTTCACGAAGTAGTGTGCGAGGAGCTCAGGCTTCTCCTTAAGGAGGGCCTGTGCCGTTTGAATCACAACGGTTTCTTCAGTTGGCCCGGTCTGGTGGAAGATGGTGTAGTACGGCAAAAGCTGAAGGAGACTGTTGAGGACCAGGTTGTTAATGCGCATCGCCCCGAGTGAGCCTCCAGTGACGAAGATGATCGGTCTCTCCTTCCCTACGCCGAGGTGTTCATGTGGGTTCGGGTGCGGGGCGACGACAGACTTACGAATCGGAATACCGACAAGAGCGGTTTTCTCTGCTGGGAAGTACGAGGCCGCACTTGCGTATGAGATACCGATATAGCGGGCAAACTTCTTTGCGAGGAGGCTTGCACGCCCCGGCTTACTATCAGACTCATGGATGACAACCGGAATACGGTAAAAGCGCGCCATGAGGAGAATTGGCACACTTGTATAGCCACCTTTACTAAAGACGACATCAGGATAGATTTTGTAGAGTTGGTACCAGGCGGTAAACATGCCCCCGATAGTACGAAAGATGTCGATGAAGTTTTGGATATCAAAGTAGCGACGCATCTTCCCAGCTGGGCATGAGACGAAGGTGATATCAAGCTCACTGAGCGCTTCTTGGTTATAGGGGACCGGCCCAAAATAGTAGAGCTCGGTCGCGTTATCCATATCGCGTATCGCTTCAGCTACCGCTATGAGCGGATAGAAGTGTCCTCCAGTCCCACCTCCGACGAGTGCGATACGTTTCATGTTCGGATTATTGTAGCATGCTAGCCTTTACTCTGGCGGTATTTTGACACATTGAGCACAATACCGACCATCGTGAGCGTCGCGAGGAGAGCCGTACCACCGTGACTAATAAACGGTAACGGAAGACCGGACAGTGGTGCGACACCGAGCATTGCTCCGATATTGAGAAAGGCTTGGCAGACGATAAGGGTCATGAACCCGACGACGAGGAGTGTCCCGAAAAGATCGGGGGCAAGGCTCGCCATCTTATAGCCACGGAAGGTAAAGGCGAGGTAGAGTAAAATGAGTCCAACTGAACCAATAAACCCAAACTCTTCCGCATAGACTGCAAAGATTGAGTCGCCAATTGGCTCGGGCAGATATTCAAACTTCTGGATACTCTGTCCAAAGCCACGTCCAGACACCCCACCAGAACCAACAGCGATGAGCGACTGCTGAATCTGGTACCCACTACCGAGCGGGTCGCTCTCTGGGTTGAGGAAGGTGGTGAGACGGTCCATGATGTACGGTCGCATCACTGCAATGAGGGCAAGGAGGAGGGCTGCCCCGACGAACATAAGAGCAACATCACGCCAGCGTCCACCGGCGACGATAAACATCGCAAGTCCAGCTGCTCCCATGATGAGGAAGGTGTCCGTGTCTGGCTGGAGGAGCATCACAATACCGACAGCCCCGACGATACCAATAAACGGTAGCGTGCCCCGCATCGTGTCAGTAATCACATCGCGCATACCGGAGAGCCAAGTGGCGACATAGATGACGAAACCAATCTTTAAAAGTTCAGCTGGCTGGAGTGAAAAACCACCAATGTTAATCCAGCGGGTGGCGCCACCATGACTAACGCCCAGGCCAGGGATAAAGACTGAAAGTGTGAGTACGACGGTTGAGAGGAATATATAAAATGCATACTTACGGAGGTGTCGGTAGTGGATACTCGACATCGCAAACATGGCAATACTGCCGCCGACTATGCCAAAGAGGAACTGGGTACCGGCAACGCTGGAGAAATTGGCACCATCTCGCGCGAGGAGTCCAAGTGAGGCCGATGAGAAAATGAGGAAGCCAAAGCCAACGAGCACGACAATGAGTCCTAAGAGGACACGGTCAACAGATTTTACGCGGAGCTGTTTACTCGACATGGTTACATGATGCTCGCGAGAGCCAAGCCTAGTATTGCAGACACGATACTGATAATCCAGTAACGCATGGTGACTTTGGTGCTTGGCCACCCGATTGCTTCAAAGTGGTGATGGAGTGGTGCGATACGAAAGAACTTCTTCCCGGTCGCCTTGCGGTAGCTAATTTGAATAACGTTTGAGAGAACGGTGACAACAAGAAGAGAGCCAATAATCGGGAGAAGCGTGATACCGTGCCCGTCACCAAGCTCATCGGTCATAAAGACAATGACGGCGAGTGTGAGCGTGAGGGCCATGGTCCCGGTCTCGGTCATCCAGAAGCGGGCTGGTGGAATGTTGTACCAGAGGAAGGCGAGGATGGCACCAGCGACCGTGGCAGCAAACGCCGCAATATCAAATTGTCCCTGGACAAATGCCACACCGGCATACGAGAGGAAGATGGAGGCGAAGACGCCGCCAGAGAGACCATCAATACCATCGATTACCCCACTGGCATAGAGAGCGATGGTCAGCAAGATAAAGACTGGAATGATAAGCCATCCAATCTCAAGTGATCCAGCAAATGGGAGTCCGATAGCGGTGACACCGAGCTTCGCAAAAAACCAATACCCTATGCCGCCAGCAAGGAGGCTGATGAGGACGAGGCGAACCCGGAGACTGAGCCCTGCTCCCCCATGGACCACGTCGTAGTAGTCGTTGAGGAGTCCAACGAGCGCTCCAATCATCATTACGGCAAATGGTATCCACGTCTGTGAGCGGCTGAGGAAGAAGACGTCTTCAGCCAGTGTTCCGGGTGCAATCGTCGCTGCGAGGGTCAATATAAGAATAGTAAGCGCGACACTCCCCCAGATGACAATACCACCCATGCGCGGAGTCTTGACCTCCTCGGCCGCCTTGAGACGATTGAACTCGGTAGCTTCATGTCCACCCATAGCGGTCTTACCACCGGTCTTCTTCCACACTTTGTATTTATAGAGGACGTGGGTAATGAACGGTGTGATAAAAATACCGACAATAAACGCGAGGACGGCCGGAATGAGGATTTTGATGATTGGTGCTTCCATATGCGAATTATTCAATTGTCTTAAAGGCGTCTTGGACGGCAGCTACGAGCGCGAGGGTGTCGGTGAAGCGCTCGTCAAACGTTGAACCGAGTACGGTGATAATGATCGGTCGGTTGTAGCCAGCATCAAAGGCGATAGTGAGATTGCCTTGCGCGAGGTCGGTGTAGCCAGTCTTTGAGCCGATGAGATTTGGAATCTGGCGAATAGCCGGATTCGTGTTCTCGGCCTCGTGGTAGGCGCCATCAAGATTATAGACACGCTCGCTACTCATGGTGGTGGTCTCGAGGATGTCAGGGTAATTTTTGAGGATATAGGCCATGAGGAAGCTCACATCACGAGCGCTGCCATACGCACCAGCTTCGGTGGTTGAGATATCAAGTCCGGTCGGATTCTTAAAACGCATGCTATCAAGCCGAAGTTCTTCGGCAGTAATATTCATTGCCTCGATGAAGGCTTCGTACGCACGGTCGTCACTCAGTTCCCCGCCGACCCCTTCAGCGAGTGCAAAGGCGGCGTCATTTGATGACGCGAGCATTGCGTAGTCCCGGAGTGCCTGACTCTTGAAGCGTTCACCAGCGAGGAGACCACTCGCACTCATCTGGACGGTCGCTTCGTTTGAGATAGTGACGGCCTTATCGTCTGGCACCAGCTCACGTGCGACGAGCGTGGTCATGAGCTTGGCGATAGACGCGAGTGGGAGGACCTCATCAGCGTCTTTTTTATAGAGGGCACGCTCGGTCGCAACATCATAGACATAGACAGCACGGGCTTTGACTGCTGGTGCCTCGATACTATCAATCACCGCGAGGGTTGGTGAAGACGTGGTGGCGGTCTCTAGTG
>JACCDR010501949.1_pt1 | contig 15829 bp, 20 predicted proteins | sample 7446431 | NCBI WGS metagenome assembly JACCDR01 (sample SAMN15323443, study PRJNA562643) | freshwater metagenome | isolation source: river surface water | place: USA:Blue River Watershed | collected 2017-08-17 | reverse complement strand
ATAGATGGAGTGCGAGCAGTGTTTTAGAAAATTTGAATCTGAAGAAGGGTGTAATTATGCACCATTATGTGATGTATGTGAGCATACAAAATACTTAAACAAGAAAAAATTAAAAAATAAACAATGTTTAAGATGTGGAAAATTTAGATGTATTAATTCTAAGTTATGTTCAAAATGTGAAAAAGTAGAAGAAGAAGAATTTATTTCTTATTTAGCAGATTTAGAATTATAGATTTGTAAACATAATTAACTAATTATACTATACGAAAAAAAGGACGAATAATTTTTTATATAGAAAATTTTAAATTTAATTTTTTTCAAGTTAAATTTAATATAAAGAAATAAAAATATATAGTATTATTATATAGAGATGATCGAGATTGAAACTGAAAATTCAAAAATTTGTATTTCATGTCATGGCAAGCAACTATTTATAAAACCAGAGGACAAATACAAGGGACCATATTGTGACTTATGCAAAAAATCTAAGAATAAAAAAAGCTGTATAGGTACAACAAAACAAGGAAAACAATGTAATTATAAAGTAGATGATGATAATAAAGAATGTTTGTATCATGCAAAAGAAACCACATGCTGTGTGTCTTGTTATACAGATTTTGAACATTCTATATTAATAAAGAAATATTATTGTAATGAATGTAACAATAATTCCAAATTAAAGAAATGTAAAGAACACAGATGGATGTCTTGGACTGAAAAAGGTGAACAACTTGCAGATATTAAACAATGCAATTGGAAGACAATTCATGATTATTGTAAGTTTCATGTACAATATTGTCCTGCTTGTGAAAAATATAAAAGCAGAAAAAATGATTTTTACTATTCTAATGATTCTGTTTGGAGAGTGTTTTCTAATGGTTGGTGTTATGAATGTGATTCAAATGAAGAAACTATAAAAAAAGCAAGACTGAAACTTGAAACGCAACATAATGATACATCAGATAATGATAACAATGATGATGATAAAGATATTTATAAAATGTTGAAAAAAAAATTCAAAGAGAATCCTGAAAAATATTATGAAGAACCAGAACCAGAACCAGAAATGCAATATAGTGATACATCAGATGATGATGAATCAGAAAATGAAATATATGAAAAAACATGCCGACAAACTACATTACAAGAAAAGGGACAATTTAAATTTATTGATTCAGAAGACGACGAAATAATCAAACCACGGGTCAGTACAAAGGCAAAGTTTAATAAAAATACAAAAGTGTGCACAAGTTGTTATAAAGAACGAAACAATAAACATATTAAATATTGTTTAAAATGTCAGATATCAAAAGACCTACATCAATGTAGATATGAAAACTGTAAAGACAAAACTATTTTACAATATTGCTTAACTCATTACTAATTAACTACTTATATTAAGTACTTAATTAAATTTAATTTCAAAGATTCCCCACCTAATTATACATATTGGACGCTTTCCACTTTCTTTTTTCTTACATTTTTTTTAGGTTTCATGTACACCTCACCATCTGTACTGACTGCAAGTTTAATCTTTTCTTCTTTTTGTTTCCTTCCCTTTGGTTTCATCTCTGGATGTACTGGTTGTTCTGGTTCCTTACCTTTTGCTTTATAGTCTTTATATGGTTCTTTGGCTACTTGTACTGCTTCCCGGTATGATGTAATGTTTCTTTCATTCATAATTTTTTTAACAAACATATTCCACTCACTCATCTATATAGAATATTCTATATATTTTTTTTCAATAAATTTAAATAATTTAATTTACCATCAAGTCATTAACAATTTTCATTAATTCTGGTTTTTTCTTTTTATGTATAAGAACTTTCTGTCTTCTTGCCTTACCAAGTTTCTTTGCAAATGCTTTAAGTTCCTTCACTTTCATTTTCTTTAAACCATCACCACCTAATGTATGGTCACCAATAGGAAAACTTGGCGGAAAATTTTGTGCAACTTCATCACCAACATGTGATTTAATTAAATCATATGGGTATTTTGATTTAACTCGTATATCATTCTTCCCCTTCTGTAATGGCTTTAATAATGTCAAAAAATCTGACTTTGTTGATACATCATATTGATTATCTGGAACCTTCTTACCTTTGACTAAATCAGCAGGCGTTGTAGGTTTGCCCACCGTGATTATTTCCTTAACTGGAAATTTTTGACTTACCTCCTCTGCAAGATAAGCACCAAGGGACGATCCGAATGATGTACACCTATCAGCACCGTATTTTTCAATTGCTTTTTGTTGTGTTTCAAATGACACTTTAAAACGATCATTTTTTTTATAATCAACAACTAAACCTAAATCCACTATGGCATCGTACATATCTTCTGAACCTCTATGAGCTATTACACAATGATTTTTTTCCTTATTGTAGTACACTCTCACCCATTTATTAGATAAACTTCTATCAATTTTGTAATCATCAATATCGTGAAATATTGCATTGTGAGATGCATCAACTAATTTTTTCATAAAACCAGCAGTAATTTTACCTCCTTTTCTCTTGCGTGTTCCTTTGGTCTTTTGTTTTTGTTTTGACGGCATGATTTATATATTATTACATTAGAAAATATTCAAAAGTAATATTATATATGCCTACAGAAAAAGAAATTATAAAACTTTTAAAAATTAGACATGCTGAACGTATTGGCTCATCATCAGTCAATGAAATAAAATATGCTTCTGATATTGATTTACAAGAATATATTAAGACCAGTGAATCTTACAATGATATATTAAAAATATTTCAACTCAAATTTAAAAAAGCATATGACAGCCATGGTGTATATATCATGGATTTCAAATGTGGTGTTAGCGTTGGTAATATGCCTATAAGATGGAATATGAAAACAATCAATCAAGGATATCAATATATTGGAAACAAGAAAGTATTATTCACTGATTGTCTACAACAAGAAAGTATTATAAAGATGGATGTAATAGCATTAGTTGAAGGAATATTCACTGAATTTAGTGAAAATTATTATTTTATATTTCCTGATTTCAACACAAAACCATTTAAAGGAAAAGATATTAAACCATATTTACTACAAGATTATTTTAAATACATCAGTGAAAATAATCGATTCAAAGCATTAAAAAGACTTTATTCATATTATAAAAAGATAGAAGGGAAGAAAGTAGAAAAGAAAATTTTAATTGATTTCTTTAATAGTCCAGTAGGTCTACTAAATCAACAAATTAGTTCATTGAAAATAATCAATGATGTTATAAATAATACATTTAAACCAGTCAATATATTAGATGTTAAAAGAAATATTAAAATTATTTCTGAACAAGTTATTTCACCATATAATTACAAATTACAAAACATTTTACAATTTAATGATTTAAATTCAATTCAATTAAAATTACATTCATGTATTAGGCAAATGTCATCTACTGTAGATGATAAAGTAAAAATATTTATGGCATCTCAAAATTTTAATATTGAATAAATATATATATAAATGAATTTTGAAGGTAATGGTGTTCAAATTGCAAAAGTTTGTAACAATAAAACAAATAAAGATAAAATACTTTACTTGTCCTCAGATATTGATAAAATTATGAATGGTGTAAAAGAATATAAATGCATAGAAAATGAATATATGCAACTTATACCAAAACAAAAAGGTCATCGAATGGTACAATACACTGTAGGTCCGTCTGGTTCTGGTAAAAGCTATTTTACAAAAAAATACATTGATGAACTAAAAAAGATGTATCCTAAAAGAAAAGTATATTTGTTTAGTAGTTTAGAAGACGATGAGACAATGGATAATAAAAAGAATTTCAAAAGAATTAAATTAGATGAAGACTTTTTGAATACAACATTCAATATCAAAGATTTCAAGGATGCAGTAATTGTTTACGATGATGTAGACTGTATTCGAAATAAATTATTAAAAGATAAATTATTCGGTATACTTGATGTTTTACTACAAACTGGAAGACATGAAAATGTGGAAGTCATTTATACAAGTCATTTAAGTTGTGGTAAAGGTAATGATAGCAAGCAAATCCTGAACGAGGCACATATATGTACAGTCTTTACTTTAAATTTAGGTAACCGAAGTTCTAAGTATTTATTAGAAAATTACTTTGGTATTACAAAGAAACAAATTGATAAACTTAAATTACTACCTAGTAGATGGATCAGTATTATTAAATCATATCCAATGATTATTTTATATGAAAAGGGGTGCTATTATTTACATAGTTAAATTAAATGTTTTTCATTTAAAAGCATTTAGTTTAGTTGATTGTATCTTAAAAATCATTCATTGCAAGCAAACGGTACACATTACCCATATACGCAACCTTTATATGCGTATACGCTGCACCCGTAGGTCCAGTTCCACCAGTGACCACTGGGGCTAATGGACCAGTTCCACCAATACTTAACACGGGTTTCCCTGCACTATCAAGCTTAGGAATTGCTCGATCACCAAGTACAATATGACCAGATGCAACTGGTAGACCATTGCCACAAGATGAACCAAATAAACAAGCACCAGTGATACCTTCAATTCCGGATGCATTTAAACTATCACCATAAAATGCATTAAATGCACCAGTAACACCAGTTGCCCCGGATGCCCCATAATGAGTGACAGTATTGTTTTTGTGTTCTCTCACATAATTACTGACTTTTTGAATTGAACGTACATTGAAATCAGCATTGATTCGAGTTTGTGAAAATCCCAGTTCATTTACTAAGTTAGACATTATTATATCTATATATTTAGAAAAGAATTTTTTATAATATTTAAAAAATTATCATTGATACTAACTGATCGTAATTTAACTTATAAGGTTTTTTTAAATTATCCATAAATATAATAAATTTATTTAAATCCATATTGAAATTTTCTAACATTATAATTCTTAGTATGACCCATCGACCACATGTATTTATATTGTTTTCTAATCTTTGAAATCTTTTCTTATTATAAATAATTTTAAACTTTCCTAAAGCTATATTTAATAATTTGTTCAAGTATTTTTCATCTTGTCCTAAAATTTCATTTTGTTTATCTGGTATTAAATCTAATTCATAACTTGGTGACGTACCATATGAATTGAAAAACTCAATTGTGTTATTGTATCTAAGTATTAGCACCCAGTGACCGAAATATTCTTTTTCTTCAATTAGTATAATTTTCCATGATTTTGATTCTGGTAGCAGTTCTTCTATTGATTTATATTCATCAAGTTGACTATATGTTATAATATCATTTTTGACATTATAGCCAAAATAGTTCATTATATCAGTTTCTGAAATACTTTGACTAACTGTCTTATTGATTGTATTGATATCAGGATTCTTTAATGATTTAATATAATTGTTAAATTGACTATATGTTAAGTCCATGTATATAATATAATGATACATTTATTCTACACAAGTGCAAAATATAATTTTCTTACGTAAATCATTTATTTTTCGCTTTAGTTGTGTATTTTCCTTTTTTAATTTCTTCATTTCATCTTCCATCATTTCTTTCCATGGTTTATTCCTTCTTTTTGCATAATAATACTTCCTTTGATAAGCCCTTCTTTTTTCTGAGTCTCTGTAAGCCATTGATATATATATATAATTAGAAAACATATTAAATTATTCTATGTTATTTTCTATTCTTTTATTACTCATCATATCCAGCCTGCATTCTCAAATATGAGCCACTTGACATAAAATTATCTACTTTAAATATAGCATATCTTGCTTTTACTGGTGTATAAATGATATTAAAGCCATTTGCTGGAACTGTTTTACTATCTCCATTGTTTAATGATACAGATGAATCACGATTTATCTTCCATAATATCTTCATTGTACATTCTATTCCAGAACCAACCGAAAAGGAAATATAATTACAATTACCAACAAATATCGGATCAGTTGCTTTAGATGAATCAAGAAAAGTACTAGTTGAAAAATTAACTGCTAAAATTTCAGGCATTATATTATTACTAGATAAAATAATAATATAAATAATTGGCAACTTCTTAATTTAATTTTTCTTGCTTATTAATACTATAATTTTTATGTCTAATAGTTTTTAAATGTGCTGATTTATTGGATAGTCTATATTTCCCACCACATTCGCAATGATATTGTATTTTATTATATTCCTCTTTTTTTTCTTTGAAATAATCTTTATTTTTTTGATAATACTGTTGATTATATTCCTCTTTTTTTTCTTTATTATTATATCTGTATATTTTGTCAGATTCTTTTTTTGTTCTGGTGGGTATGTATTTATTTACACAATCGAATTTATCAATATATTCCCTTTCTTTTTTTTTTAATTGTTCTATATTTTGACAGTTAGGTACATCTTCAATTAAGATGATATCATAATCCCCATTTTTTATGATATCAAATGAAGATATATATGAAGTTTTACCACTTAGATATCGTTTATAGTCAGCTCTATGATTTGTTAATCTCCTACTCAGTTTTTTTACTGTAGACCCAATATAAATATTATCATTTGTATTGTCAATTATTTTATAAATTTTTCCTTTACTATAATCAATGCCTTTTTTTGCCATAATTTACCTTTATATATTTATAAGTTATTTCTTATTTCTTTAAATCATTTTAAACTAATCCATACTTTTAATTACTTGAACCATCCCTCCGCTTCCTGTAAGTCAGATATACTAGCCCAAAAAGGAACTCTACCACTCATACAAAGAACGTGATTTTTATTCTCAATTGGCGGTGCAATTGTTTCTAATCTCCCTTGCTCTCTACAATAAAGTATATGTCCTTTTAATAATAATTCTGGTAAAATATGACATCTACAATTATGACTTCCTATACTATTTCTCTTTTCTTTGTTTCTTTGATTCAATCCTAATCTCTTATAAATTGATTCTTTTTCTTTTGGTTTTTCTTCTGGCTTTTCTTCTTTTGTTTCTAAATTCAAGTCTCTTTCAAGTTCTCGTACAGTGGATGGTGGTTGATACCGTTCCATAAATTTATATAAAGATGAGTTAACATTTCGTCGTCCTTTTGTGCTAATGTTGATTTCATCTATTAATTCATTCGGATTCATAGTTGATACACACATACGAATAAAATCTGAAACTACTTCTATTTTATGTAGACTTGGTTTATTGTTACATAAAAAGGAACTTGTCAATAAATCAGTTTTTTGATCATTACTGTGGTATATATACAAATAACCAGAATTACTAAATGACGATATCACACGTAAACATTTATATGCACTGACATTCACATATGCTGTAGTATATATTTCAACTTGCTTTTCATTGATTTGTAAATCTTGTAATGATGACATTATATATAATATTAGTTGATAAAATAATATTATAAACAATCAATATAATCAGATAATTGTTCTTTAAGTTTACTATATAATAGCACATACGGATCAATTGATGTATCTGTAGTTATTGCTTCTATGCGTATAGTTTTTAAATATTGTTTCTTGTCTAATTTTGCCTGATAATTTGCATAAACTTCAAATGCACAGTGATATTTATATTGATTCTTTTGTTCACTTTGTTTTTCGACACGGGTTTCTGGATACATTTGTTGTAAATGAGTTTTATCAATGTAAATTTCTGGATACATTCGTTGTATATAAATCATTTGATTTGCAATACAATAATATACATTACATAATTCAACACCAATTCCTAATATATCACAAGTTTTTTTTTCAATTACTCCCATCTATATTGTTATATTAGAAAATATTTTATTGTCAATTAATGTATAAATCAACCACCAACAATTACTAAATTTAAATTACGGATTGTCATTTCAGTTGCAGATGTTTCATTTTGTGCCCATATCTCCAAATAATCATTTGTTGCCAGACTTAAAACACATTGTCCTGTGATTGTGAAATTGTTATTACTTGCAGGATTAGTGAAATAGTAAACACTTTTAGATTGTAATGTACCATTCTTATGAATCTTAAATACCAGGCTTTGATTTACACTTCCTATAGATGCACTCAATGAAAATGTACAGTGAAAAAGTTGTGTTATAGTTCCTAAATATGTGATCCTACCTACTTGGGGCATACTAAAATAATTACTACCTGCATTAGCAGTAGTTTCTAAACTTGTATTAGGAGCTAAAACTACACCACCTACTGTATTGATTCCACTGGATGATGTTCCCAATGCATTGTGGTAGTATATTTCACCAATTGCAGAAGTACTTATTATATCTGTAGCGGTTGATGACAACAAAGGCACTCTATAATCTGTACCATTCCATGTTAAATTTATTAATTTTGTTAATTGCTCAGGTGATGAATTTGATATTGATACCGGTGTTTCCATGCTATTACCGAAAGCTAATCGACCATCAGTTGATGGTGTAGCACAATTTGCACCAATTGCCACTATATTACTTCGAGCACCACCACTATAACAATTTTGAAAACCTATGCATATATTATTGTTGCCTGTAAGTGGTGTTGCACAAGACTGTGATCCTATATATACTGATCCACCTCCTCCGGTTGTAGCTGATGAAGAGCTGTTGTGACCTAAAATAACACAGTCATCTCCACATCGTTGTCCAGCATTATTGCCAGCAATCAGACATCTATTTGCACTATTTTGTGTTGTAAGACCATTATTTGACATAGCATTGTAGCCAATAACTGTGTTTTCGTCACCGCAGCCATAGTAGCAACAAATCGCTCCATACATACTGGTTTTTTGTCCAACATACCATATAACGCCTGCACCAGCTGTACCAAAACCACAAGCCGTCACATACCCACCCACTGGCAACGCACCTTTACAAGCAGCGAGACCATATATAGTGTTAAAAAGACCATTATTATATGCTCGATACACAACATGTGATCCAATACATAAATTATACCCTGGATCATTTGTAACAGCATTATTGGACGAATTCTGGCTTTGAATAAGATTGAATGAGAAATTAGAACCAGAGCAATTACCGATTCCAATTGAATAATTTGGGGCAGTACCAGTTATTTGAACATTACTATTTAGAGCAGATATAGAAGCAGAACTAGTAATTATTACATTATTTGAATCTGATGAAATTGATATACCTGTAGATCCAGTAAAGCCTTTTATTTTCAAGTTTGGACCAGTACTAAAAGCAATCGGTGACACAGCACCTGTATGACTAATATTAATAAATGCACCTGTACATCCTAAATCAAGAAAATTTTCAACTTGTTTAATTGAAATTGAATCATTTGATGAAATTATGTTTCTTAATGTTCTACTCTGTGGAATGTACAATGATCCTCCAGTTGTTCCTGCATTATTTAAATGCACCAGACTTGAATGTGAAAAAAAGGCTTGTGTTTTGATTGTTGTTGGTATTATTGATACATTCTCGATATAGAACTGTCCATACCTTGCCCTAACTGGTATTGTTTGTGATTCTGTATTGTTTCCTGATACACTTCCTTTTCCATTATATTCATCTATATAAATTTCAATTGCATCATCTTCTGTGGTATACCAATATACACCATATTTGTATGTATTACCATGTGTTCCTATATCAACTGTAAATGTTACATAAGTACTATTTGAAAAAAAATATCTCCTTGAATACCAACTTGAATCTGTTAATGTTGTATCTTGATAAACTTCTAATATTTCCGGCATTATATTATTAATTTAGATAATAATAATATAATATATTTATAAAAATTTCATTGGCATTTGAAAATCTTGCGGAACTGGATACCACACTGAACCACCTTTATATCTTCCATTTCCAAATGAAACCAAAGGCAAGGGATTTTGTCCAGCTTTTGTCTTATTGTCAATTATGTTTCTTAGTTTTTTTTGTAGTTCTAATAATTGATAATATCTTCTAAATAATCCTTCAAGTTGAAGTCTAACATTATTATTATCATCTACAATAATTGTAAAATAATATTTATTATCACTTTCATCATAAACAAAGAACTTCTCAAAACATTTTTTTTGAATTGCATCTAATTGATATTCTAATTCAACCAATAAATCATAATTGTCCTTTGACATTAAATATTCATTTCCATTAATTTTTTTAAATAGTCTTGTAATTATAGGTTCCATTTTCAAATCATTTTGATAATATATTTGTAATTTTGTTGCATTCATTGTCTTTGTTTCTGATATTTCCATAATTTTATAACGATCTTGATCCAAGTCTACATCTTCAAAATTTTCATCTTTGACAGTAATTGCTTGATTTAATAATTTATTTCTAACAATTCCTAATGTAGTTATCCAATTTTGTACATATACATTCATTAATTTTTCAAACTCATTAACAGCACCATTTACTTTTTGACTTAGTTCTATAGAATAAGGATTGACACCAGCCCGTGTATCATCAAATGTGTGTCCCGGATCTCCAAGCCTTGATAATTCATGATTAATTTTATAACTTGTCTTAGAATTTTCAGATGCTTTGATCAATAGTTTTTTATTTGCAAAGTTGACTGCTTCATTCCATGTTAGATTTGTCATTGATTCAGGATAAATCATATTTTATATATTATTAGATGATAAATTAATTTTTATAATAATCCTTCTTCTTTAATTATTTTTGATGCTGTAGGTAAATTCACTTTTCTTTCAGACATTATCTTTCTAATTAATGTATTCCTTTCTTCTCTTTTACCTCCTACTTGTGGTTTCTTGCCTCCCTTGTATTCGCCTACACCAGATTTAGGTTTAGCTGGTCTTTTTTGTGGTCTGGCTTCTCCTGATTTGTCCTCTTGTTTGTCTCTCTTTTGTGGTCTGGCTATACCTGTCTTACTCTTAAAAATCTCCCTGGCAATCTTTCCTAGTATTTTGCCTGATTGTTCATGTCCAAGGATTTTGCCAACCTCCTCGCCTAATTTAGGAATACCATAATCAAGGGCTTTACCTGCTGATTTTTTTAACAAAGGAATAACTAATGGTTTCATTTCTGTGTAAATTTTAGATGCTGTAGCATTTGTATTAACTCCAGATTCAATGACACTAACAAGTGCACTTACTAAAGAATCAACACCTTCACCTTTCATTTTCTTTACCTTCCTACCTTTTCCAGTAACCTCTCGGGCAAGTTCCCTAAGTGCTTTAGCGGCAACTGGTGCAACAAATGGAACACCAAGCTTCACAGTAAGTGCTGTTGCAATGACTGGAATACCAATATCAAGAACTGTACTAACTCCGTATTTTTTCACAACTGGTAATAATGTGTCTTTCATTTTACTTAGACTTATAGAACCACCTGATCTCGATGATCCACTTAATTCTTCCAAGTCAAAATTTTGATCAATTTTTTTGACCATACTGTCAATTATTTTGTCTTCGTTTGCTCTAACTCCACCTATAGGTTTTTGTTTACCTGAGTTGATATTCCGCAAATCAACCATATTATAATATGGATAGTATGGCTGTTCATATGCTTGTGCAAATTGTTGAGCTCCACCTGCATATGAACCACCGGCAAAACCAGAACCAGAATTATAAGGTTCCCATGTATTATAACCTAATTTCTGAACTTTCATAATTTCATCTGCAATTTTTTGCTGATATGGATAATTAAGCGCGATCATGTATGTATGTTTATATATAATAATTTAGATAAAAAATTATTATATGTAATTATTTATTTAGAATGCAAGTGAATCTAATTTTCCCATCATTTTCTTTGCTCCTCCAGACCTTGCACCTGCCTTGCCTTTTACAAGGGGGATACCTTTAAGGGCACTTGCTACTTGATCAGACAATGCTCCACCAGTTGCTTGAGATAATTCATTCGATGATATGGCGTTTGATTGTGTTGCTAATTGTGTAACAGTGTCCATGTTCAATAAACCAGTTCGGACAACTGCTGAACCAGCAATACAGGCAAAGTACCCGTCGTTCTTAATGATGACAACAAATTCAGGTGTGATATTTTCTGCTGAATTGTTATATACATCTAATTGAATTTGGAGGGCAAATTGTCCAAGTGATCCATTAGCCAGGTATGATGGTAAATTGAAATCTCGCACTGGATCTAAAATGACAACTGAACCTTCTGTATAAACTTTGTCTCCATTATAAGCTTCTCCACTGAATCCATACCAACTTTGCTTAGAACCATTTGCAACAGATGTTCTCCACAAGTCTTGTTGTGTTGCATTTGACATGATACCTGTAACATTGTTAAAGTCTATAATACATTTTTTAATAGCCATAAATGTTTGTGAATCTGCATATGTTTGTGATGACAATGGCTTCCTGGCAATAATCATAATTTTATCAGGAACAGAATTTAGTTGAATATTATTTAATCTGATAGATGTAGTTGTAGCCCCTGCTGAAATTTGAGATGAATTTTGCGTGGATGTGATCATTCTTACATAATCAGTAAATGGAACAATATTACGAGCTGGTAGCAAAAATGAAGGACTTGGAGTCAAATAGTTCACAAAGATTTTACTCTCTGATATGCTTGTCAATGCAATGGCATAAGTTAGATTACCCTTCGTAACGGGGGCATATGCAAATGATTGCTTCATTGATGAATCAATATTGAAATTAAGTGTAATATTATTTACACCTAATAAACCTGCATGATTATGTTTACTATGTGTCAAAAAAGGTGATATCCACAAAGGCTCAGTTAAAACTGCTGAACAAGTGATTACAAATGTACTCCCGTCAGCTGATGCCACTGACGTATTTGCTGTTCCACCGGCTGCTTTTGTTTCAACTGGAGCAATTTCCATTGGATGAGCTCCTCGCGGAATCAATCTATTATTTAAATCTGAACCACCAAATCCTGCTAGTGGGTTATTATTTGTTTGTAATGCTTTTTTATAATCTTTATAATTATCTGGATAGATCGGGCTCATATTTTGATATTCTGCCAAGTCTTCTATATCCATAGTTCTCAAGAGAGAAGGTAAGATGTCTTGTAAATTGACGCTGACAGATGTATTGTTAATATTTGCTGATGCAACTGTAATAAGATTAGAAAGAGGAAATGGTTTAAAACCGACACCCCCAAAACCATATGGAAATACATTATCATCCTGTTTTACACCTGCTGACACTGTAACAGTGAAATCTAATTTTGCTTGGAACAATAATCTTCTATCTAAGACTACAGATTCAGAAGGCGGGTTGATAACAAAATTTACGTTTGATGTAGATTGTGTATTTGCATTATACTGTTGATAGCTTGATTGTGATGGACCTTGTCTGACTGCATAGTCAATTTGACTTGAAACATCATTAAGCCGAGATTCTCTGACTAATTGAGGGATAAAATCTGCTGTTGCCATTTATATATATATTATATGTAAGATTTTATTTTTTCATTCAAGATAAAAATATATTAAAATATATAAAAATACATTTTATATATATTTTTTTAACTTCTAATAGATTTCTTAATAAATGCAATCTTAACCGAACACGAAGAACCAGAAGGAAATTTGAACGGATGTAGATTTCCAAATTTATCCCTCCAGTACACTTGTAAATCTATTTGATTAATTGGTGTTTCATTATATAAATTAATTAATCTATATTCCGCACTTGGAATATATAAAAGTGATGGTTTATATGATTGTTCATTTGTTGACATATCAGTGATTATATTAAATGACTGATTAGCAAGTGAAGACAATTGAACTATTTCACCATTTTTTATAAGCATCGGGGCTGATACTTGATTAGGTGTAATTGGCAAGGTTGATGTTGTAAATACTATAGATGATACTGGTGTCCATAGTTGAATTGATGACCATTCCTGATCAATTTTAATAAGTGTATCTGTAGTACCATACGCTTCCTGATTACCTACAATTAAATTGGCACCATTATTCGAATCCAAGATAAAACGATAATGTCTTCCCAAACTATTAGATATTCCTTTTTTATGAACTGGCATACCATTCAACAGAGAATACGTTGATGTATTACAATATATATTAACTACATCAGTTGTATTTTCACTATTATATACTTCACTATTTCCATAAAGTGATATAGTGTTATTGCTTGCATTCCATGCAAAAAATGGCGGAGACAAAAATTTCACCACAGGGTACTGTGAAAATAAATCACCCATACATAAAGCAAGTGTATCGTTCAATATTTTGACCATATGGTGATAACTATAACAATAGTAATATTCACTATGTTCTTGAAATCCATTTGATGTTTGATTAGGTGCTTTAGGTGTTGCTTTTGTCATATCAGCTGGATCCCATGTACAAAATCTTTGTTGTGAATAAATAGATGCACCAGTACCATACACATATTCAGTGGTGAAACTATAAATCATCTTAGTTGGATCGCCTTGATCTGGTTCAATTAGTGCATAATATACTGGTAGTGAAAATGTATCTAATTGAAATTTTACAATACTCATAAAATAATCAGATGCATTTTCAATAATTGGTGTTTGCCTTGTTTCATAAAATTTCAAATGTTGTAAGTTGTCATCTAATTCTTCTGATTTGTAATTTGCTACTACTAAATCATAATAAACGATGTCCGCACCTGATGTTGTTTTATGTTGATATGGATTGAATGACATTATATATAATTATTATAGATAATAATTTCAAATTATTTGTAATTTGAAATTAGTGTAACTTAATTATCTTTGTAAATGATATATATGAAGCAAATAATTTATATTGTGTATGCATTATGGTATGCTTGGAAATATAAACAAGAAATCAGAGAAGTGAATGATATTGTTATACGGTTCTTGATGACTAAAAGAATTACTTATCAATTTAGAACAATTATCAAATATAATTTAATGGTAATACATAATTTTATTTAATAATGTATTAAATCAATATTTTTTTAATGTTGTTATTAATGTTAATAACTGTCCTTGTACCCTACTCATTTGATTAATGTATTTTAGTTTTGTATCTATATCGATCGTTGGATGATGTGCAATCACTGTATAATACATTGAATCGAGACTTGAAACTATTTTATATAATTCATTTATTTTTTGCTCGTATGTTGATTCACTGTTAAAGATTAGTGATGACATATATATATTATTATCTATATATTATTATTTTTTCTATATTAAATAATAATTAAAACATCATGTAATATCAACGATTGATACCACATGATGATAAAAAAGTAAAAAAAAGAAAACAAATCGAAAAACACAAAAGCGCTGGGGAGTTTCTGTTTTCGCTTCTTGTCTTAGAGACAACTTTGCAAGCGCGTGCAAAGTTGTCGCAAGTCTTTTTGCACCATCCAAAGTGTGTTTTTATATGGCGCTACCTTGCAAAAGCACTTGAGACAACTTTGCAAGCGCTGGCAAAGTTGTATCAAGTAAGTAGTGCCACTTCGAAACACACACACATCACCATTCACCATCTTTCATCTTCCACTTTGCTTCATTCCTTCCCCTTGTTGTCACGGTTGTTCCTTTTCATTGTTTCGCTTACTTACACATCGTTACTAATTTACACTTTTTCGAATCCATCGAGCGGACTTCACCCGCTTCCCTACTCTTCGTTGCCTTCCAGATGGTGAACCCTTCAATAGGGGTTTATTCGGATGTCGTTTTGAGCACCCGAACGAGCATCTGATGGGGTAGACATGTCGATGGATACCCCCGACTGGTGCCCCTATTTGATTCCAGTCGGGGGTATCCTGTGTGTTTTGTGTATTTTCATTGATACTTACACATTTTTTAACACACGCGGATGTGTGTTTTGATGTCGTTTTATTGGGTCGTTTGTGTGTGTGTGTCGTGTGTTTTGATGCTTGGATGGTACAAACTTTTTGACTCCGTACACT
>JACCDR010367846.1_pt1 | contig 15836 bp, 29 predicted proteins | sample 7446431 | NCBI WGS metagenome assembly JACCDR01 (sample SAMN15323443, study PRJNA562643) | freshwater metagenome | isolation source: river surface water | place: USA:Blue River Watershed | collected 2017-08-17 | reverse complement strand
TCCAGTCGTGCAATACGAAACTCACAGTGTTGTCTCCACAAATGTATCTAATACGTGCTATAAACTTATCCCACTCAGTCATACACCCTCCAATATATTTCGAATACACAGAAAAGACACACTCTCCACAGAGTGTCCTTCTGAAAAAATTTATAATAAATTTACAGATTCAAAATACGTTCCCACTCAAGTGCCACCTCCCCATAGACATGATCGCTACGATGACCTCCATACTTCCGCTGATTGAATAACTGGATAGACTCTTTCCAGACGCCCTTATATTCCAACACACCAAATGCTAGACAGTTGAGTGGGAACAAGAGCATGTTGAGAACAGCAATATATTTACGTGTGGTTCTCTCTAAAATGAAAGAATGCTTCTCTTTGTTATAGTAGAGGGTCATTGTGCTGATTTTATTAGGACGTAACCGTTGCTTCAGCTCAATATCATCCATTAGCTTCTTTGTGATGTTAAGCTTAACATAACCCTCATCTAATGGGTTTTTGTATGTGTATGTCATTACTTATTCTCCTCTCTCTTATTCATCAATTTTACAGCCCTAAAGAACCTCTCTTGGTGCCCTGCTCCAGCTAATACGAGCTTAGAGAATTTCCCATGAACACTCAACAACCCTGTTCTAATTGAAAGTCTGTTTACATGTTCAAATCGGAGTATAGCACGTAATGCGTTTGTCTTAGAACTGTATTTCATTCCTATTGGTCTACTCCTGTCGTATTGTGCTAGACGTATAAGCTTCATGCGTCTGTAGACGTAGAGCTTACGTTTGAACCAAAGAAACATCCTATTCTTTGATAGTGAGTTTAATAACATATGTACTTTCCTTTGTGTTAGAAGGCCAGCTCACTACTTCCATACTCCAAGGTTGCTTTGGGTGTGTGTGATTAGCCATCTCTTTCCAAATAGAGAGTGCCTTCTCTCCCTTTACAACTCTATACTCAATTCTAGTCATCAGAAGTTCTCCTTAATCCAATTGTCTACAATCCTCTCAGCAACATATGTTGCTGTGTCTAAACCTTCTTTAGGGTCTTGAGAATTACCTGCTACACGTAACATCCCATACCAAACATCACCATTTAAGAAGTGACAATTAATTGGAACGCTTCCTGTATTATAGTCTGCTACACCAATACGTAAGACATGGTGTTGTGTTTCTAGTTTATGTTTGTTCATTCTTTCTCTCCATAAAATAAAAGGAGCAGCCTGTTAAGGCCACTCCCTGAATATTAGCACATCTATGTTTTGTGTGCAAGAATAATTATGTTTAATTTAAAACAATGTAGCGTTTGATGTTTGCGTATTCTTGATGTGAAGGGTAACTACTCCATTGGAATTCGTATACTGACCCAACGTGATAACTACCATCTTCTTGTTGAATAATGACTTCGCAGTCGAAGTCCACAGGGTAACAATTCGAATCGAAGATAGTGCAATCATGCTCAATCCAATGTAAGCAATTAGCGTGGAAGCCTACATCCTTTGGATTGTATGAAGGACACTCTGGAATGACGAGAGGTGTGTCACCAATATCCTCCTCGATTGTTGGGTAAGAGGATTTTTCTACATCACCCTGTTCCAACTGTTTCATCTTAACAAAACGATTACCAAAATCCTCAGCATCAAGATAGAGTTGATGACCTTTCTTCACTTCAGTCATTTCATCTTCTGTTAAGAAGTTGGAGTATGTGTCCTCTAACAATCGTGCAATCTGTTTAGTGCTAAAGTCTACATAGCTACGAATGTCAGATTCACGCCCACCAATGCCATAGGAGGCAGTGTGGATGAGAAATTCAGTGAAAGGTGTAATTGAGATGCTATCTGCACACAATGCTACAACTGTAGCCGCACTACTCACCTTGTCACTACACTTAGCATGAATGTGAGCCTGTGTCTCCCACAGAGCACCAACAAGGGCTGAGATAGAGCCTAAGCTCCCTCCGTCACTTGCAATCTCTAATAAAATCAAATCAGCTTCTGTTGCCTCTGTAATCGCTGCTACAGCAATATCGAATTGCTTACCATCCTCAAATACATCGTTGAGCTTGATTGTGTATTTAACACTAATGGGCTCTGCTAATACGGCGAATGGAGCTAGAGGTTGTGTTGCTTCATCTAGTTCTTGTAGACGTGTTTTGTTAGTCATGTGTTCTCCTTAAATAATTTCAATCTCGATACTGTGTTTTGCTACAAGGTCATCAATATCCCCTTCATTATCCCACAACAATTCTTCATCATATCCATAGAATATAGATAGGATTGCAATCTTCATATCTACACCATCGTGGCAACTATAGGGGATTTTCTCTGAGCATTCCTCTAAGTAGTCGTACTCATCCACCCCGACAAAATTATAGCATTCCATGTGTGTCGGTTCACAACAGTCACAACCGTTGTCATCCCACCAAGAATCGTTTTTGAATACGTATGTTGTCATGTGCTCTCCTTTGGAATAGGGAGCATTGGCTCCCTCTGAATTAATGTTCAACCACGAACTTCATTAGGTTAGCATAAACATCTGGGTCAAGCAAGTCTTTATAAGTGTCTCCTGATTTTGATACAAACTGCTTACCTATATCATAAGACACATTAGGGCTTCTCTTACTCATTTATCCTCCTCATAAGCTCGAATTACATCTTTTACAATGTCGCTCCGCATACAATCATCAACTGTGAACGACTGTAGAGCAAAGCCTTTATACTTAGCCGAACCGTTAGCGTTGAAGAATCGCTTCATGCCGTCAGCTAGTGCGTTACGATTACGGTCTGTGGTATATATTTGGCTACTGCAACCTGCAACAATAACTTTCGTACCTTCACCAATACGCTCTAATAGAAGTTTCAAGATGATTGGCTGAAGCTGTTGGGTTTCGTCAATCAACCACAACGTATTCTTCATTGTCATCCCAAGTGCGTAGTTTGGAATAGTGAAGTGGATTCGTTTACCTAAGTCGGCTTCCACCTTAGCCTTACCCAAAAACTCTTCCAGCAAGACTTTAGCTGATGCGAAGTGAACTGCACACTTCTCTTCCAATGTGGAGGGTAAGAAACCAATCTTATCTGCACCAACTTCAACAGGTGTGCGAGTGATGACAATGTTGATTAGCGGGTTGCGTAGATACTGTTGGCACATCCAATATAAAGCTGTTGCCGATTTCCCAACCCCAGCTACTGAATCCACAAAAGTGATGGTGTTTGATTCAATCTTACGGATCATTGCCTTCTGCTTTTGTGTTGGGATGAACTTGTTCAGCTTTTCCTCAACTACTGCTACTTCGTGCAAATCAGGTGTTGGTTTTGCGCCACGAGCTACTTTAGCTTTTCGACTACTAGAACCACGCTTAGGCTTTGCACGAATACCCAGCTCTTCCAAATCCTCTTCCACTTGTGGGCTGCGACGACGATCTTTAGTACCATTAAATGTTGTCAAATTGATTCTCCTTGTTGGATTAATACATCCGTTTAGTTACATCACCATTTTCTTCCATCAACTTCACTAGCCGCTCAAGCTCTTTGGTCACTGAATACTCAGGGAAAGTCGCCAAGGCACGTCGCACTTCATTGAACATCTCTGCTGAAAGCTTCAGAGCATAACGACCTTCCTTCAACTTCAATTTTACTGCCTTACTTGTTACATTATCATTTGTCATTTGTTTCTCCTTTATAATAGTTACACTAGGTTCGTAATCACTGATTGCACCTTCAATCATATACGTAATCCCATCTAACTCAACGACTATTTCGTAAGAATGGAGAGATTCTGTCTGTTTGATAATATTTCCTTTACATAACAGATTACAGGCTAACTGAAGTACTGGTGTTGACATTCTTTCTTCTCCTTTCCATAAACATATTTGAATGTGTTGTTACGCTTGAGCTTCCAAACATACCACTTCATCTTCAACCAACCTGACAATGTGTTGTCATAGATTGAATCGTATACACCATCAATTTCTAGTTGATATACAATGCCGAGCCATACTGTGTGCACTTTCTTGATTGTAATGGTTTTGGTGATAGTGTCAAGCTCTTTCATGATAAACCCTTTGGTTTCTTTGGTAATGGCAACCAGCCTTCACAATCTTTATCATTCCACAACCCAATCAGGATAGTGCCATATGTCGTGTAGAGCAACAGCTTTGCTCCTTTTGGTGGAGTGCATTGGGAAGGACTCCAGAACTCAAAGTTGTCTGCTACACATCGCTTGTTACCATCGTTATCTATTTTAATTTGCATAGTCAACCATAATCTCGTAGCTTGTATACTCCATGTCATTATTGCTCATACATGCAGAGTGAAAGAGGATTGCATTCTCCAAACTCTCAAAGCTGTTCAGCAATGCCCACTTATCCCCTCGCTTGTTGTTAGCATCAATCTCAATCTGCCAAACATCAAAGGTTACTTCCAAATCACCTAATTTCATTCTTCTTTCTCCTTACCTAAAAGCTCAAACCCTTTGTCTGATATCCATCCACTCCTCAGACTAATACCATAATCAATATAGCCTCTGTTGTTGGCCCGTTCACAGGCTCTGTAACACACCTTCAAACATTCTCCCGTAACGTCTTGTAGGATTTCATAAGGCCACTTACGTTCTCCTTCACTCAGCATACGTTTCGACAGTATGTATGCCTGTAAAACTTGTGTGTCAGAGATGTTCTTCATTGCCATCAAGTATCTCCTTAATTTCTAATCTAACCCCACTATACAATGTCTTAACACATTTACAAGCAGGATTTTCAATATACACGTTCCCCATCACTTCATATTCTTTACTGTAGCTTGTAGGGAAGTTATGTTGATGCAGCTTGAGGTTGTTGTCTCCGAATGCGATTCTAATCAAAGCCTCTTCAATTGTGCAATCAAAATCATCTTCGGAGAGCAACAAACCATCTACAACAAGCACACCATTATGGTAGACGTTGCATAAATACAACATAATTACACGCTATGAATGTCTTTCTTTGGAGCTGCTTTCTTAGCTACAGATGGAGCAGCTTTTTCTGCTACAACAGACTCTTCTGGTTTGAACATACGAGCATACATTGTATAAGAGTTTTTCAATGTTGGCGTGTAGTCATTCCAATCAGAAATGCGAGTGTAACCCTCTTCTGCTGCTTTTAAGAGGGCTGCAGAGTATTCTCGTAAACTGTAACCAAATACCTCTTTTGAATTTTCCAAGTTTTCTGTATCATGTTTCATATATTTATCTCCTTAAAGGAAGTAGTTGATGGTGCGGTAGGATACGATAATAACAGTGAGTCGAATCCAAGGAATAATTAGTGCTGAGATTGCTTCTGGTGTTTTGCGCTCAACCGTGTAGTCATACTTAACTAACCCTACCACAAACATTACAGCAAAAATTTGTAGGGTAGACAATACAGGTAAATGGAAGAAGCTTACAAACCAATCATTATAAATCATGGCTAAGACATGTGCGTTGATGTATGCGAGCAAAGGAACTGAGCACAACACAATGACAATATACCAAGTAGTTTGACTCGATGTCCAGTTTTTAAATTGATTTTCTTTCTCTGACATTTATTTCTCCTTGTTGTTTAGTGATGTTGTATTATTGCACAAGCTTTTAGTGAATGCAATAGATTTTTGATGAAATTTAATATTTATTTTCTATAGACGAAAGAAAAGCCCTCCACGAGGGAGGGCAAATGTCACATTACTAACCAACTTTTCTCATTTCAAAAGCTTGTAAAACTACCTTACCTGCCCCTCCTGCAACCGTCTGAACGTATAACTCCCCGGTTAAACGAGAGAATGAAGAACCTGAGTATTCTCTGATTGCAATGGGTGACGTTGCAAGGTCAAGAGTCAATGAACCATTGAGTGATAAAGCTGCACCAGAATTTATTAAGCTGTAAGACCTAAATGAATTTGTGCCATTGTAGTCAGCTAAGTTAATATAGATATTTGAGACGTTCGCTACTGATTCTAGTTGCACGCGAGCAAAAAGCTGAACAACATCACCTGTTTTCAACTGGTCACTTACACCAGTCCACGCCGCACCGCCCGTAGCATCAAATCGATTTTGGAAGGTGTGAGTGGTTGAGGCAGCCAGCGTGAGTTCACGGTCCTTTCTGATTTGTCCAGAATCAAGCGTTCTATTTCGAGCAGCCCATGTCCCACCTGATGTAGTAATTCCTGTACCGCCACCAGTACCTGTCGCTAAGGTAGGTGAAGTTGCAGGATTGAGGACACCAAGCGGATTATTTGACACGCTAAAAATATCTACATCAGATGTTGCATACACTTGCTTGGTAGGTAAACCCACTTTTGTTGCTAATTGCTTGGCGTAGGCACTACCTATGGCGAAAGCACCATTTGCATCTGGGTGAAGCCCATCCGATGCTAAGGTAGTTAGGATATTCCCAAACCCATTCGTCAAGTCAATACAAGCATCTGTACCATCAAGTACGTCAATCATACCTAGTAGCTCTAAATCTCTGAACCACTGATTAAGTCCGTTATTTTGCACCTTGGCACTAAGAACAGACGCGTCAGTCCCTCGCGGTAAAATAGACAGTTGAACAGGTTTAGCTCCTAAACCAATAATGGTTTTATAAATTTTCAAAAAGTTAGATTTTATCTGTTCCACAGGAACTGAATTCCAAGTATCATTTGTCCCAAGGGAGATGAAAACTCGATTATACGCCTTATTACTTGACGATAATGAGGCGAGCTGACTATCAATCACATCTTGTGTTTTTGAGCCACTAACTGCAAAATTGTCCAACGGGTTAATTTCGAAAGGTGAACCCATCAATGCGTTCATCCATACTACTGACCCTCGCTGACTTGTTGCAACATATGTTGACAGTGTTGCGCTATTGTAAGCCCCGATGGAGTCGCCAATAATCGCAACAAAACGGCTACCTATATTTCGCCAAGAACTAGAACCAGCAGTGTCCCACAGTCCAATAGCTAGAGTTCCGTCCTCATTCAGAGGAATATTTCCACTCGGAAGATACCCCGCAACGGTTGAGCCTTTTGCTGCAATGTACCCATTCTCATCAATAGGCAAGCCAATCTGTTGTTCAATTACATCTACTGTCATTTAAATTCCTTTTAATTATTAAACATTTGCAAATGTTGTTCTTGCGAACAAAGATGAATGTTATAGATTACTTAGCATAAAGGCAAGCTTACAAAGAATTAAAATCTTCTTTCAATTGCTTCCATAGCCAACCAATGGACATAAACACAAATGGGGTTGTGATGATGAAGCCAGCAATCCATTTTAATCTATACCAATTCTCAGGGAGAAACACAATTAACCCTAGAAGAGCAACAGCTAACATTGCAAACATAATCCACCCATCCCCAGCTTGATAGCGATATGCTGTGTTAGCCTTGTGTATAGCATCAGCATTAGCAGCGTGATATGTGCTCCCTGTTCCTGTTACAGATTTAACATTCCCGTAAGAATCTCTGTATTCCATGTATACTGATTTTTGTTTACCCCCAAGCTTACGAGCTGCTGCATGGGTAGCATAGAATGCTGCGTGATTGGCTGCGCCATTTCCTCTTGCCATGATACTTACTCCTGTTGTTTGTGTATGTAGATAATATAAAACACCTCCGAAGAGGTGTCAAGGGTTATTTTGAATTATTTAACGCTCTGATAAGCTTCTGAGCATGTTCCACAGCAGCTTCTTCTAGCTCATCTCCTTGGTAACGAGCAGAATGAGGGTTAGACAACAAGCCTTGCATGGCAAGTGCAGCGAAGTATTCGAGTTTCGTCAGTCCGTATGTTGGTGCGAACATGAGACTGTCTGCAGCAACGTTAATTGGTTCGTCTGGGTGTGTCATTCTTTCTCTCCTTGTTTATTGTCATATTCGTTAGCATCCTCATTAAAATCCTCAACCAATGGGGCAACGATAATCTCATAGAAAAGCCATGAGAATATGCCTGCTATTGTGAAGATGAGGGTGATGTAGAGTAATAATAGCATTGTTGAGGTTCTCCTTAATTGTAAATTCGTTCTTTACTCCCATCTTTCCGTTTAATTTCCAGCGCAACTTGACCACCATAATTCAAGACTTCACGGAAACCATCAGCCATTACATCACACAAGAAGTATTCATCTTCCTCAGCCACAACAAATGAGTCGTGCACAATGGCACATGGCTTATCTTCAGCCAGAAAATGTTCAACAACATACTGTGCAATCCGACTGTCCTTATATTGCAATTCTAGTCCAGCAGATGTCGGGCTGTCAAACGCATCTTGCATGAACTCCATCTTTTCGTAAATGTGTGCCCAAACCTTCGCCCCGCTGTTGTAAGAGAATTCATATTTAGACTTCTCCCAGTTTATCTTGCACTGTATACTTTTCATGGCAGACGATGCTGTTTCTGCATTCAGCATGATGTTTAGTGCAAGCTTCATTAAATGTCGATCATCTTTGGCTGGGTTCTCTGAAGTGTCTACAAGAACTTGGTAAATGTCATCACCATACACCAAGGAAGTGGCATACCCACTCTCAATTGCAAGAATTGTCGGATGTAAGCATGCAAAATCTACTTCCACAACAGGTTTACCATTCACTGTAACACCTAAACGAGTCTCTTCAATTGGTAAGCTCACACCATTCTCCCTTTGTTTAATTTGTTGGATTTCAGCACCATACCATCGTCCACCGTTATGAAAACTTCCATTGAATACTCTCCTGTTTGTGTGTTGAACTAAGGTGTCACCATCTGGTGCAGTCCATTCATGCTTTAGGTTAGCTAAATTGAACGTAGTGACTAGCTTTTCAGTAGCTTTTGTCCATCTAGTTTCCTTCCACTCCACTTCGTTCTTCTGTTTGTCTCTTAAAACCAACACTTGTTGTGTAGCTACGTCTTTCTCAAACAAATCATCAACATCTATCTTAGCACAAGAAATAAAATCAATCAACTTGTTTGTTGGAGTAACTTCAGACATTTTACGTAACTCTTTCTTAGGGTGATTCTTTCCATAGACAATAGTAACGTAACCATCTTCCTCTAATTGTTTCATCACTTTAATCAGTGAGTAGGGTTTCAAGTTTAAAGAGTTATATTTTCTTTCCTCTGGTTTACCTCCAGTATCCATACTGAACAACAACTTTCGATTAGCCTTAATACAGATAGCTAAGTTAGCAACCACAACACCACATGTCTTAAGGAAAGGACTACTTCCCTCTGTATAAGGAGTTAAGATAGAAGGTAGTAGAAGATTAAGTTTCTTAGGTTGTCTATGATTATAAGAAAGAGAGTAGTAATCTGATTCAGTAACAGAAGATAGATCATCATACTGAGTAATAGTAGGCTTAGTCATCGCAACAGAATCGCCTCAGTAGAACTATCCAGCAATAGGTCATTGTTCATTGCTAATGGAAGATGCTGTAAGTTGTTGATTACGTTGAAATAGTACATGTAGAATCGACCCATATGTTTAATCCTCAAACTCTGCTTCAGCATCTAGCAATTTCTGCATCCGAATCTTGTGTCGTGCCTTATCAATTGCTTTCACAACATCAAGCTCACCTTTGTCTGAGTAATAGCGTTTGATACGACTAATGTTGGTAGGTGGAACTTGTTTGATGTGCTCAATCAGTTCGTCTAGGGTTGCCTCTTTATATTTGAACATCTGCATCTCCTTTGTTAGTGAGGCTACAGAATACACACTACTCTTGTGTTTGTCAACTGACAGAAACAGGATACTATTTATCACCTAACATTGGAGTCTGACACAAGATGTAATACACAATCAATCCAACAACCCCTTTTCTCGGCGTTTTAAGAGGGGTACAATCAATTCTAATCCTTCGTAGGTGTGTTTGTATGTCTATGAGGCTAGAATTGATTGTAGGGGCTTAGAATGGCTGTTATTCGCTAATACCTGTTATTAATAGGCGAGAGGCTGGAACAACTGCTGTAGATTGTGGAACATTGACACTAGCAATAGTGGATGTAGGGTCTGTTGAGAAGAAAACAAAGCGTAGCTGTGTTCCTTGGGTAAACTTGTTTGTGGAAGCCATTAGGATTTGTTGTCCTTGTGTGCTAATCACAATACGTCTACCTGAATATGTGCTTGTTGACCAAGAAATACCATTGTCTGTAGATGTTTGTGCAAAAGCATACAGAATATCAGTTCCACCTCCAGCACTCATGCTGAAAGCAAAATTGAATGTGTAAAGACCAGTGAAAGGAATCGTTGTAACTCCTGTTGTTGGGTTGTAGATGCCTCCTGTATCTGTTTGAACAACATTCCACACAAAAGGAACTGCTGCTGTCGGCATTGTAAAAGAAGTGTCTCTGCGTTGAACATCTACAGCAACAATAGAATTACGTGTCACTTGTCCATTAGCATAACCAACCTCAATCACTTCTGGTTTTTGTGGTTCTAAGATTGTAACTGTGGTTGTCATTGTTTTGTCACCTCATTGTAGAAAAATACTTGTCCTTCGATAAATCTAACAGCCTTACCTTCACCTAAAGCTGTAGGCACAAGCTCTATATCGTAAACACCTCTAGTTTGTGTGATTGGGGTGCTGTCTGTGGCTAAGATTTCTAAAAGGATTTCTCCTGAGATTGCAACACCAATTTGAACATTGGGTGTTAAGATGATTGTGCCACCAACCCTATCTCGGATTTGACAGCGAACGGTGTAACCAGTGAGGTCGTTAGGGGCTAGAGGTGTTCCACTCTTAGAGATAAACTTTCTAAAGAAGTAACTACCTTTGTAGACATCCAAATCATAGGATGCAGGGAATTGCTGAGTTAGGGGCATTGTATTTCCTAGTTGTTGTATAAACTTTCAAATATTACAGACCACTTACGACAAAATCAATAACACATTGTTGACAACACACCTGTTTTATGTATAATCAAATCTCTATCAATTTAAGGAGAACTTATGTTTCCACAAACACAATACCCAAGCATCACATTGACACAAGAACAGCTAGAAGCTTTAGTGAACAAGAGCGTCAGCGGTGTTCTACAGCAATATGGCTTTCAGCCACCTCCTCCTCCGATGGATATGGGGAAGTTTGGAGCTGATGTCTTAGTAGCTTTCGGTAATCACTTGAGCGAAGAGCAAGCAACCTATTTCAAGAATAACATGAGTCGTTTTGTTTCTTATCTGAGTTCTGAGAAAGGAAAAGAAATGAGCTTGTTGTTGATTGAAGATTTTGCAAACAGTAAATAGCAGATATGAAAATAGCCTCCCGAAAGGGAGGCTTTATTACATTATAGCTGTGAGAATCAAACTTTCACGTTAGTAGGGTTAGCTGTTTGAGCACCCGTTGCAGTGAAGCCTGTGTTACCCACTAATACATTTTGATTTGTTGCTTTAGCAATCTGGCTCACTTCATTCAAACCATGAACCAAGCTGTTCAACAAGAAACCTTGTTGCTGTTGTTGCTGTTGCAACTGGTTGTTATTTTGTATCATTGTGATTTCAATGCCGTGACGATCAGAAGCACGAGCACGTTCTGCACGTTCTTCAATCAAAGCATTTTCAGCGACAGTTAATTGACGGTTTAGATTGTCCCGATCAATCGAACTGATGAGGGCGCGTGTTTTGTCGCCATCGTTCGTAATAGCTTGAGACAAACTCCAACCAACACGTTCAATGTTTGTATTCAAAGCACCGAACCCAATGGCTTGCTGTGTGGTGTTAGCATCCACTTTGTCGCCAAGCGAGTTGTTTACAGTTTGAATCAAATTGCCAATGTTAGCAGCAGCATTTACGGTTGCATCTTTAGAGCCAGCAATCGAAGCATTCAAGCCGATAGTTTGTTGCAATGTTGTGTTCGTGATATCAGCTTGTGCGTCATTGATTGCAGCGATAGTTTGGCAAGAAGCCAAAGGAACAGCAGCCTTAACATCACCAATAGCTTGTAGCGTTGCTAGAGATACGTTCGCAGCAGGGACACCAACTTCCGCGACACCATTTCCGCCAAGGAAACCATTGCCATTGCGTAAGAGTGAACCAAGCACCAAGCCGCCGATAAGCCCACCACCGCCCATACCAAACATGTCATTACCCATGCCGTGTGCTGGAGGAGTGTTAAAAATAACTGGAGTTTCATGAGACATTTTTGAATCCTTATATTGAGAATGATACGAGATGTGCTCTGGATGAGCTTGGGATGATTTAATGCTGTGAATTGAGCTTTCTAAGGCACTAAACCTTGCTTCGTCAGCCATCTTATGACTTTGAAGATCGTGAAGAACGGAAGAGATTCCGTCTAGTTGAGTGGAGACATCTACGGGAGCTACACCAGCAGCTTCTCGATATGTCCCATCTGGTTGATATGTGTAATACATGATTGTCCTCTAGTGCGTTGCACACTAAAAATAACTCTACGTTGCATAGAGCCGAAAGTCAGAAGCGTTGCACTTCCAACGGACAGAATTATAAACTACTCCAAAGAGAATGTATAGAGCAGAAATGTTTCAGAGTGTAACGAAATGTATGGTGCGTTGCAACAAAGAAAGCACCCCGAAGGGTGCTGTTGTTAGCTAATCACGGGGCCAATGTATGTGCCAGAAATAGCCAGACCAGTCCCGCCCTCAGAGTGAACCTTAATACACCAGTGGCAGGAGATGGAGCCAGTGTCTGCACGAGTGACTAGGTTATATTCCATAAGTTGATACGCACTTGTCATAGTTTGACCCGTACAAATGCCAGTTGCGGTAGCTGGCCATAGACTTGCCGTACCTCCTGTATCACCACTAACAGTGCTACCTGAGTACTTAATGCAAGTCTGCCCGCCAGATTGTGATGACTGAGTCAAACCTGACGCTTTCATCATTGTCAAGTAGCCTCCATTGCTTGCTGCCTGTGACCACTGAAAAGTCATCCCACCAATAGTGAAGGTGTTCTGGTTCCAATTACCATTGGGGTTTCTAATCATGGCAAATTCCATAATCTGATTAGAACCCTTAGAACGAACAGGAGCCTCTGTCCATGTAGCACCAGAGTTTAGATAACGGGTGGTAGTGCCTGCAGAAGGAGCAGGAACTTTACCTGCCACCCCTGCACTACCTGATGAAGCTGCTTGCATATCAGCGATAACATCAACAGCACCTATATCACCTGTGCTTGCATCAAAAATAATATACTTATCACCAACTGCTGCTGTAACTGTTGCGATTTGGTCAATTCTTACTGTAGACATTGTGTTTCCTTTACTAAATTAAAAATACTTTGACGAAAATTGTTCTGAGTTTATCCTACTCAGATTGTCCCTTTTGTAGTGAAAATGCGAGGTCCCCAATATTCCACATGAACAGATAGGGTGTTCCAACCTGTAGACATTACACGGATGTAGAATTGGGAGTTTGTAGTACCGCTTGGTGAGGTTGATATATGGTATTCAACCATGTGATAAGGGCCTGTAATACTCGGAGAGGTTGAATTATCTACCCAATCAGTAGAGTATGGATTAGCATTTGTCCGTTGTTGACTATCAGCATTAGTTGGGGCAGTGCCGGGAATAGTTTTCACAACAAAAAGTTGCGAAGATGCACTTGAGTTTGGTGCGCTAGTGTTAGCTGCTCTACGCCACATCAAATGCCCTGTGTTGTTGGCTGCAGCCGACCACTTGAATACTGTTCCACCTACAGAGATTTCGTTAGTATTCCAACTACCGCTCGGGTTTATCATTTGACCAAACTCGTACACCCTCTCTTGCTTGGAATCATTGACTGTTCCATAGCTGATTGGAGCAGCAGCCTTCACGTTTAAATCTCCAACCTGAACCAAGCTATTATCTTTACTGACAAGCTTGAAACCATCCTTAGTCAGAAGGCCACCACCCGACACTAAATCAACAATGTCACTCTCTAACAACACTTCTGTTGTGGCGGCCTTACCTGTACTTTGGTCATACACAACATATAAATCACCAGAGACAGGTTCCACCTTCGGTAATTGATTTATTTTTGTTGACATTCAATTTTCCTTTTGTTAGAGAGGCTTTCGCCTCCCTTATGTTAGCGGTATTCGTGAATGATAATGCAGCCAGATGTCCCTGCTAAACCTGTGCGAGATGAGGTAAGCGACGATGCAATCCCTGAACCACCAGCACCAAAACCCGTTGCAGGTTGCGCAATTGACACGCAGCTATTACCCCAAATTGCCGCTTCAGACGGACCACCACACCCTAAGAAGCTACTGCCACCACTGCCCCCATTTGCGACATGACTAGTTCCTACGCTCATTGCAGGTGCAAACGCACCATCGCCATCACGTCCCGCTTGCTGGTGAATTACAGTACAACCAGAAGTCGTCATCGTGGTTGAACCGTTACCACCCGCCATAATCACAGCACTTGTTGTTTCAGAAGAGAGTGTTCCATTACTACCGCCGCCTGCTGTAATTGTGCTACCGAAAGTACTATTTCCGCCAGCGACACCTGCAGTTCCACCAGCACCTACTACACAAGAAATGGCAGCAGAGCCTAATTGAGCTTTAGTAACGTGAGCTTTAACATACGCACCACCACCTCCACCGCTACCTACTTTACTACTTGTGGCGGCAGACATGGTAAATGCAGCGCAACCACCTCCACCACCCCCTTGAACTTCTACGATTGCATACACTGTATTGGGGTCAGGTGTGAAGCTGTTAGTGCCTGACGTGTAGCGAGTAACCTTTACATCGTTGAGTCGGTAAGTGCCATCACCGCGGAAGCTGTCTAAGTGCTTACCAGCAGCAGCAGCAGGAACAGTACCGCCCGTACCTGCATCGCTGGCTGTAGCACCAAGCATAGGTAGGATTGGGTCAACAACCCCTACCGTACCTTCTGAAGCATCGTAGATTACATATTTATCACCAGCGGCGGTAGTTACCGATGGGATTTGGTCAATTCTTTTTGCCATTTACTTTCCTTTATTAAGTTTACCGTGTCAATTCCAAAGTGATAGGTTCAATCCAGATGGGGATGTTATTATTCGTCCCTGATTTAACTGATGAACCTGAGTTACGCAATGTTAGTTGAGGTAATCCACTACCTGTGCTGTTGTGTAAGTTTCTTTCATCCGCAGCAACAGCGGCAACCGTCCCTGTAGCCCAGTAACGAATCTTAGGTTTAGTTGCAAAATCTTCATTAGCTGTGATTTGATACGTCATACGGAAAGGGTGAGAGTTTAGCGCAGCATTAGCTTCCGAAACAAGCGTTACTTGGGTATTCCAGATATAGTAAGGTAATATCCAGAATGACCAATACTTATCCCCTGCGCGATTTCTACCAACTAACACCTCATACCATTCAGTTATTGCAGTGCTGGTTTTTGCTGTATCCACCAAGGACGTATCGTAAGTGTGCTTCGTGTCATCCATATCTGTAAACGAAGATGTACCTGTTGGAAAACCTCCAGCAACATACACACCCGCACTTGCAAACAGATTTAGCTGTTGGTCAAAGGTGGAATCATTTTCCAAACCCTTGAAGTAGTTTGTCATCTTCATCAACATCCAACCAGCGGCAATACGAGCCTTTTCCTCTGTGTCAAAGACAAATGGAAGCTTCTTGGCATCGATCTTATTATTGGCATCTGCGGCAATAATGACAAAATCGTTGAATGTATTACAGTTGGAGGCAGGCGAAAGGTTGATACCTTTACGACGAATATCTGCACCATCTCCATCTCCGAAGTGAATAAGTTCGTCATCTTCGGTAGTGATAGGTGTGCCGTCTGAGTCTAGGAAGATGTTTGTAAGGGCAATCTCTGACATCAGTTCATAATCTACTGTACCAGAACCACCCCCACCAGCAATCTTAGTAAACTGATTTTCGCCCGTACCTACAGGAATTGTAGGGGT
>JACCDR010328977.1_pt1 | contig 15837 bp, 29 predicted proteins | sample 7446431 | NCBI WGS metagenome assembly JACCDR01 (sample SAMN15323443, study PRJNA562643) | freshwater metagenome | isolation source: river surface water | place: USA:Blue River Watershed | collected 2017-08-17 | reverse complement strand
CTGCCAGTGAAAGCGATACAGCGTTCGGACGACCTTAGCGCTTGTCGAGAGCCGCCCCTCGAGATCGCTTTTCGGCCTCACGGAGTCGGGCCTTAACGCGGATGATTTCGCTTTCTGCGAGCTCGGCACGCTGTCTCCACGCGGAGATCGCTTCTTGATGTAGTTTGAGCTCATAAATCTCTTGGATTAATGCGTCACGCTGCTTAATGAGCGTGCGCGCGAGGGCGTACAAAAACCCTATGTCCTGTTCAATTTGCTCGTTGTCAGGCCACGCGTAATCGTGGAGTTGCAAGCGTTGTTTAATGGCTTCGAATTCAGTGATATCGAATTCTTCTTCAGTCCCAACTGCCGGATGCTCCGCCTCCGCCACTGTCGCCTCCTCCACCGCTCCAATCACTGCTACTTCCCGAATCGCTGCTCGAGCTCGAAGAAGAGCTTGTATCAGGCTCATAGCTCGGAGCAGGGGTCGAATCGCTGGATGTGCTCGTTGAGGGCTTGCTCTCCGACAAAGCCTCTGTTACAGCAATGACTGTCGTCAGAACTGTGCTGGCTACATCGTCATCCAACTTTGCTCGCCTGCGCCGTTCGTCCTCTTCAGCGTCCTGGGTCCCCTTCGTTGGGCTTTCCCAGGGCGTTGGAGAGGCCTCCGAATACGGAAGGTACGGGTCTTTGGGAGACGCCACGCTCGGCTGACGACGCTCATTTGTGTACGTAATCCGCGCTGCCGGAGGCCTTGCTGAGGGTCCGGGCTTAGGAAGAGGCAATACCTCGGGAATAGGCGGAGTACGGGGCAGAGGCGGCGGCGCTGGAAGCTTGACGGTAGACGGCGGCCGCTTCGGGGGAGGCCTGTTGGTGACCTGATTTTCAAAGTCATCAACAGGCGCTTCTTTTTTATGGCGCTTGTGCCGCATAAACAGCATAAGCGCTGCGATGCCCATAAGTATAATTATCGATACGCTAACGGCAACGAACGTAGAATTCATTGTGATTTCTTTCGTTTGCGACGAGGCCCTGCGCGATACGTCTTCCAGACAATATGCGCGCGATCTCGCATCCACGCTCTGAATGTTGCGTAACGCTTTATATCTTTGAAATCATCTCGGAGCTCTTCGGGGATCAAGTCAGCGTCCACTGTCGAATACACCGACAAATAATCAGCTGGCCAAAGCTCGAAGTTCTTGCTGTAGATCGTCTGCGCTACGTACTTGTAGCGCTCAATGATTCGCTTCTTTATGGCTGCGTCTGTCTTGAGCGCCGCGTGGATATCAGACGCTAGCACCCACCAGTCCCCCTCATTGGTAATAAAAAACCGAATCGGAAAACGCTCGCTTTCGTCATCGGTAAACCACTCGGTATGTACCCCAGTAACCCAGTGTTTTTTCACGTATTCTTATACCGTCATACCATGTCATCTGCGTAGACGTAGCCCTTGACGGGCTGTCCGCCGCGGGGGCAGTCCAAGGTGAAGGGCGAATACGCGGAGTGCAGCGTGGGAGCGGCCAGGGCGTGACTGCTCGTCACAAAGGGCTTTTCTCCGCCTGGCGTCCAAGACGGAGGCCGAATCAGCCACCGAACGTTACCCGTGGGATAGCGCCAGGGAACCCATTTATCGCTCATGTATTGGCTGTAGTGCGGGATATTGAGCTGAAACGGCTGTTTATCCAGCTCTTCCTGCGCCACGTACCAGAACACGAAGCGATCATAGAGGCTGCAGCGCGCTGAGCGTGTGCCCGACTCCCGCTGTGCGTCGATGACGCGTTGCTTCTGGGGTTGCGTCGCCTTTTTCTCGAGAAACAGCGAGATGCGCTTTTCCATCGTATCGAAGGGTGTCTCAAACACTGCGCCGTTCGAAGCCACCCCCTTTGAGGCGATACGCAAATAGCCCAAATATTCCTCGCCCGTCAAGATCCACTGACAAAGCGCGACATAGAGATTGAAGTAGGCGTTGTCATCGTCATCGGGCATAGCGTCGAGCTGGTCGAGGAGCACGTTGTAGAGGTCTTGCTCCATGCTCAAGCTGTTGAGCTGCAAGAACACGTTGCCTCGGTGCACGCGCACTTCTCGAGAGACAAGGAAGTTTGAGAAGCAGGCGTGCGGCATGTTCGCGGCGATCGCCACGCGTCCACGCATTTCGAGCGGAAGCGTGATGTGCCACTGCGCATCGAGCTTTTGGAGCGTAACCGTCATCGGCACATAACGCGCGTCCGTAGGAAACCCCAATGCAGCTGCATTGAGTGTGACGCTGAAGGGAGCGCTGAAGTTCTCACGGTCAAAGCGCGTATTACGTGGTGCGCGCTCTGGCTTGGGCTTCGGCGCGCGCGGCAAAGAGATGGATCGACCTCGGAACAAGGCCACGTTCTCAGGCCCGAGCTCACGAAGCTTCCTAAAGTAGGACAGAAAACTCTCTGCAGCGCCATACGTGAAGGATACGTACTCAGAGGCGCACTGCGGCTCGAGATAGCGCTGTGTGATGACTGCCGCGTTTCGTACCCATCTGGCGTAAAGTACTTCAATATCAGGGCTATAGCGCGCGATTCGAGAGAGGCGGGGGAGGTTGGGGTCCCGATACGAGCTCAAGCCTCGCGGAGGTTTGCTGAGCCGCTCCTTGGCTTCTTCCCATGAGTACGACTCAATTGGTGACGGTAAGATCCCGTGTTTTTGCAGCGCCTCGAACGCGTAGCGCGCATTGAACAGGAGTTGGTGGTTCGACCACACCAATCCCCAGGCCAAACCGTCTTTCGGAGCGTGCGTTCTGACCTTCTTGAGCGTGTGCCACAAGAGCTGAAGCACCACTGGGGCGTAATTGAGCATGTCAATATCCAGCTCAGCTAAACTTTGGCTGTCAATTGGCTGAAAAATGTCCAAAACATGGGACAGATAGCCCGTCGCTGTGTCAGCTATGTAAGGCATGTACAAAAGTGACACAACTGGCTGCTGCGCTGGCCACGTATCGAGATTGCATCGGGTGCGCAAACGTCCCGTGTACTCATTCAGCGACACGAGGCATTCGTTGCGTATGGGAGTTCCTGACGGTATGCGAGATGTAAGCTCATGTGAGAGCTTGTTGGCGAGCTCGGGGAGCCTGGAAGGGGCCTCTGCGAGGGCTTGAGCCAGGGAATCGCACGCAGAGGCGTCCCGGGGCCGTGTAGAGCGCTGGCGCGGGGTGTTTGCGAGGCTCTCGAGGAGCCAGGGCCACGCCACGACAAACGCTTGCGGGCCGCGGAGCTCCGGGGTCAAACGGACGTATTCGACGGGGTAGCGGGGGTACTTAATCGAGCTTAAGTCCGTATGAATGCTAGGGTTTCTGCACGCACGTTCGAAGTGCTTAGCCAAAGGTTGGGACAGTGCGAGGGTGGCTATCAGCGAATCACCCTCTGTTTTACCCGCAAGTACAGGAGCGGTATGCTCTTGTGTGCTCATGTAGTTTTCTCGAAATTGTTTGAGCGGTCGAAAAGACGAACGGCTCTTCAAGGACGGCCAATTGTCGTTTGGTTGCAAGGAGACATACCGACTTCGCGCTTTGTCGGCAACCAAAAGCACGACTTTCATACCGAAACATTGGCGCCCTGAACAATCCCGAGGGCTTAGAGAACGTCATGTGGGGCCCCACATGATGATCTCCGTCAAATCGGGTTTTTCAAAACCGACGTGCGCCAGGGAGTTTTTTGGGACTTCCGGCCAGGCTGTAATTCTACACGACCCAAGCTTGGGACAATTACCCTCCCCAAGTGAGCGCTTGAAACATTTCCGGTCACCCCTCCTGCAAGAAGCTGTCCTACCTACCGGTCGGTAGGGAGCCTCGCGCGAAAAAACACCCCCCGACACGAGGGCCGCAGGATGTCGTGGTGACGCGTATCTCTGCGTGTAGCGCTCGAGGGGCGTCCGGGACGTGACTGTGTGCAAGTTCTTGTTATTATTACGAATAATAAGATATATCAATAATATATAAGAAGACTCTTCTGGAGTCGGTATGGATCTTGAATACAGCCGTTTTTCAGAGGGAGATCGGGCTCTTTGGTCGACTCAGGGATCATTGCACTTTTGCTAACTCTTATTTTCAGTAGCTTGAAGGGCGTCTTTTTCAGGAAAAGAAGACATGACCTTCTAAGTGCGGAGTAAATCTGCCTACTTAGAAGGCGCTAAGAAACGCTCGCAACTTCAGTCCGCATAATCGACCACTTAACACCTGTATTCTCGCACTTTGCTGGTTAACAAACCACTGAGGGCCGCTCAGATGTATTCTAAAGACCCACAAAGCAAAAACGCCACAGCCCTGTATCGAGGGTGGTGGCGTGTGTGATACTCAGTCTGGTTGTACTTTTACAGCCGGGCTTCTCCCAAGACAAAGAAACCCAGGTTGCTTCTACCCGTACCCCACTGCACCGTCAATTTTTCTTTTCTCTGCCCTGCAAGCGGGCTACCTTACGAGCACCCCGCAGACGAGGTTGCCGATGCCCGAAACCATCACGATCACGAACTACTCCGACAAAGACTTCGCCCACCCGCAGTTCACGGCCATCCGCCCTGGCGAGACCAAGTCGCGCCGTGTTCGTTCGGTGGACCTCGACCGCTACGACGACGACTTCTCGCACTTCGCAGCGGCGGGCGTCGTGGTCAGCTTCGACAACATCGTCCCCAAGGGCGTGGTCGAGGCCAACGGCGCCCACACGGCCACCGCAGACGACCGCCTGGTCATCCTCACGGCCAGCGGCACCGTGACACTCCCGAAGCTCGCAGACGTCCCCCAGGGCCACCGCATCACCGTCGCCTACAAGGACGGCCAGGGCGCCTCTACGGTCGACGCAGACGGCTCCGAGACCATCGACGGCCAACCGAACCTCACCATCCCCGCAGCGGGCCAGAGCGTGCGCCTGCGCAAGGACAGCGAGACCAACTGGGCTCGAGCGTGAACCACGCATGTTCCTCGCTCAAATCGAGCGGTACCTGACGAGCTTAGGCCCCGTAGCGACGCAGCAGCCTGCTGTTCCGAGTGCAGTACGCACGCAGGAGGAGGCTGTGCTCTTGCCCGACGCGCCTCCTCCCACAAAGCGGCAGCCTCAGCCTCCTCGAGTGACCTCCCCGAGGGTGCCGAAGCTGCGCCCTGCGGCGAACTACGCCCATCCGCTGCTGTGCCGCTACGGGGCTTTTTACAATCAGGTGCAGCAACAGATGGCCGACAAGCCCACAGACATCAAGAAAGTTACCGCACCTGTTCCTACCTCGGTATACGACGAGATGATGTCGTATCTAACCAAACACAAGGATGAACCGGGGTATCCGCAGTCGATTCGTGAATTTGTGACTTTGGCCATCCGGCATTTGACGGTAGATTTATCGCCAGATGCGGTCGAGGGGGAGCCAAGTCACGAGTGCGTAGGTACCAACGTCGCTTAACCCGAAGATTAAGCGACGCCACGCCCGGATTTAGCTCGGTGCTACTCTCGAATGCGTCCAGGCTCCCTTGATCGACTGCGACAAGCTTCGAGGGGGCCTGTTTATTTGATCTTCTGTAAATTGCGCGGCGTCAGGTGATCGCGCATACCATGGTACAACGCTTTCCAAATCACGTCAGCGTTGCCCATGCGCTCTGAGCCCTGCTCGTCGATCATCAACGTGATCTGCGTCTCGTAGCCGTTGAAAACATCGCGCAGCATAAAGTTCAATTTATGGCTTGTGCGCCATACTTCGATTTCGCGCAGCTCCGCGACGACTCCCTGACGGCGCAGCTTGTCTCCAAGGTCTCTCGACGGCACGAGCGTTTGCAGGAGATTCACGTCGTTTTTGGTAAAAGAAACTGATTTGACATTGGTTGGGCAGGTGCGTATGCTCCCACCTATAGCGAATGAGTGTTTAAATGGAACACACGATTACGGGCTACAAACTCCGTGAAGCGCTCAAGCAGTGGAACCTTCGGGCGACCACGCTTCATGGGCAATTCAACGGTACGCTGCAGCGCTTCGAAGACGAAGAAAAGATCACCCCACTTGCCATCACCGAGCAAGTGCTGGCTGCCGAAGCGGCCATTGCCAAACTCCAGGAAGTGCAGGAGATGTACAACCTGCGCGTCCAGGTGAAGTTTGAAAACGGCACGCATTCTTTGAGCGAAGCCGTGAAGCTGCTTGGTGGCTTTACGCGCGTCGAGAAGTCATGGAAGACGGCAGCCAAAGACGACAGCGATCCGTACTCGGGCTTCGGGCGTCCCTCTGTCAAAGACAAGGAGAAGGCCTATCAGGTCGATACCGTGTCCAAGGATGAGCGGCTGAAGCTTGCGCTGCAGTTTGCAAAGCGAACCAGCGCGCTGCGCTCTGCCATCGCCGTGGCCAATGGCACGGAAGTGGTTGTGGATGCACCGCCTGGCTTTGCGGACCTGCTGGCGTAAACACAATGATTTGGAGCTGGTCTGTACGACAGCTCAGGGCGATACCGACACCGAAAAATCATAAAACCGTGGCAGGGATGAAAGCGACCGCTGTGTGAAACGCGTCTCAGCAAGCCGACTCAAGCCACCGTAGTGTGGTGATGGCATTTGGACGACGCAGCCACACTTCTTTCGACTCAAAGCTCATCACTCCGTTCGGTTTCGCCCGTTTTTTATTTCTTGGGCCCCGTGGTGTCGTACTTTTCACGGGGTGCGCTATAATTTGGTGTGGCTACTCGCAGACAGCGCCCTGAGGTCATCCGGTTTGAAATACGGCTGGATGAAGAAGAGATGTCACGTCCCAGTGACGTGTCTTCTCTCTTGGCGCGCATTGCGCGTTCATTTGACGGACCGGACTGGCCGGTGTTCGACACGTTGTACGATAATCGCGGAAAGTCCATAGGGGCGATCCGTATTCAGTACAGAGTGTCGTCATCGTCTCCAGATGATGAGCCTCTCTCCGGTGTACTCGAAAATATGGTAAAAGAGAAGAAGTTAGGGTAGTGAAGAGTGTGTGCCCGCAAGACGGCCTAAAAGCATGCGCTCTCGTGATATGCTGGCTGTGAGGTTTAAGGCCTAGTGCGGTGTGTCTGTGTGCGGCTGCCAAAGCTCTTCTTCTTCGCGGCCACAGCGGCTTGTGTCCTTGGGAAAGGGATAAAACCCGAGCGAGGTTCGAATCCTCGCAGCCTCACCATTTAAATATGTAGGAGCAGTTAATGCCAAACACCAATCATGCGGTGGAGCTCGGAGACGCAGCGTTCAACGTGATGGATTATTTGTTGGACAATGCGGAGTACAAGGATGGGTGCGTAATCTTGCGCCATAAGGCAGACGAGATTTTCTGCTACACCCGCCGCCAGCTCTCCGAAGAGCTTCAGTATGTGGCCAACGAGGTCCTCAAGAAGAAGTACGGGAAGACCCCGTCGGACATCGTTGAGATTTCCCAAAATGCCATCGAAGAGTATGAGGACGAGCTCCTCGAGAGCTTTCCGAGAAAGACACGCACTGCCTCCAAGCAGCGTGTAGCGTAAAGATATCTTGATTATATATTGTTGAGCTGCGCCCGATCTTAATTAAGCGCGCAGCTTTTTAGGTTTTTATGAAAAATATATCTGTGCTCTCGGGCATCCCCCGCCGTCCGAGTGTCGTGCTGGGCCATTTCTATGGCCGCGGCACGCATCGGCTTAAGACGCGTTTGCAGCGGTTTGTGCCGCAGCTTGTCGCGTCGCCAGAACTCTGGGAGCAAGCAGCGGCTGTAGGTCATATATTTCGCTATTCGACAATGCTCAAATCGGACCCGGCTGTGGCCCGGCGTGCATCCGTATGGATACGCGATCTCCCGCCTTATTGGAAGGTCCAGCTGCTGCATCAAGTTACGTATGAAATCGATAACTTGGCGCTTGGATTTGAGTATATCGAGAAAAAGCTTGATACGCCTCAGTACCGCCGGACCACCGAGAACCAACTCGGCCTCTTGTTGGTCCGTGACAATCTCGAAGGGGTCAGGGTCTTAATCGAAGAGATACCCGAGTTCGCTGTTCGGCTAGACCTCTACGAACGCGACCACAAAATGCACACGGTGTATCGGCGCAGCAGCGCTATTCGCAGCAAAGACATGCCTTCTCAGCTGCGCTTGGCTCGGCAGATGTTTGATCGGCATGCATGGTGGGCGCAGCCGGCGAGTTAGGGGCTTATTATGTTCACAGAAGAAAAACTTGAACATTTTCAATCCAAGGAAGTGGGCTACCGCTTAGACGCAGACGGAGCGCGGTGGTTCAACGTCGACCACACAGCAAGGGCATTGGGTTTGCGCGAGCAAACGCTTCTTACGCAAATTCCAGAAACCTTTATTGACGGCGTGCTCGTCACGTCGGGGCGCAAGAACAAGCGTATTTCTTACGTGAGCACAGATGGTCTTAGGCTGTTCTTGGAAGAGCACAAAGCCAAGAGCGGCGAAAAGATGCGAACCTTTTACGCTGTGTTTTTGCAGTGGATTGGTTGGGAGACGGCCTTCCCTGATGGTCCGAAGATGGTTGTGCGGCCGAAGACGCCATCGACAGCGCTGACAGCCCCTCCGAAGGCGGATGTAGTTCCCGAGGTCCTGTCGACGCCGGCGCCTTCTGGGGGGCCCTACACGCTCAAGTCTGAGAAGTTGGGCGAGGTTGAGATCCGCGGAGTCGTCGTTGATGGCTTGGCATGGTTTGTGGCAAATGACGTCGCTAAGGCTCTCGGATACAAGTCAACGCACAAAGCTTTGCGATATCAACTAGATGGAAAGGGGGTGCAATCTCTGCAGGTCCTTACTTCGGGAGGGGTCCAGAACATGAACTTCCTCAACAAGGCAGCTGCTTACGAGCTCGCGATGAACAGCACGCTGCCCGAAGGCGATACATACCGTCAGTTCTTCTACGGCAAAGCCATCCCGCGCATCGAGGAGACCGGGCAGTTCATCGATGACCCCAACGATGCTCGTCCACGGTTTCGACTGCCAGACTTCGCCGAAGATGCGCGCCCACCACGCACGAAAATCACCCCGCGTACGCAATCGGACCTTCCAACCACGCCAGTCTTTGATATTGCGAAAGAAGCCTTTTACGCAGCACTCCGCAGTGGGCTAGACAAAGAACAATCCATTGAAATAGCACTTGTTCTGCTAAGTGACGCTTTCCGTGTGCCTGCCACTGCCTTTAAACCAATTTTCGAAAAGCTCTACGTGAGTCTTGGAGACTGAAAATGTACGTTAAAGTAAAGCACGAAATTATCGCTGGTCATGTCAGTGCAAATATTTTCAAACAAGCAGAAGATCTCTATCTCTACTATTTGTTACACGAGCTCTCGCCAGACAGTGCCCGAAAACATGTCGAAAAGGCGCTTGATACGGTTGTGGATTTAGACTTAGAACCATTTTTTGACCATTTGGAGGCAAAGTACGTCGAGTATGTCGAAGAAGCGCCCAGGATGTGCGTAATAAAAGAAGACCAGGAATAAGCATGGCCCTCTGCACATCCTGCGGCGGCACAGGCTGCTACGACGTCTCAGGCTCCCCTCCCTGCTCCGCCTGCGACGGCTACGGCATTGTTGACGACCCGCCTGAACCCATAGACCTCGATGCCTTGCGCACGCGTATAGACCCCGCAGCACTTGCCATCTTGGACCACCCCACGTGGACGCCTCGAACCAAGCTCAACGAGTTCGAAAAGCTCAATCGCCCACCCACCGTCGATGAAATACGCTTTGACTTTGCCGATCGTGGTAACGACAGCGAGTACTGCCTGCTTCCTCAAGAAGCAGTGCAGGTGCTGCTCAAATACATTGACGAGCTCGAGGGGCGATGAACTTCTTCCGTTGGATCAAAGAACGCGCCACCAAGCGCAAGCAGTTTTCTGACGAGGACATCCATGAGATGCACCGCGTGCGTGTCTGCGCGTTGTGCTTGGAAGCCGCCAAGATTTGGGAAAACCCCGTCATCAACGTGGACATCGACATGGCCAAGGTGACCAATTTCCCGGACTTCCAATCAGGAAAAAAGAGCGAAATCGTTCTGAGCTATTACGGCGCCTACGCCCTCGACAAGCTCGAGAAAGAGATTCATCGGCGCGTCGCTGAACTCTCCGCGAAAACGGTATAAGTGTTTATGCAGCTCGGCGAAGAACAATATCTATCGCTTGATGGCTTGAGCATTATGTTCAAGCTGGACGAGGCGGGCAATCGCTGGTTCCAGTCGAGCTGGCTTGTTGCTTTTTTGCAAGTACGTGAAAAAGCACTCGTGCAGTCCGTGGACACCACGCAAACATGGTGGGACGGAGCCAGCGATTATATCTCGGAGTACGGGCTCAAGAAGTTCCTGCTCGAAAATCAGAAACCCGAGTGGGACAAATTTACGAAGCTCTTTGTGTTGGAGCCGGAGCCCGTTATGTCTGAAGAAGTACCCAAAGAAAATAAGAAATTTCAGCACGACATTCCGGAAGGACACAATCTACGAGAAGCCTTGCGCGTGGCATATTTCGGAGACCAACGCCTACGCTTCTTTGTCGACAAGAACACGGTGTGGTTTTTTGCGAGAGATATTTGCGCCATTCTGGGATTTGCCAACGCCTGGCGCACCATGGCCGAAAAGGTCCCTTACACGTATTTGTGGAAGCGGGCTTCGCCAGTCGACAAAATACGCAACAAGTGCTTGTTTGTGCACGAGCGTGGGGTGATTCCGCTGTCAGAGCGCAGCCGTCTTCCTGAAACCCCGAGGTTTACGCGCTGGTTTGTCGACGACCTCATGCCCGCGCTGCATGCTACGGGCTTCTACAAGGAGCGGCCGCGCAAAGCCAAGGCGGTTGCCAAGGCTTTGCCGCCACCCATGGCCGAGAACACTCCAGAACAAGCCCTCACGCCACCCCCAGCCACCTCCGTCGACAAGCTCTTCGAAGAGGCTGAGGGGATTTACCTCTTATTTCTGCGCCGAGGGTTCGACAAGGAGCAGGCCATTGACGCTGCGCTGAACTCTCTTAAACCCAAGATGTCTGTCGACATTAGCGTGCTTCGCGCGCTGTTTGGAGAGCCATGAACTGGCCAATGGTAAAACAAGCAACCATCTTCGTTACAGGCACCATTGGCGTATGGATGTTGATGGGGGTTTGCTTTTTCATCTTCTCGTGGATTGACTCGTGTGGAGATATACGGGTCTTTGAGGCTTGCCAGAAAATCTGCGGAGCTGAAGGCGTATCTTCCGTCTCGGGTAGCAGTTGCGGCTGTCGTGAGAAAATTAAAGTTATTAATTAAGGGGCAAAATATGCGTTTAAACGCTGTGTTAGCAGTTGTCCTTCTTTCGGGTTGCACCGGTTGTGAGCGCATTAACGTGGGCAATGTTGGCCTGTTGATCAATACCGGGGGTGAATCTCGAGGGCTTCAAGAGGCGCCGCTTGTCTCTGGCTGGGTCACGTACAACCCTCTAACGCAAGATGTTGTCGAGTTTCCGACGATCTTGCAGACGGTTGTGTGGACGGGTGCCGAAGCGGTTAACTTTGGATCTGTCGAGGGGGTACAAATTGGAGCTGATGTTTCAGTTAGCTTCCGTATCGATCCAACCAAAGCCAGCAAATTCTACGCTAAATTCCGCCAAGCCGACCTCGAAGAGTTTGCCCACGGTTTCCTCAGAAACCAGGTTAAAGATGCTCTCAACGAGACGGCAAGTAAGATGGTTATCACCAAACTATACGGTGAAAGTAAAACGCAACTTCTCCATGACGCTCATGGTTTTGTGCAAAAGAGGTTGGCCCCTGACGGCATTCTTGTCGACCAATTGACGTTCAATGGTCCTTTGCTGCTCCCGGAGAACGTCCAGGCGAGCATAAATCAGACCATTGCGCTCACCCAACAGGCCGAGCAGGCGCGCAACACGGTCGCACGCATCGAAGCCGAGGCCCAGCAGCGCATTGCTCAAGCCAAAGGCGAGGCCGAGGCGCAGCAGACCAAAGCGGCCGCGGATGCCTTTGCCCGAAAAGCACGCGCAGATGCCGATGCGTACGCCAATGTGAAGGAGTCGGAAGGCGAGGCAGAGGGCATCAAGCTTATTAACGAGGCTCGAGCTCACGCCAACACCAAGCTGCGCCAATCGTTGAGCAAGGATGTGATCGAGTTCGAGAAGATTAAAAAGTGGGATGGCAAGCTGCCCACGATTGGCTCGGGCACGCAGACCATTATGGATTTGCGCAGCATTGCATCCCAGTGAAACGTGAAGACTACGTCATTGGCCAAGACTTCTGGATGGGTGGACGTCGCTGGCGCTGCACCGATATTGGGACGCGTGTTGTTACAGCAATCTGCCTGGAAGAGCCGAAGCAGGTTCTTCGCAGTGACCGACAAGGCCATCAAGAGCTGGTCAATATCACCGACGAACAACGCAAAAGTTGGCACCGCGGCCCACCCTATGCCGTTGAAGAAGACGTCATTGACGAATACGACATGGAAGGCTGCGCACCCACGGAACAAGCCTGGAAGGAGCTATTCGAATGACTGCTGTCATTATCGCATGCTTGGCCGTGGGATTTATTTTCGGCACCATCTTTGGGGCTGGCGTCATGTTCGCCATCGCAGATCGGAAAAATCGTGATTGACTACGAAACCCTGATGGCCATTCTTATCGGCGCCTCCGGGTTTCTGTGGTGCGTAGGCATGCTTTTGGCCGACATGGATTACGACAACAAAATTAAAGAGCTTTGGCTCATAGACCAAGAGGTTCAAAATGGCTTACAGCAATTGGGGCGCGTACGTCCATCGGAACGGGGAACGCCGGAGGGATAAAGAAGATGTTCCGCCGTTTGGCGATCCCGATGTCGAGTCGGTGGAAAGCGCCGCGCGCATCTTTGTCAATCTCATGAAGCAAAATGAGAAGTACAAAGAGGGCGAAGCGCCTTGGCATGAGCACTGCCATCACGCAGTTTTGGGAGACAAGCGCCTTCGACTGTGCGGCTACAAATCAAGCCCAGAGCTTTTCTGGGTGGATGACACTGGAGCTGTCCGAGCTCTTGACATCTGGGACTACGTGCAAGAGCCCAAAGCTCGAAAAGAGGAGTTCTGGTGGCACGAGCATGGGTTCTTGATGGGCGAGTACGAGGGCTACAAGTTTACGGCCCGTGCTCTCGAAAATCCTGAGCGCGTCGAGCTTGGCTTGGTCGAGCCCGATGGCACTGTGTGGCAGGGCGTATCTGGGTATTGCATGGGAGCTGGCCATGACGCAGATGAATAAACTCGAGGCTCGAAAAGCCGCATACCATGCCAAATGCATCTTCGCCAAAATGCTCATGCGTGTGGAGCCTTGCGATCGCACGCATGGGTATCGCAAGGGAACAAAGCACATGGCTGCGAAGATTCAGCGTCGGATTAATCGCGAGGTCGTCAATCAGGCTTTAAACTGCCGAGATGAGCCGCCCTTACATGAGCAAGCACGTGGTTGATGGCCTTGCGCTCATCGCTGCGCACATGCGGGAAGAGACAGGGAAGGGCAATCTCGGGATTACAGATAGGAAGACCCTTCTGGATCTCGAGGAAGCCACCGACTATCTCGACCGGCTTGTGTCTTGGTACCGCAAAAAGCGTGGCTAATTAACGACGCACAGCCGGATTGATGACCTCCAGCGGAGGCTTGGGACGCTGCGCTGCCAGTGCGGCAAGTTGCTCTGGTGTGCTTAGTGCTTTGCGCGAGGCCATCTGCTGCGCAGCCGTTTGCAGGGCATTGCGACCTTGCATGATTTGCGGAGGAAGCATGGCACCAGGTGCACGCGGCGGCAGCGCGAAGCCAAGCTTACGCCAGGCGGCTTGTTGACCCATGGAATAGAACATGATGCATTATAGCTAAGGCTTGTAGACAACGGCCAGCTTCTCTGTCACGAGCCAGTCATTGATGTTGACGTCGTCGAGCACGATTACAGCCAGCCAACGCCCGTACTTGTCGCCGGGGTCCTTGAAGGTTTTGACGATGACGTCGGCGCCCGGGAGCAGCTTCTTGCGCAAAGCGGCGCGCGATTCTTTTCCTTCTGGCGTAGAGACTTCAGGGGCGTTAATGCCATAGAGACGCGCATAAATGTTCACGCTTACGTGAAAACCCACTGCGACATCCAAATAAACTGAATCACCGTCAATAACGGAGGCTACTTTGGCGCTGTATGTGTAGGTTGGTTCGAGCGGCGTCTTTTTTACCATGCCCGAACATAGGGGATTTTCTATGCCCGATATTTCTGTACTTTTCCATGACAACTGCATCGACGGCACGACCAGTGCCATGCTCGCGTACCGAGCTTTGGGCGACACGGCCGAATACATCCCTGTCCGATATGGGCACCCGCCCCCGGACGTCACGGGCAAGGTCGTGTATATATTGGACTTTTGCTACGACGAGCCCACGACGCGTCACATCATCGACCAGGCCAAGAGTCTGACGGTGCTCGATCACCACAAATCTGCGCAAAAAGCCATGCAGGAGCTCATCGCTTCCTACAAAGACAATGTCAACGTTCACATTGAATTTGACATGGAGCGTAGTGGAGCTGGACTTTGTCGAGATTACTTCGGTATCCACGATATGCCCCTGGTGGACTATGTGGAGGATCGGGATTTATGGCGCTTCAAGCTGCCTGACTCCAAAACAGTCAACGCCTTTATCGGTACGATTCCGCGCACGATACCGTCGTATTTGAAGGTGTTTCAAGACACGCCTATTGACGAGGCCAAACAGCTCGGCAAAGGCGCTGAGCAATATCTTGAGATGTACGTGACGGAGGTTAGTAAAACTGCCAAGCTCGTCTCGTTTGAAGGCTATGATAAAATCCCATGCGTTAATGCACCTTATGTTGGTATATCCGAGCTCGTCGGAGCATTGGCGCAAAACGCTCCGTTTGCCTTGGGTTACCAAGTCACAGCGGATGGATATTGCGCTTTTTCACTTCGCTCGCGAGGGGAAGTGGATGTGTCAGTTTTGGCGGAACGGCACGGCGGAGGCGGTCATAGGGGTTCAGCGGGCTTCGGTCTCCCTCTTGATAAAGCCTTGGAGATCATAAAATGAACGACTCAGATTACATCCGCAAATACCTTCGAGGCCATGACCACACACTGCTCTTGCAGTTCATTGAGCCGTTGGCTGAAAAACTTAAATGTTCAATGGCGAGTTTACGAGAAGCAGGTTTACAGGCTACGGATTTCCCATCCAACCGACTTCACATTAAATTTGAAGATGGAACCGAGCTATCGCTGCGTTGGGCCATTCACATTGAATACGAAGATCACGTGGCGGTGTTCACCGAACACTGCGGATACTACGCCTGGTACGACAAATACGGCAGCATCAAAGTAACTGAAGAAACGTTATAAGGCCACGGAGGTAACTACGTGGCTACGGATTTTGAAGCAGCGGACGTCTCGCGAATTATCGCGCTTATGGAATACGTCCAACGCAGCTTCCGAGATTTGTACTCGGTAAGCCCCAACTCAAGAAGCCGAGAGATGCTTGTTCTCCTGCAGAAGACCAACGGGAATTACCCTCACTTCTTCGTGAACATGGACACGGGGATGGTGGTGGTTCCGCCTTCGGACATACGTGGAATCACGGAAGAGCGGTTGCGCGAGCACTTGCCTTTGTTCCGTGAGATTGCGATGAAGGGGAAACGCGTGTGAGAGCGGTGGCGGCTACAATGTTCGTATGGACATCGTCGCCGTCATCGTTCTCCTTTTTTTATTTCTGATGCTGTTCAGCACCAATAGCCCTGGTTGGGGATGGGGCTGGACACGTTTTAACGGAGCCAATGTGCTCTGGACGATCCTGGTGATTCTCGTGATCATCTGGCTAGCCCGGCGCATACTCTAAGCCTCCACGAAGGAGGTTTCCGATGACTGAAGTCCAGACGCCCAACGGGCAGGGGCAGCCTACGCCCGAG
>JACCDR012425151.1_pt1 | contig 15838 bp, 13 predicted proteins | sample 7446431 | NCBI WGS metagenome assembly JACCDR01 (sample SAMN15323443, study PRJNA562643) | freshwater metagenome | isolation source: river surface water | place: USA:Blue River Watershed | collected 2017-08-17 | reverse complement strand
GCCAATTGCATGAAGCGCTCGAGGCGTGCAGAGCTGTGCTCTGGGCCTTGGCCTTCGTAGCCGTGAGGCAACATGACGGTCAAGCCATTCACACGGCCCCACTTCACTTCGCCCGAGGCGATGAACTGGTCGATCACCACTTGCGCGCCGTTGGCGAAGTCGCCGAACTGGGCTTCCCAAATCACCAAGGTATTGGGATCGTTAGAGGCGTAGCCGTATTCAAAACCGAGCACCGCTTCTTCAGACAAGATCGAGTCGATCACGGTGAATGGGGCTTGGTTTTCAGTCACGTGTTGCAAAGCAACGTAAGTACCTGTGTCCCACTTTTCACGCTTTTGGTCGTGAATCACAGCGTGGCGGTGTGTGAACGTGCCACGGCCGCAATCTTCACCTGACAAACGCACGGGGTAGCCGCTGGCCACCAAGGATGCGAAAGCCATGTGCTCGCCCATGCCCCAGTCGACATTGATCTCGCCACGGCCCATGGCTGCGCGGTCGTCGTACACCTTCTTCACCAAAGCGTGAGGCGTCACAGAGTCTGGGATGGTGGTGATTCTTTCGGCCAAGCGCTTCCACTCGGTCATCGGAATGGCGGTGTCACCAGCGTCTGTCCACTTCTTGCCCATGAAGGGAGACCAGTCCACGGTGTACTTGGTCTTGAAGTTGGTCAAAACGGGATCGTCCAAGTGCTTGCCGGCGTCCAAAGCGGCGCGGTAGGCCTTGACCATCTCGTCGCCCAGCGTCTCGCCCAAGCCTTGCGTGGCCAACTTGTCGGCGTACAGCTTGCGGGTGCCAGGGTGAGCTGCGATTTTTTTGTACATCAGCGGCTGAGTCAGCGCTGGGGTGTCTTGCTCGTTGTGGCCGAGTTTGCGGAAACACACGATGTCAATGACCACGTCCTTGCGGAAAGTCATGCGGTATTCGAGCGCCAACTGAGTTGCCAACACCACGGCTTCTGGATCATCACCGTTGACATGCAACACAGGCGCTTCGACCATCTTGACGATGTCGGTACAGAACACGCTAGAGCGCATGTCGCGTGGGTCAGAAGTGGTGAAGCCAATTTGGTTGTTCACGATGATGTGCACTGTGCCGCCAGTGGTGTAACCACGGGTTTGGGCCAAACACAAGGTTTCTTGGTTCACGCCTTGGCCGCCGAAAGCGGAGTCACCGTGGACCAACACGGGCAACACTTGGCTGCCTGTGGGATCAGCGCGGCGGTCCATGCGAGCGCGCACAGAACCTTCAACCACGGGGTTGACGATTTCCAGGTGAGAGGGGTTGAACGCCAAAGACAAGTGCACGGGGCCGCCTTTGGTGGACACATCAGAGCTGAAGCCTTGGTGGTACTTGACGTCACCGGCTGGCAGGTCTTCGGGGGCGGTGTGGTCGAACTCGGCAAACAAGTCGGCAGGCAACTTGCGCATGGTGTTGACCAACACGTTCAAACGACCGCGGTGGGCCATGCCAATCACAACTTCTTGAATGCCTTTGATACCGGCTTGTTCAATCAGCTCATCCATCGCAGCGATGAAGCTTTCGCCACCTTCGAGAGAGAAGCGCTTTTGACCCACATACTTGGTGTGGAGGTAACGCTCCAAGCCTTCAGCAGCAGTCAAGTGCTCGAGGATGGTTTTCTTTTGGTCTGAGTTGAAGTTGGGCTTGCTGCGGATGCTTTCCAACTTCTCTTGCCACCAACGCTTTTCACCCATTTCTGAGGTGTACATGAACTCGGCACCCAAAGTGCCGCAGTAGGTTTCACGCAATGCGTTGAGCAACTCGCGCAAGGACATGCTGTTCTTGCCGAAGAAGGTGTTGCTGGTGTCGAACACGGTTTCTTGGTCGGCGTCGGTGAAGCCGTAGAAAGCGGGGTCGAGATCAGGAATATGAGGACGCTCGGTGCGCTTGAGTGGATCGAGGTCTGCCCAGCGTTGGCCCACGTTGCGGTAAGCGGCGATGAGCTGCTGCACAGCGGTGCGCTTGCGGCCCATTTCGGCGTTTTCGCTGGCCATGACGACTTTGGTACCGCCAGCTTTGGCGCGCTCAGCAAAGGCGTTGATGACCGGCATGTGGGGCACGTCTTTGGCGTTGGAACCATCGACTGCGGGCACATGTGACAACGCGTCAAAGTACTCGCGCCACGAATCGGGCACGCTGCCTGGATTGGCTAGGTAGTTTTCGTACATCTCCTCAACGTAAGGCGTGTTGCCCCCGAAGAGATGGGTATTGCCTGAATAGGCTTGGTAGACGGTTGTCTCACTCATTTGCGCTGACCTCCGTTCCCCTGCAGGGAACATTAGTTGGTTGGAAAAAAACCTCTGCGACACGGCTGGACCGGTTAGCAGATGCGACTGTGATCAGGATTGACCTAGTGCATCCAAGATTGTGCCACCGAAACCTAGCCGCGCGCGCCTTTTCTTATAGTTATCGCGTCTTCAAGCCCCAAATCAAACGATTTGGTCTTTGATCTGTTGCAAAGCGGTTGGATCGTCGATGGTCGTCAAGTCACCTGGGTCACGTTTTTCGCACACCGCTTGGATGGCACGGCGCAACAATTTACCGCTGCGAGTCTTAGGCAAGGACGTGACGAAGATCACGCGTGCAGGACGTGCCACAGCACCGAGTTGGCCATCCACCACTTTCATAACCTCGGCTTCCAAGGCTTTGTGAGCCGCTTCATTGGTCAAGCCTGAAGCATCTTTGGCAATGGCAAACGCCATGGCCACTTGGCCTTTGAGCTGATCGGCCACGCCGACCACCGCCACTTCAGCGATGTTGGGGTGGCTAGAAATGCTCTCTTCGATTTCACGGGTACCCAAGCGGTGACCGGCCACGTTGATGACGTCATCGGTACGACCCAAGATGAAGTAGTAGCCATCTTCGTCGCGCACAGCCCAGTCGAAGGTGCTGTAAACGAGCTTGTTGGGTACAGTCTTCCAATAGGTGTTGACGAAGCGGTTGTCATCACCCCAAATGGTTTGCAAGTTACCGGGAGGCAGTGGGCCTTCGATGGTCAACACGCCTTTTTGGTTAGCACCTGTGAGCTCCTCGCCCGTTTGATCGTCGACCAATTTGACGTTGTAGCCATACACAGCTTTACCGGGTGAACCAAACTTACTTGGCGCTTTTTCCACACCATTGCAGATGGTCAAGATAGGCCAACCGGTTTCGGTTTGCCAGTAGTTGTCAATGATGGCTTTGCCGTTCAGGCCTTCAGAAATCCACTTGGCTGTTGGCTCGTCCAAAGGTTCGCCAGCCAAGAACAAGGCCTTGAGGGTGGACAAGTCGTACTTGGTGAGCAGCGCTGGGTCTTGCTTTTTGAGCACACGAATCGCGGTGGGCGCGCTGAACATGACCGAGACTTTGTACTTCTCCACCAAGCTCCACCAAACACCGCCGTCTGGGCGAATGGGCAGACCTTCGTACATGATGGTGGCCATGCCACCGATCAGTGGACCGTAGATGATGTAGCTGTGGCCCACCACCCAGCCGATGTCGCTGGTACAGAAGAAAGTCTCACCAGGCTTACCTTGGTAGATGTTAGGAATACTGGCAGCCAAAGCCACGGTGTAGCCACCGGTGTCGCGCTGCACGCCTTTTGGCTTGCCTGTGGTGCCTGATGTGTACAGGGTATAGCTGGGGTGTGTGGACTCGACCCACTCGCAAGGCACGACCGCATTCATGTGTTTGGCACGCTCGGTGGCGTAGTCCACATCACGACCAGCCACAGGTGTGAACGCAGCCAATTTGCGGTCAACCATGATGACGTTTGCGGGCTTATGTGCAGACAAATTGATGGCTTCGTCGAGCAATGGCTTGTAAGGCACGCCCTTGCCACCACGTGAACCGGCGTCCGCGCTGATGATGACCTTGGGTGACGCATCTTCAATGCGAGTGGCCAATGAGTGCGAAGCAAAACCACCAAACACCACCGAGTGGATGGCGCCCAAACGGGCACATGCCAACATGGCAAATGCCGCTTCGGCAATCATGGGCATGTAGATCAAAACGCGGTCACCCTTGGTGACGCCTAAGTCTTTCAAAATCGCAGCCATGCGTTGCACTTCGGCGTGCAACTCGCGAAAGCTATAGGTGTGCTCTTGGTTGGTTTCGGTGGAGACAAAGATCAAGGCCGCTTGATCGGCGCGGTCTTTCAGATGGCGGTCGACTGCGTTGTAGCAAATATTGGTTTTGCCACCGACGAACCACTTGGCAAAAGGAGGGTTGCTGTAGTCACAGATTTGTTGGGGCTGCGTTTCCCAATCCACCAGCTTGGCCTGTTCGGACCAAAACGCATCGCGGTCCTCAATGGAACGGCGGTGAAAATCTGCATAGGCAACCATCTAACACTCCTCTAAAGATAAAACTTGTTCTGAATTCATAATTATGAGAAGAACGGACTTGCAAGAAGCTGACTTATTGGACAGGGAAATACCCTCCCTCTCAATGTGGCAAGGCTTATTTGATCAAGGCCTGGATTTCTTTAAACGGGTCGGCCTCTGCTGTGCGAAGCCATTCAAACAAAACCATCTCGGTCGTGACCAGCTCGGCACCTGCGCCAGCCAAGCGGTCAAACGCGGCGTCGCGGTTGCGCTCGGTGCGCGATCCGCATGCATCGGTCACCACCCACACTGAATACTCTTCTTCCAGCAAATCCAAAGCTGTTTGCAACAAACACACGTGGGCTTCACAACCTGCGATGACGATGCTTTGGCGCGTGGGCTCTTGCGGGACTGCCTTTTGCAAATGCTTGGGCAAGCTGCGGGCGTTACCCGCAGGAGCGCGTGCGGCTGGGCGCAACAGTTCACTCAAACCGTCTGGGCATGCACTGAAACTCATCTTCGACAAGGTGCGGCGACACAGCGCACGTAGCTCTGCTGGGTTTTGCCCCAATTTATCGGGGTTTTGCTCTGTGCCATAGGTCGGCACTTCCATCCAATGCGCCGCCTGCGCCAAACGCATGGCATTGGCCAGCACCAAATCGGCTTCAAAAATGGCAGGCATCAAACGGGCTTGGTAGTCCACCAGCACGAGTTGGGATTCTTGGTCGTCGAGCAACATGCAAAATTACAAATGAGTGAATGAAGACCTGAAGTATCGACGATCCACTTTTCGAGATGTCAGAAATCGTTAACTTTAGGGCTAACCCTAATTAAATCAACAACTTAGCAGCCTTATCTGATTATTTTTCGCAGATAAACAGCTACAATACTTGGCTATGCTTAAACGCACCCTCCTCATTTTTTGCTGCGTCGCGAGTGCACATGCTGCCCCGCAGAACAACGCCGCAGACGACATTGAGCGCTACTTGGCCGAGCGCGGCATCGTCGCGCAAATGGACCAAGTGCGTCAATCGGTGGGGGATACCGCAACCGACCTGGTCGGCAACGCCATGAACTTTTTGGGCGTGCCCTACCGCCGTGGTGGCACAAACGCCAGCACTGGGTTTGACTGCAGTGGTTTTGTGCGCTCCATGTTTGAGCAAACTGTGGGCAAAGTCCTGCCCCGACGTGCCAGCGAACAAGCCGCAGTCACAGAAAAAATTGACAAACAAGATTTAAAGCCAGGCGATTTGGTGTTCTTCAACACCATGCGCCAAACCTTCAGCCATGTGGGCATCTATGTGGGCGACAACAAGTTCATCCACTCGCCACGCTCAGGTAAAAGTGTGCGGGTCGAAGACATGCGCGACGCCTACTGGGAACGCCGTTTCACAGGTGCTCGTCGTGTGCCCGCCGCAGGCAACAGCGACAACAACTAAGCGCCTAGCTAAAAACGCTCGCCATCGGCAAGGTAACGCCAGCTGCCCTCTGGCAAATCACCCAAGTTCACCCGCCCCAAACGAATGCGTTTGAGCGCCAAGATTTCAAAGCCAGCTAGCTCACACAGGTAAACCGCTAGCCCCAAGTGCGAGCCCTTTACCGCCAAACGCAGTTTGCTGCGTTCGGGGTTGGCACTGCCCACACTGATTTTGAATTCAGGAAGCCGCAGTCGCGCATCACGCATGGCGCGCTCGATCGGGCGCAAGTCTTCCGGAGACACCTCTCCACGAACATCCACGATCAGCTCTTGCTCGATAAAAGCCATGTCTTCCATCAGCTTGCGCTGAACACGGAAATCTTGCGTAAAAACAAGCAAGCCACTGGCTTCGTCTTCCAAAGGCACGCTGGCCTCGAGCTTGGTCAAATGGCTTTTTAAGAAACGCACACCGCTGTCATCGTGCTTGCTGTGCTGCTCGGATGTTAGAAGGCTGCGAACATTCCTCGAGCCCGCAGGCTTGTTCATGATCAACGTGACCGACATGAGCTTGAGCAAGCTGGCATGTGCATCCACAGTCACTTTTTGAGTGGTCACACGACGTGACGGTTCTTGCGCCACCACGCCATCCACACGTACAAAACCTGCCTCAATGTATTGCTCGGCCTCGCGGCGAGAGCACTTGCGCAACTGCATGACGCGTTTGGACAATCGTTCACCTTCGGTTGAGCCAACGCCCACGGATTTGCTTGAATTCATAAGGGCTGAATCCTCCCACAGTTATTCGTTGTATCGTTCACTCATTCGCTTCTTGGTGGAGAGATTTCGTTGAACTTGGCTCATTTACTTCAGCGCATGGCGCGCCAGTTTCCCAACCGTTTGGCCATTTTTCATGGCACACAGGTCGTGGCCACCTACACGCAATGGGCACAACGCTGCGCACATTTGGCTCAACAGTTCCAAGACGCAGGCTTGCAACCTGGCGACCGCGTGGCCCTATTCATGCACAACCACCCACGCTACCTGGAGGTGCTGTTTGGCGCCTGGTGGGCAGGCTTGGTCGTGGTACCCATCAACGCCAAGCTGCATGTGCGCGAAGCGCAGTGGATCATCGACAACGCACAAGCCAGCTGGGCCTTTGTCACGTCTGACGTCATGGCGGATGTGGGTGAGCCACTGACGGGTTTGCAACGCATCATCGATGTGGACAGTGCGCAGGCTCATGCCCTGTGGGCCATGCCGCAACCCAGCGATGAGCCCCCGACTAAGCCCATCATCGAGCGCCAACCAGACGACCTAGCTTGGCTGTTTTACACCAGCGGCACAACCGGCCGACCCAAGGGCGTGATGATCACCCACCGCAACTTGATGACCATGGGCTTGGCCTATTTCACCGACGTGGATGCCATCACTGACCAAGACGCCATCGTCTACGCCGCCCCCATGTCACACGGCGCAGGCTTGTACGCCATCCCACATTTAATGACTGGTGCTCGTCATGTGGTCCCAGCGTCTGGCGGGTTTGACGCGGCGGAGTTGTTTGAACTCGGACAACATGTAGGCCCGCTGTCCATGTTTGCTGCTCCCACTATCGTCAAACGTTTGGTCGACCACGCCGAGCAAACTTCACGCACACCCGAAGACTGCGCACGCGCTTTCAAAACCATCGTCTATGGCGGCGCGCCCATGTATGCCGCAGACATTCAGCGCGCCCTGCGCATCATGGGCCCACGCTTTGTGCAAATCTACGGCCAAGGCGAAAGCCCGATGGTGGGCACTGCGTTGTCGCGCTTTCATTTGAGCGACACCGCCCACCCCGAACACGCCCAACGATTGGCGTCTATCGGTGTCGCGCAAACGCCCGTGCAAATTCGCATCACCGATGAACAAGGCCACGACCTGCCACTCGGCGAGATAGGCGAAGTGCTCATCAAAGGCGACAGCGTCATGGCAGGCTACTGGCACAACTCAGACGCCACACAAGCTGCCATTCGCGATGGCTGGCTGTTCACGGGTGACATGGGCTGCTTAGACGCCCACGGGTTTCTCACCCTCAAAGACCGAAGCAAAGACCTCATCATCAGCGGCGGCTCCAACGTGTATCCGCGCGAAGTGGAGGAAGTGCTGTTGCAAGCACCCGGCGTGAGCGAAGTGGCTGTGGTCGGCGCACCCGATCCCGAATGGGGAGAAGTCATCGTCGCGTTTGTGGTGCTACAGCCAGGCAGCACAGTCAGCGCCCAAGATCTAGACGCGTATTGCTTGAACGAGATTGCCCGCTTCAAGCGCCCTAAGCGCTACGAATTGGTCGACAGCTTGCCCAAGAACAACTACGGCAAAGTGCTCAAAACCGAGCTGCGTCAAAGACTCGCCCTGCCCTAGTGGTATCGTGCTGCCCCATGCAGACACACATAGACCACCTCGTCATCGTTACCCAAAACCTAGAACAAGGCGTGCAATGGTGCGAAGCCACACTGGGCATCACGCCAGGCCCTGGCGGCGAACACACGCTGTACGGCACACACAACCGTTTGTTCAAAGTCGCCTCACCTGCCAATCCTATGGCTTATGTCGAAATCATCGCCATCAACCCCGCCGCTGTTCGCCCCAAACGTGCCAGCCCCACGCGCTGGTTCGACATGGACAGCCCAGCGCTACAAAAAGCTGTAGCCAAAGAGCCGCGCTTAGTGCACTTTGTGGTGAGCACGCCTGATATTCGCGCCGCACGCATGGCCATTCGCATGCAAGGCATTGACCGCGGCCCCGCCATTTCGGCCAGCCGCCGCACCAACCGCGGCACGCTCAATTGGCAAATCTCGGTGCGTGCCGATGGCCAACGCTTGTTTGATGGCTGTATGCCAACCCTGATCCAGTGGGGCAAGCCTGATGCCACCGACCCACTCAAACTGCACCCCCGCAACACGCTGACACGCTCGGGCGTTACCCTCCAAGGCATTGAGGTCTCTCACCCAAGTGCTGCCAAGCTGCAAGCAGCTTATGACGCCATCGGCCTACCAAACATCGCGGTGAGCGAGGGCCCAGCCAACCTCAAGGCCGCATTACAAACGCCCAAAGGGCTGGTCATCTTGGAAAGTTCAGGGGTCTAATCGTCTTTGGGCAATGTGGCGAGCAAGGCCATGCCTGCAGCCATGACGCCCGCCGTGAGCCACAGTGCGCCTTTAAACGTACCCGTGGTCTGTGCCATATAGCCTGCAATCACTGGCGCCAAGATTTGCGCCACGCCGTAGCTCAAGGTGAGTTTGGCCATGGCTTTGCCAGGGTTGCTTGGTGCACGCCGCCCCGCCAAGGCCAAAGTCAAACTCACAATGCCAATGAAAGTGCCGCCATAGCCCACAGCCCCGGCCAAGGCTGCCCACAAGTCTCCTGAGATGGCAGGCAAGATGACGCAGACGGTTTGCAAACCAAACGCCACTAGCAAAGCGCGCTTCTCGCCCACGCGGCGAGCCACCAAATCCCAAATGAATACGGCGGGCATGGCTGCCAAACCCACCAAAGCCCAAGCCAATGGCCCAGCCCCTGCTAAAGCGGGCTCGCGCTCCACAATCGCCACGGTGAATGTGGCGCTGATGACAAAGCCCCAACCTGCAGCAAAGTAGCTGGTGACCATCGTCCACATCCAACGACGAGAACCTAGAGCCTGCGCCACTGTGTCATGTGCTAGAGGCACATGAGGAGGCACTGGCGGGCGCCATTTCCATGCGGGCACAAAAAACACCAAGCCCAACGCGGCAAATGCCAGCCATTGGTCAGACCAAATTGGCCAACGTTGCGCCAAGAGCCACGCGCCTAAGGCTGACACCACAATACCCAGCCCTAAGCCAATGAAGTACAAACCCAGCTCGGGCCGACGGCCCTGTCGGATCAGCCACCCCAAGACCAAGCCAGAGCCAAGCAGCATGCCGGTCGCGCCACACAAACCACCGATGTAGCGAATCAAAGCCCATGCTGGCATCCAAGTGGTCAGCGCCATGGCAGCCACAGTGAGTAAGGCCATCCACAAGCCTGCGCTGTAGAGCCAATGTCGCCAGCGCACATCTTCAATCCAGGTGGCGGCCAGTGCGCCGCTCATGTACCCCGCGTAATTGATTGCTGCCAAGCCGCCAGCGGCGGCATCAGTCAATCCAGTTTGGATTTGGAGGCTAGGTAGAAGTGGCGTGTATGCAAAGCGCGCCAAGCCTATCGTCAACACCAAACCGCAAATGCCGCCGGTGATGACTTGCCAAGGGTGAAGCTGTGGTGGGTGTGACATCGTGGGCAAGTATGCCGCCTGCGTCACACACGCGCAGTCACCTCGGTTTTAGTTCACCGCTTTTTCAACCGTGACCATGGCGGCTTCTAGAAACAAAGCACGTACTTCATCACCCGTCTTCAGGTTTTGGATATCAATGCTGCTGGGCACGTGCATGGCCACGGTGCGCTCAGCACCGCGCAACACCACATGACGGCGCTTCTTATCGATGCTTTGGATTTCAGCCAAAATTTCAACAGTACGCCCCAATGCCAAGCCTGGCTTGTCGCCCTGTTCTGCGCGCGCAGCTTCGGAAGTCTCCACCCGCTCTCGGATTCCGCTTTTCGTCACACGTTCTAGTTTTGCAGCCACAGCGGTGGCATAGCGAACCAGCAACTCATCACCGACACGCACTTGGTCAAAGTTGCGCACCTCAGCAGGCACATTCACGGTGACCACATTGCCCTTAGGCCCCTTGAGCGAAGCGCGGCGTTGGGCCATATCCAAGGCAACCACTTTGGCACGAATCTCGACTTCGCTACCTGCGCCACGAACACCTTGGCCTGCTACTGCAACATCTGTAACTGAGGCGCTTTGCGCCCAAGCAGGCATAACCATGGCCCATGCACAGGCTAAAACAACAAATTGGATTTTCTTCATACGTGACTCAAAATAAAAAAGCAGCCCATGCGTTTGTCGCAAGGGCTGCAAATCATGCGAACTTGCCTTTGAATAATACTACTTATTTACTATTATTTAAGTTCATTCACCCACACACTGATGACATGAGGGTCGTTGACTGTGCGTAACTGCTCATAAGCCAACTGCGCCTCGGGGTAGTGTTTACGCAAAAAATTCAGCCATAACTTTAAGCGCCCTGCCTGGTGGCGTGGGCTCACATGGCCTTGCACCAGCGACCAAAAAGTGGCCATCTGTTGGGTGACCTCACGCCAAGCGACCTCCTTCGCTTGGCCTCCTTGCTGAGCATCATGTGCTTTGATGGCCCAGCCAAGTCCTGGGTCTGTCACGATGCCGCGCCCAAGCATCAAATCAAAACAACCCGACTCCGCGCGGGCCCTGAGCGCATCTTGCACATTCCATATTTCGCCATTCGCCACCAAGGGGGTCTTCACCTTGGCCTTGATGTCGGCAATGCGGTGCCAATAGGCTGGCGGGCGATAGGCATCGACCTTGGTCCGCGCATGCACGACGATTTCGTTGGCGCCCCCCGCCTCAAGTGCCAAAGCACATTCTTCAGCCTGACTGTCGTCTTGAAAACCCAAACGCATCTTGGCTGTGACCACCTGATGGGCAGGCACGGCCGCTCTGACCGCGCTGACGATTTGAAACAACAGCTCAGGGTCTTGCAACAACACCGAACCACCGCCATGGCGGTTGACTTGTTTGGCGGGGCAACCGAAGTTGAGGTCTACACCGTCACACCCCATGCTCGCCACACGTGCGGCATTGTCGGCCAAACAGGCAGGATCGGACCCCAAAAGCTGAGGCCGTACAGGCACCCCCGCCCAAGTGCGCCCGCCGTTGTTGAGCTCAGGAACGATACGCAAAAACGTCCGCTCCGGCAGCAGGGTGTTCGTGACACGAATGAACTCGGAAACGCAACGATCCACACCACCAATTCGGGTTAAGACATCACGCAACACAAAGTCCAACAGGCCCTCCATGGGGGCTAAAACAATCATGGCTTACCGTCAAAAACAAAAGTGCTGAAGCTTACCGCGCCGAAAATAATAGATTTATAGAATACTTATGATTTATTTTTAGTAAATTAATGTTAATCTATTTGATTCTTAACACAAGGAGTTAAACCAAATGAAAGTTTCGCGCACTGTTGCATCTTTGCTCGCGGCAGCCACAGTTTTGACAAGCCCCTATGCTTTTTCCGCTGGCGGTGGCGCCGTACTGGCCGATCCTGGCGCTAAAGAAGGCAAGCACTTTGATGCCAAAGGAAAGATGCCTTCCCGATACACCATTGAATTGCAACAAGGCTTGCGCAAAACACTGCCATTTGAAGACAAGCGTGACTTAGAAGAAGCCAAAAAGGGTTTCATCGCAGCACCCAACTACAAGCAAATCAAGGCTGAAGCAGGCAACGTGGCTTGGGACATGGGCAGCTACGAATACTTGCTGGACGAAGGCAAAGACTTCGACAGCATCCACCCCTCGCTGCAACGTCAAGCCATTTTGAACATGGCCTACGGCTTGTACGAAGTCGTCCCCGGCAAGATTTACCAAGTGCGCGGTTTCGACTTGGCCAACATCAGCTTTGTCAAAGGCAAGACGGGCTGGATTGTGTTTGACCCATTGACTGCCAAAGAAACCGCCAAAGCCGCACTGGATCTCATCAACGAAAAACTAGGCAAACGGCCCGTGGTGGCTGTGGTGTATTCACACTCACACGGCGACCACTTCGGTGGTGTTCGTGGCGTGGCCGACGAAAAAGACGTCAAGAGTGGCAAAGTGCAAATCTTGGCACCGAGCGGCTTCATGGAACACGCGATCTCTGAAAACGTGTATGCCGGCAACGCGATGACACGCCGCATGTTCTTTCAATATGGCGTGCTGCTCCCGCGCAGCCCATTTGGCCATGTCGACCAATCAATCGGCAAAAACACAGCCGCAGGCAACCTCGGTTTGATTGAACCCACGCGCTACGTGTCAAAGGACTTCGAAAAAATCACCATCGATGGCGTGGAGATGGAGTTCCAAAACACCCCCGGCACAGAAGCCCCCGCCGAGATGAACACCTACTTCCCTCAGTTCAAAGCATTCTGGGCTGCAGAAAACATCACCGGTACCATTCACAACATCTACACCCTGCGTGGTGCTTTGGTGCGTGATGCCCTGCAGTGGTCTAAGCACATCAACAGTGCTTTGTATCGCTATGGCCAAAAAGCTGAGGTGATGTTTGCCTCTCACTCATGGCCGCGTTGGGGCAATGAACGCATTCAAGAAGTCATGCGCACCCAACGTGATGCATATGCACACCTGAACAACGAAGTGCTGCACCAAGCCAACCAGGGCGTGACCATCAACGAAATCCATAACGTCTACAAACAACCCCAAAGCTTGCAAAAGCAATGGGCTGCCCACAGCTACCACGGCTCTGAAGAGCACAACAGCCGCGCTGTGATCAACCGCTACTTGGGCTATTGGGACGCCAACCCTGCCACGCTCACCCCGCTCTCCCCCCGCGACTCTGCCCCCTTGTATGTGGAGATGATGGGTGGCTCAAGCAACATCATGGCCAAAGGCAAAGCGTTGTTTGACCAAGGGCAGTACCGCCATGCGGTTGAGATCTTGAACAAGCTGGTGTATGCCGAACCCAACAACACGCAGGCGAAAGATTTGCTGGCGGATACGTTCGAACAAATCGGCTATCAAAAAGAAAGCCCCAGCGTGCGCAACAGCTTCTTGGGTGCGGCCTATGAGCTGCGCCATGGCATGCCCAAAGGCACACCGCCCAAGTCGAGTGGCCCAGACATGATTCGCGCCATGACCACCGAACTGTGGCTGAACTCTTTGGCCATCAGCATGGACAGCCGCAAAGCCGAGGGCATGAAGTTCGTCATCAATTTGGTCACGCCAGACAACAAAGAAAAATTCATTGTTGAACTCAGCAACTCAGCCCTGACCAACATCAAAGGGCAGCAAGCTGCGAAGCCTGACCTCACCATCACCGTCAACCGAACAGACTTGGAACAAGTCATGGCGGGCAAAGCGTCGTTCGATGAGTTGATTCAAGCCGGCAAAGCCAAGTTTGAAGGTGACCGCAAACCTTTCGACCAACTGCGCAGCACCTTGGTGCGATTTACACCTGACTTTGAAATGATGCCAGGCACCAAATCCGAGCCCAACAAGGCCCCAGCGGTGAAAGACCCCATGCAAGCGCAAGAGCTAGCACATCCTGCAGGCGGCTAAATCGTCAAGCCCCTTTAACCCCGCCAGCATTTTTTGCTGCGCGGGGTTTTTATTTATTTGCGGGGACAATACAGGGTTTTGAAAATTGATTCCTCGTTTTATTCATGTCCGACCTGACAACTGTTGAAGTCCGTCCCGCCACGCTGCGCGACGCTGCCAAAATCGCCGAGCTCTACGCTGCTACCGCCAAAGAAGCTTTCAAAACCATGCAAACGGGCAGCAAAGTTTTGCCCGTGCCCGAAGAAAAAAACACTGCCTACTGGCGCGAAGCCATTGAGTTTGCCGAGCCGCAAGTGCAAGTCGCCATGGACGGCAGCAAGATCGTCGGCTTTGTGGGCTTTGACCGCTCCCGCGACAAAGGCACACCCAACACCATGGGCGAAATTTGGGACATTTATGTCGATGCCGCCCATTGGGGCCAAGGCGTGGGCCTGGCCTTGTGGGACGCCGCACGCGAAGGCTTGCAAGACGAAGGCTGCACCCATGTGTCGATTTGGGTGCCGATTGCCAATGACCGCGCCATGCGCTTTCACGAGCTGGCTGGTTTCAAACGCGAAATGTCGAGCGCCAAGACTGTGCCCATGGGGCCGGTGAAGGTCGAAGAAATTCGCCTGAAGCAGGCTCTGTGATTTTCAAGCGCTGCATTTTTTGAAAACCTGCCATGTCTGAACACTACGCTGCACTCGGTTTGAAAAGTGACGCCACGCTGGCGGACATCAAAAAAGCGTTTCGTCAAAAGGCCTCGCAGTTTCACCCCGACCGCAACACAGACCCCGATGCGCCTGCGCGTTTTCGCGAAGTCCAAGAGGCCTATGACGTGCTGTCAGACGCCGACAAACGCAAAGCCTATGACGACAACCGCCGCCGCAACTTGCTGGACGACCCCGCGCAAACCGCACGCGAAATTTGGGGCGCGTATTTTCAGCAAATTCTGAACCGTTCGTAATTCGCACGTACAGGCCGACACACCATGAGCATTTCCCCCTTTTTCCAAGAACTGCGCACGGCTTACCAAGCCGAGCTGGACGACCTGAACTCAGATTCAGAAGGCCACTACATCCTCGACAAGCGTTTGGCGGAAAAGCGCCAAGAGCTAGAGTTTCTTTTGCAAATGATGGACCTCAACCCCGAGATGGTGGCCGTGGTGTTGCACCAAGCCTTTGAGTTCCATGAGCCCGAGTTGATGGACCACTTCATCACCTTGGACGCCGACGATTTACTGAGTTGGGAAGCTCTGTCTGAAAGCGTGCGCATTGCACCTTGGGCTCAACCCATCGTCGACAAAATCTTGGCTGAGCCTGTGGGCGCGTGGTTCATGAGCGTGGCAGCAGCGCTCGAATACATGCACGGCACGCCGATGCGACGCAGCACGGGTGCCGCCGATGCCGATGAAGATTTGGAAAACGTCGAACGCGGCGACCAAGCCGAATCGGACGAAGAGCGCGAGGCCCGCGAACGCGAAGAAGCAGGCAACGCGTGGATGGTTGAACAAGGCTTCGACAGCAAAGAATAAGGAAACGTCATGACCGACAAAACCAACGCCATTGCACTGATCACCAAAACACAAAGCCTCATCGCTGCAGGCGACATCACAGGCGCTGAAGCTGCGCTGGTCGAACTGGCCGATGCCGAGGGCGATCAAGCGCTGATGGTGGTGCTAGAGCAGCTGCCGCCCAAAGACATCTTGGCCGTCATTCGTGAGTACGACACCTCTAAAGAATCGGTCATCAACCTCTTGGTCACGCCTGAGCAATTTGCCCGTGCCGTGGTGATTGAAAAACAATACAAAGACCTCACCCGCACCCACTTGCGCGGCATGATGAACTCCATCATCTTCCGTGAAGACGCAGACCCCGTTGAGTTCCTCACCGCGATTGGTGATTTGGAAGGCGG
>JACCDR010668899.1_pt1 | contig 15838 bp, 16 predicted proteins | sample 7446431 | NCBI WGS metagenome assembly JACCDR01 (sample SAMN15323443, study PRJNA562643) | freshwater metagenome | isolation source: river surface water | place: USA:Blue River Watershed | collected 2017-08-17 | reverse complement strand
GTCGCTGCGGGAATGGATTCGGTCGATCGCTGGACGGCAGAGGGAGACATCGTCCTCGCCATCAGCGGACCCTTCTCGTGGGTCGTGCTTCGACAGACCGGAATCGCGACCAACTTCGAGCTGCTCATCGCGTGCAACTACGGCAACACGAACACGCGCGTTCTCATCTCCGCATCGGCTGGCTTCACGGGCGGTTCAACAACAGCTCGGCCGACGGCCACCGACGAGTTCGAGCTGCCCGGATACAGCTTCATCTCCGGGAGCAACGTCAGGACCATCCTGCACGCGTGGCAATCGACCGACGGCGCATGCACGAGGCTCGATCTCTGGCAAGGCTCCGTCCAGCAGGCCTGCTGGCTCTTCGAGAAGCCGAAGAGTCCGACTCCCGGATGGCCCAACCCGAGCGTCTCGTTCAACTTCGGGCTACCGTCGCTCGGGAGTTTGATGTGGTACTCGCCGCCGCCGATCAAAGCGCGCTCCGCCACGGCTTGGTTCGATATTGCTCTGACGGGTGAGGATTCACCGACGTTCCACACCACCGGCCAAACGCACCTCGCCTCGGACACCAACGCGCTCGGCGGCCAAGCAAACGAGATCGATGGATCGTGGCCCTTCCTCCCGATCGGCATCGCGTCGAAGACGGCCGGAGCGAAAGGAAGACACGGCCGGCTTCACGACATCTGGTGGAAGCCGAGCGCGCTCGCGAACGCGGACACGTTTCCGAACGACGTGAACAACCGGCAGTTTGCCGTCCTCAACCAATTGATCCTCCCCTGGACCGGCGACGCCACCGTTCCCCTGCTCGCGTGAGGTGATTCGATGGCGACGCGCGCGGGCTCGGATGTGGCGAACGAATTGATCGACGTCGTCCCGAGCGCGCCATCGGGCCACTTCGTCACGCTGGTCGGCATCGACGCTGGATTCGACAACGAAGGAACCTCACCCCTCGATCATCCGAACCTCGGAGGGTTCACTGCCGGCCTTTGCAGCGGGCTCATCGACAGCGAAGAAAGGGCAATCGTCGTCGATAGGAGGGCGTCATGGCGGCCCTGAACGGTTACGAAGCGGAGATCGACGAGACTCGGTTTGGTCTTCTCGATCGTCCCACGCGCGCGGGTTACGCGTCCGAGCTCTGCGACGAACAACCTCCGCTGCCCGCGGTCGCGGCGCTCTCTTCAGAGGCATGGCGCGAGAACGTCATCCGACTCGAGTTCCCGCTACCGGTCTACTTCTCGCGCATCCTCGATGCCGCGGACGCATCGGACCCCCGAAAGTTTTCCGTCACCCCCGTCTCGGGCGCAGTGGGAAAGAACGGACAAGCCGCACGCGCGGTCACGGTCGTGGAAGTGCAGCTCGCCACGGAAGGCGTTGCCGAGGGTGACGCGGGGCGCTTCGTCGATCTCGTGCTCGATCGGCCGATGACGCCGCACCCGGCGAGCTACCACGTCACCGCGACGGATCTCTGGTCGGCGGACCTCGAGGAGACGATGAGCGCGAACCTCACGTTGGGGTCGGGCTCCGTGTATCGCGCGCTCGCGCCACCGCGCCTTGATGCCGCCGTTCCCTCGAGGGACATCTCCTATCCGCAGTCGAACTCGCTCGCCGCCGCTCTCTCGGGTGAACCGGCCTCCTTCGCTCCCGATGGCACGGGGGACTACGCGGTCGACGAAGGTGAAGACTCCCTTCGCAAACGGTGCACCCGGAGGCTCGTCACCAAGCCGAACGGCTTTGCGCATCTTCCGGGGTATGGCGTGGGGATCCCCGATCACGCCAAACGGCTTGCGCTTGCAAGCGTCATCGTGAGCCTGACCACCGAGGCCGAAGTCCAGATCGCACGCGAGCCCGAAGTCGCCAAGGCGCGCGTGCGCATCCTCACCCCCGTTCCCGGGCTCGCGCGCGTGCAGATCTTCATCCGACCGAAACGCGGGCGCCCCGTCATGTACGACGTTCCCTTCACCACCGACTGATCGCGGAGCGCGCGCCTCTGGTAGTTTGACCGCGTGGCGGATCTCCCCTCGCGACTCGATCTCTACTCCGTCGGTCGGCAATACGTTCTGACCCGCGCGCGGCGCATCAACCCCGCGCACGTCGATACCGAGGGAACGAACGCCAACATCTTCGTCGGCGTCTCCTCGGTCGTGGGCGACGTCGTCATCAAGCAACTCGCCTATCGGACCGCTGCGCTCACGCTCGATGGCTCGGATGACGAAGACCTCGATCGCTACGCCTACGATCGCTATCGCATCGTCCGCAAGGGAGCTTCGCCCGCGCGCGGGACCGCGCGCATCACGCGTCCGAGCGTGCTCGCGGGCGCGGGTACGATCCCCATCGGCACCAAAGTCGTCACGTTCGCCGGCATCGAATACGTCACCACGACGCTCGCCTCGCTCGGAGAGAACGACTTCGAGACGCGCGCCAACGTGCGCGCTGCGGAAGCGGGAAAGTCATCCCAGATCGGGGCCGGCGAACTCTCCCGCTTCGCCGATCCGTCCACCCTCTTCGACCGAACGCTCCTCGTCACGAACGACGGCCCCACCGCGGGCGGAGAAGAAGCCGAAAGCAATGATCTGTTTCGCGGGCGCGTGCGCGACTTCTGGCGCACCGCTCGCCGCGGCATCCTCCCCGCGATCGAGTTCGGCGCGCTCACGGTTCCCGGCGTCGTCAGTGCGCGCGCGGAGGAAGTGCTCACCGGAGATGGCGCACCCGCGCGCCTGGTGCGGCTCTACATCGCCGATTCCACCGGCGTCGCATCCGATGCTCTGGCCGACGAAGTTCGTGTCGCCCTCGAGGACTACCGCGCCGCGGGCATTCAGGTCCTGATCTCCACCTCGCTGCCCCTTCCCATCGCGGTGCAGCTTCGCCTCCGGTTCCGCGCGAACGTGGACACCCTCGCGCTCACGGATCTCGTGCGCTCCGCGGTCGTCGCGTTCGTCAACTCGCTCCCCGTCAACGGACCCCTGTACCGCCTGGAGCTCGGATCGGTCCTGCAGCGCTACACGGACGATGGGCTCATCGCCAACGAAGGCACGATCGTCTCTCCGGTGGGAGACCTCATTCCCGCGGTCGGGCAAACTCTCCGCACGCAATTGGAGCTCGTCACCCTGGCCGCCTGATGGTCTCGATCAAGCTGCAGCATCGGGGGGACATTCCTTGTGCCGTCCTCGAGGACGGGTCGTCGGGAAGCCTTATCGTCCCCCTCATGGCTCGCTGGCGCCCCGTGGAGCGCGTTTCGCCCCCCTCCCCGCGCAATCCTCCCTCGAGGGAGAAAAGGCCCGTAGGAGGCCGATTGTTGCGTTTTTCTCCCCAGCGAGTGGATGAAGTTGGGGAGAACGCCTCTACGACCGGATCCCATGGGATCCGGTCACGAGAGGAGTCTGACCCGTGACGATCCTAAAAGCCGGAGCGCTCACCCAAGTCGAGCTCGTCGAAGTCTGGAAAGGCGGGCTCGACACTCGCTACTGGAGGCCGCTCGTCGAAGCCGGAGACGGCAACGGACTCGAAGCGCACTGGCAACTCCTCGCGGTCCTCGAGCGTGCTTCGAAGTCGGTCGATCGCACCACGCAAGCGATGTTCATCTTCCCCTGGTCGGGACAGACGAACCCTCCCGCGAGTGGCGCGCGCAAAGCGACCGTTCTTCTGACCTTCGAGCGAGCCGCGCGCTTCGCGGCACCGCTTCGCTTGCGCGCGGGCGAAGTGCTCGCGGAAGAGAAAACGACCGATTGGGGCGAGAACGGCCCCGTCGAAGTCCTCACCGGGCGCCGCTACGTGCTCGCGGAGGATCTCGTACTCGCTCCGGGCGAGCGCGGACCCCGGGACGTGCTTGCCACCGCGGAGATCACCGGCGACGGTCATAACAACCCGCTGCCGGGCACCATTCAGATCGTCACGCAACCGGCTTCGCTGTTCGAGAACAACGAAGCCACGGTCGTCGTCGAAGGACCCGTCGCCCCCGGAGGCGCCCCCGCGCGCGTGCGGATCGTCACCCCGAACGAGCCTGACACCTTCGTTCCCGAGCACGTGGGGCAATACATGCTCTTCGTGGACGGAGACAACGCGGGGCGCATCGCGCGCATTGCGTCCTTCTCGGGACCGGATCTCGTCACGATTCCCAACATCGGATCGTCGGTCGATCTCGAGCTCCTCCAAGCGTTCGAGTCCACCGCGTTCGCCGGATCGTTTCTCCCCGGCGAAGTGGTCACGTTCGGAGCCACCGCGGCGGGCACGATCGTTCGAGAGTCGGTCGGCGAGGACGGAAAGAAGCGCGTGGTCTGGGTGCTCACGCACGCGAGCACGGCGGCCGACCCCGCTCCCGGCGCCGTGGCCACCGGACAGACCTCCGGAGCGACGGCGACGATCACGATCACCACCTGGGCGCAACGGTTCGTTTCCGAAGCGGACACCGCGGCATGGCGGATCCTCGGATGGGAATCCGATTGGTCGCTCACCGTCACGAACGCTGAGTCGCCCGATGGCGGCGTGCATGGATGGCTCGATGAGCTCGGTTCCGAGCGCAACATCCACCGCGCTCCCGGCGAGCCCGACGATCTCTATCGCGAGCGCGTGGGGACCCCCGCAGACGTGGTCTCGCCGAACGCGATCCGGCGCGCGCTCTCGCGCTCGCTTCCGACGATCCCCTGGTGTCTGCGCGAGACCGGCACCGTGGCGCTCCCCGGATTCTTCTTCGACGCCGAGGACGCTTACGACACGGACGTCATACACGTCGCCGGAGCACTCGCATCGGGCGCGTTCATCGACGACGAGCCCGTTGTCCTCGAGGATTCCACTTCCTTCGACACGCGCGCGAAGGGGTGGTTCGGGAAGATCAGCGGCGGCACCCTCACGCTGATCCGCACCGCCGGCAAAGCTCCCGATCTCGTCACCGGGCATCGCGTTCGTGGTCTTTGGAGCGGCGCCACGTGGACCGCGACGCTCGCGATCGCGCCAGCATCCGCGGTCTCTCGCCGATGGCGCGTCTGGCTCGACTATGTGGAGTTTCGTGGCTTTTTTCTCGTGACGATCCCCACCCAACGAGCGGGAGAGTTCGGTTTCGCCTACGACTCCCATCCCGCTAACGCCTACGACTCGAGCGCGGCCTACGATGGGTTTGCCGTGGGCGTGCGCGGGCGGCTCTCGAGCGCGTACCAGGCAGTGGAGACGGCGCGCGCTGCGGGCTCGGGATGGGAGCTTCGCCAGGACGACGGCCCCTGCCCCTGATCGCACGGCCGCTCTGGTAGTGTGGCCAGCCATGAGCAGCGGCATGCGCACCCTCCGGATCTCGACTCAGGAGAAGGCGATCTCCACGGACGTCAATCGCGCGCAAGCGTTCCTTCAAGCGGACGTGCTCGATCTGCTCCGTCAATTGCTGAACGTCTCGTCCACGAGCGATGACGATCAGCTCGGAGGCATCTCCGCACCGAACACGGTCACCACGCCTCTCTCCGCAGAGATCATCGAAGGCCTTCTCGTACGCCCGCAAGGAGGGAGCCTCGGACTCTCGGTCGATGCCGGCCTTCTGCTCGCCGTCGCTCCCGATGCCGTCCCTTCCGCCGATGAAAGTTCGTACAAGTACGTGCGCGATGCAGGCGTGCTCTCCACCGCGGGGTTCGCGCTCGCTGCCAACGCTGCGGGCTCTACGCGTATCGACGTCATCGAGTGCCGGATCAACCCGATCCCCGCCACGGTCACGGACAACCGAGACGTGTTCGACGATACGACCGAGCAATTCTCCCCCGAGCTCGTGACCAAGGAGACGAAGTCTCGCCTCGAGTACCGCGTGCGCCAGGGAGTTGCCGGATCTGGGATGCCGGCGCACGCCGAAGGTTGGCTTCCGCTCTGCGTCGCTTCGGTTCCCAACGGCGCTTCATCGAACGACGCAATTACCTTTTGGGACGTGCGGCCGCTCGTCAAGGATCGCGCACGCGGAGCCATCCAACTCGCGCGCTCCTACCCCGCTGTCGAACGATCGAACTTCGTGCTCGATGGCCGTACGGACGCGAACGCGCTCCGCATGGGCGGCCAATTCGTCGGAGACCTCGGAGGCCGCCGCGTGGGAGGCGCGCTTCGCCGCGGCACACCGGGCGCCGATGCGGACTACCTCGATCTACGCGCCGCCGCGAACCTCGCATCGGGCTACTCCCTTCCCGCGAGCGCGCTCACGTACGTCTACCTCGTGACGCCTTTCGGCCTTCCTCGATGGGCGCGCTACACCGATGGCCCCAGCGGTCGTGTACCGCGCGCGCCGAAGGGCATTCCGGTCGTCACCGGCGTGGCGCCGAAGCACCTGACCGGCGCTCCCGCAACCGCCATTCCGCTCCCGGATTCCACCGGGCTCGCGGGCACCGCGACCGAGGGGATCTGCATTGCAAGCACCTTCACGACTTCGGGAGCCGTACCACGAGGACTCATCGCGGACGGCCGCGTGCACTGGCTCCGAGAAGCCGTCGGTTTCGCTCCCACGCTCGCCGATCTCGGAGGCTCGGTTTTCAACCTCGTCGAGGGAACGACGCATCCGGCGAACGCGCGCGCGATCTACGTCATCTTTGGCGTTGAGTTGAACCTCGCGGCGACCACGATCGTGCAGCTCGCGGGGCTCGTCGAGGTCGATGGTCCGGGCGCGCTCGATTACGAGGCACGCCTCTGGATTGGCGATCGGTATCTGCACAATACGAGTGCCTTCGACACGATCTCGTTTCCCAACTCGCAGCTCGGGATCAACACCGCCGTCGTGCGGATCCCGATCTGGCCGGAGTACCCCGCGGCCGCGGGCGGCGCGAAGCTTCTCAAGTGGATGTACAACGCAACGACCATCATGGATGGCACTGGTGGGCCGACGCCCCCAACGTTCTTCTCCGCGTCAATGAGCGTTGTCGGTTGGGAGCTCGGGCCCTAGAGGACGATCCGCTCCCAATCGATCGCGTACACGCGAGCGACTTCCGCGCGGAAGTAATCGACGTCGTCGATCTTCGCGCGCGTTCGCTCGGCTCGCGGGATAGCGCACTCCCCCGGTAGCCACGTGCTCTTGCTCACGACGAGCATGTTGAGCCGCGGTAGGCCGCGCGGGATGCAGATCCGGTCGCGGATGAAGCCGAGGGGCCATGCGAGATACGCCGGCGCCAAGTTCGGAACACCGGCGTTCGTCCCCACGATCGACGCCAAGTCTTCGTAGAAGATCGTCGACATGTAGAGTGCACATGCCATGAGCTGCTCGAAGACGGCTTTGGTGTGCATCGGAGCGCCCGCCCACGGGCCGGTTTCGACCTTCGCTGCGGCGCTCACTGGCAAACCCCGTGGACGATGCTGCCGTTGAACGTGAGAAGCGGCTGACAGGTCAACCCTGCCGCGCATTCGCAGTAGTCCACCGCGCCCCCGCAGCCGTCGGGCACGAGCCCGCACTTGTCCCGGCACTCGCCCTTCGGGATCGGCACACACGCATCCGCCGCAGCCTCGCTCGAGGCCTCCGCGCCCGCGTCCGCCGAAGAAACGGAGTCCGCGCTCGCGTCCGCAGACTCGATCATCGGCGCGCTCGGAGTGCTCTCCTCCACCGCGCCGCCACAAGCCGCCACCGCCACGAGCATCGCCACCAACGCCATCGTCTTCATCGTCTTCTTCCTTTTCCAGGGGGTCTCAACCCCACGAGAGAGACCCTAACACATGACGAAGCATCGTCAAGGGTCTTTCTTTCGGAGGGTCAACTTCGCCGGTAGATCGCCGCGGCGAGTTGAAACCCGATGGCCGTTCCCACGAGGTTGCTGAGAACGATCCAGAGGACGAAGTCGATCGCGTCGAACGGAGGCATGCTCGCGCGTTGCCGCGCGCGCGCGAGACTCAGCTCAAACCGACCACCGGGGGGACGGTTTGCTCGCTGGGCGCAGCGGGGCGAATGGGAGCAGCAGGAGTCGTTGGCGCGCTCCCGGCCGCCTTTGCCTTGCCGTCCTCCCACGCGATGCTCGCGATCAGCGTGGCCCCGAGCGTTGTGATGCTCACGATCGTCGGCACGAGTTCGTCCTTGCCGATCTTCCCCGTCATCACCATCACGAGCGCGCCACCGACGGCGAGGAGGGAAAACGCGAGGGTCCAGAACTTCCGAGAACCGAGGAGCAAGCCGATCGCGGTCATGTGCCGGAGGCTATCACCGGACCTTCCTCGTTGTTCGTGCTCGATTCGGCGAAGGCTCACTCGTTGGGTCCTCGAGATTGTGCTTCATCGCGGTGAACCGGATGGGGGCCTCGACGGCCAGGATCCGGTGCAGCCTCGTTTTGGTTCGTCCTTCGAGCGCCCGTTCGAGAGCGATCATCAGGAACACTTCCGCAAGCGTGGGGTTTGGTTGCGCGCGAAGTCGCTGAAAAGCCTCTTCAAAATCAGCGTAGTCGGCGGGGTGCAGGTAGCGCGGCATGAGCTACCGTTGCCGCTGCTTTGCTCAGATCCTTCCTACGCGCGCACGCGCGCGCGCTCTTCTCTGGATCGAAAAGACATCGCGATCGGGATCTCCGGGATCGCTGCGTACGGTGGCGCCCCGCTTCGCGGTGCGCATGGCGGGCGACAAGCGCCCGCCCTGATGCCTTCGGGATCTTATGGGCGGAGGTGCAGGAGTGATCCGAGGATCGAAGGATGGTTGATCGGAAGATTGATCGAGGATTGATCAACGCGCGCGATGCACGCATGCACGTACGCGAGTCCTTCGATCCAGCGGCAACGAAGTCCGAGTGAAGGTCATCGTCGACAACCGGGTTCGCCTCCCCGAAGCTGCTCGTCTCTCACGCGAGGTGTTCGGCGCTCTGCGCGACGAGTTCACGCACGAGAACACGCACCGCGAAGCACTCCGCCGGATGGGCGTGCCGCATTGGGGCGAGCCGTCGGTCATCAGGACCTACGTGATTGACAAGGCCACCGGCGCGATCGACTTCCCGCGCGGCGGTCTCACCCGCGTGCTGCTCTTGCTTCAGAACCACGGCATCGATGTCGAGGTCTCGGACGATCGCGCACCGGGCATCGACGTCGAGCTCCCGAAGAGCATGCGCGAACTCTATCCGCATCAGCGCGAGATCGTCCGCGCGGGCCTTGAGTGGGAGCAGTGCTTGTTTCGCGCCCCCCAAGCCGCGGGCAAGACAAGCGCGCTGATCGCGCTCGCTGCCGAGACCGGGCTCAGCACGCTGGTCGTTGTTCACTCGAACGCGCTCGCGGACCAGTGGCGCAAGCGACTCGTCGCGGACCTCGGACTCCGGCCGAAACAGATCGGCGCCGTGGGCGGAGGCAAACTCGATCTCCGGCCGGTCACCGTCGGAATTCACATGAGCGTGAAGAAGGCCGCGAAGCGCGAAGAGTTCCGGCGCTACTTCGGTTGCGTGGTCGGAGACGAGCAGCACTTGATTCCTGCCGCGAGCTACTACGCCGCGATCGATCAGATGCCGGCGCGCTACCGGTTCGCCGCGTCCGCGGACACGAAGCGAAAGGACGGAAAGGAATTCCTGCTTCGCGATCTGTTCGGCGAGGTGGCCGTCGATGTGGACCGCAACGAACTCGTCGACACCGGGCGCATCGTCGATGTCGAACTCCGGATCGTGCCGACCGGGTTTCGCGCGCCGTGGTACGGGCTGAGCGAAAGTTCGGGAGACGATCGCCATGTGGACATGACGCGGCTCGTGACCGAGATGGCCGCGAACCACGCGCGCAACGAGATCATCGTCGACGCCACCGAAGGCGAAGCCGCGAGCGGTGAGCAGGTTCTCGTGATGGCGCACTTGCGTGAGCACGTCATGCGGCTCGGCCAGATGCTCAGCGCTCGAGGGTTCGCCGTGGGCTACTTGCTCGGAGGCAAGGACTCGCGCGCGGAGTTCAATCGGACCATCGAGGGCATCGAAAGTGGCCGCGTGCGCATCGGCGTGGGCACGTACAAGGCCCTCGGCACCGGCGTCGATCTCCCCAGCATCGGTGCGGTGGTCGCCGCCACACCGATCACGAGCAACAAGCAGTTTTTCGGACAGGTCCGCGGTCGCGCCGCACGCCCGACCGCCGGCAAGTCCTCCGCGCGCATGTTCGTCGTGTTTGATCCCCATGTGTTCCCCGCGCATGCGAAGAAGCTTGCCGGATGGGCCAAGACCTCTCGCGTTCTCGAGCACGGGCGATGGGCCGATGCGCGGCAATGGGCTCGCAGCAGGCCGTGGGAGGCCGACGAAAGGGACGAATACGATGGCGCGCAGGCGAGCGGTAGCAGCACCGGCAACGGCACCGACGGATGACGAATCGACACCGAAGCCAAGCGCGGCGGAGCGCACGCTGCCGATGTACCCGAGCGGCGAGGATCAGCAAAGGTCAGACTCACCCGCGACCGGATCCCATGGGATCCGGTCGTCTGGCTACCCCGAGCGTATGCCGGCCGGAGTCATGGCCGCCGAAGGCGATCAACCCGCGTGCGAACGCTGCGGTGCGCGCCTCAGCGTGACGTACCAGGGCACGTTTTGGCCGTGTGGACACGATCCTCGAACGACCAAGCCGATGGCGCAGGTCTGGACGCAACCCGATGGCTTCGCCGGCAAACGTCCCGAAGCCGTGCATGCGCCGGGGCAGATCCCCGAACCGTGTCAACTCGAGCAGGGTCGCCCCGAGCGCGAGTGTGTGCGCTGCAGCGCAGGCCCGTGTCCCGATCGCGCGCGCTTCGCAGAGCACCGGGTCAAGCGATCGCTGTTCAATCCGATGCGCGACGGCTACGCGCATACGCAAGGCCTACCGACCACGAGCGCGAGCGACGTGCAAGCTCCTCCACCCAGAAAGGCCGATCCCCCCTCCCCCCCTTCGACCCCCAAGTCCGAACCCGAAAAGCCCGTGTCGCCCCCGACGCGCGCCCGCAATGGGGCGAAGGACACGCCTCCCGATCCCGTCGGCGCCGCGGTCAAAGGCGCGCTCGAGAAGATCGGAACGACGCCGCAGCATTCTGCAAGGCTCCTCGCGCTCGCTGAAGCCGATCCGACGGGAGAGTCGGTCTCGGTCACCTGGGCGAAGGAACTCTTCACCCCGCAGAGGTTTCACACGATCGAGGTGGGTCCCTTCGTTGCGAGCGGGCCCGTGCGCCCCGGAGAGTCGCGCGCGGAGGCCGCCATGCGGCTGAACGAAGATCTGCGCGCCTTCGCCGAGAAGGAGCGCGATCGCAAGATCGCGTCCTATCTCAAGGCGCTGAAGGGGCTGCCCCGATCGGTGGATTGAAGCGGCAATCACTCGACCGATGGCCGAAAACGAAGACCGCAAACCGATCACCAAGGACGATCCCGCCTTCGCAGCGCTCGGAAAGATCATCACCGCGCTCGATGGCTTCGATCGTCCCGCGCAGCTCCGCGTGCTCGCCGCCACCGCGATCCTCTGCGAGCGATACACCCTCGCGCGATCGATCCTCACCACCCTCGAGCATGAACTCGCGGAGATCGAAGCCGCGGCGCGCTACGCGAACGATCCCCCAGAGGACGGATGGCGCGGCGCCCGCTGACCCCCGAGCGCATCGCGGCGCTCGCGAGCCCGAAGAGTGCCTTCGAAGAACTCGTCGAGCGCGTAGGTCCGCTCGAGACGTCGGTGCTCGCGCAGGCGGTTCCCTATCACGGCCCGACGCTCGGAGAGTGGGCGGGCGAGAAGAAGAAGTCGCGGAAGAAAAACGGTTGGAACGAAGAGACCACGCGCGCGGAGGTGCGCGAGATGATCCACTCCAACCGGTGGGAGTCTGCCTCCCCCAAGCACTTCGTTGAGCTCTACACGCACCTTCACGAAGCCGTGTACCGGACTCCGCCGTTGGAGCTCCGTACGAACAAGGCACGCATGTCCGCCGCCGCCCTCGCTGCGCGCACGCTCAAGCTGCACTTCGACTCGGACCCCGCGAAGCTCGCCGAGTTCATGCGATGGGTGTGGATGCGAGCGCAGAAGGAAGTCGCGGACGCGCGTGCGGGCCTCCGCGAAGATCGAGGCTTTCGCATCTCGTGGCGATGGCAATGGTCACCGCGCCTCGTGACCGACTACAGGCACGCGCTTCTCACGCGTAAGACGTGACTGCGGCAACCGTGGAGGAGACATGGGCGCAGAGAAGGTCTCAATGAAGAAGGCACACCCTGCATCCGAGCTTTTTCCTTTGATGGACGATGTCGAGCTTCGCGAGTTGTCGAAAGACATACGAGAGAACGGGCAGCGAGATCCGATCGTTTTGTTCGATGGGATGATCCTTGACGGCAGGAATCGCCAAGCAGCCTGCGCAGAGGCGAATGTCAATCCCAAGTTCGTCAAACTCGACGCGTGCCCGAGTCCGATCAAATACGTTCTTTCGAAGAACCTTCGGCGACGTCATCTCAAGCCGGCGCAGCGCGCCACCATCGCTGTCAACGCGTCCAAGCTCCTCAAGGCCGAAGCGCGCGAGCGGCAGCGCGCGGGGCAGAAGTCCGGCGGGCGGGGCCGGAAGAAACTTCCCCCCCGATCCGGGGGGCGAGATTCCCACGAAGGTGAGACGCTCCGGCAAGCCGCCAAGCTCGCCGGAGCTGGCAAGGGCGCGACGGAGGTAATGGCGTCGATCGAGCGACGCGCTCCCGAGGTTTTCGCCGCCGTCACCCGCGGCGAGGTGGAGACGGTTGCCGACGCTCAGAAGCTTGCCGCGATTCCAGACGCAGCGGCGAGGAGCGAAGCCGTTCACTTGGTCAAGAATGGAGTACCCGTCAAAGAAGCTATTCGCGCAGATGAGGATGAAGGAGTCGCCGACTATCTCGCGAGAAAACTCAAGCGAGCAACGGTGCTCGCGGAGAAGTTGAATCACGAGCTAGATGCAGTTTTGCACACGATCGAAAAGCGCGGAATTGAGGTGAGCGGGGTCGGGACTCTCCAGATCGGGTTTGAGCTCGTAGTTCTAAAGAAGAATCTGAATCGACTTCAACAAGCAATGGGTGGGGGAGGTAATCGATGAGTGCCAAAGACGATGTGGAGTATGTAACCGAGATCAAGGAACGCAAGTGGTACAGGGCTGCGATGAGAGGTGTGACCTACTTGCGTCGGCGGTACGAAAAGGGGGTCAACGAGCCCGTTTCGTCCAAACGGATGATGGAGGTTTGTGGACTTCGTCTTCACAAGCATTGGGCAGGATGCCTTATCCTCATCAAAGAGATCCTTGGGGGTGAAGGGCTCGATCTCGCGAACTACCCGGGCCGGGGATATTTCATTTGCTATGTGCCGAAGATGACACTTCGCGAGGTGATCAAGAGTCTCTTGCGCGCGTTCAGTCACACGGGGTCGGCCCGAAAGCGTCGTGAGAAGTATGCTTCCGAGCTCGACGCAATCGAGGACGTCGAGTTGCGTCTTGTCCTCAACAGCACTGACAGTGTGATCGAGGTTCTTGGCAGTGCAATGGATGGGTCGAGTCGGGTTCTCAAACGGGCAATCAAGAAGATCGACGGGCTAAGCGATGCTGGGGACGACGTCGCTAATCCGTTGCGGCGCCTTCTCGATGAGCCATTGGATGACGATTCGCCGCGACGGTCAGTCCAGCAACGCCTCGACGCGGTCGGGAAGACACATGGGGAAGAGGAAAGTTCGCAAACGGACTTGTTCGACGATGATTCTGATGATTAGTGAAGCGGCAAACGGGCGGAGCATGAACAAGTTCGTTTTCAAGATCCGCGTCACATCCGGTGTCGATGCTCGGTGGCTCGTTCACCCGCCGACTGCGGAGTCTCTCTCGGGCGATCTTCAACGCGGCGACACGTTCGAGATCCGCACCTTCCAACCGCTGACTCCCGGCTGTACCGGTTGCTTTCTCTTGACCACCGCTGCGCGACTCGCAACCCCGCTCACGGCAGCCGATGCGATCGCGTTCGCGAAGGCGTACGCGAACGCGTTCCCCGGCGAATTGGCCCCCGTCATCGTGACCGCCGAAGTTCCTTTGAAGAAGCCGGTCGCCTGAGAGCGAATCGATGCGCCGGAGAGTCGTTGAGCGCGGTCCGCAACAGCCGCCCCCTGCGCAGCGTGCGCCGGAGCGCGGCGAACGGCTCAACATCCCCGCCGATGCGATCACCGAAAGCGCTGTCCTCGCGCGCGCGCTCCGGTGGGCGACGAACGAGCGGAACGACTTCGAGCTCGACACCCTTCTTCGCAAGCTCCGTCCCGCGCACTTTCTCGTTCGTGAGCATTCCGAACTTTGGGCAATTCTCGTCGAGGTCCGGCGCCGTCGCGGAGCGATCGATCGCGCAACCGTGGTCACCGAGTCCGGCGAGGCCGCCGCGCGCTACGCCGATGATCTCCTCGTCTCCGTCGAGCCGTGCGATCCGCAGAACATCGACGAGCACGTCCGGCACATCCGGTGGGACTCCGCGCGCGCGCTGACCGCGCGGGGCCCCCTTCCAGCGTTCCTCGAGCAGCTCCGCGACCCGCGCGCCGAACCGGCGAAGGTACTCTCCGCGGCGAAGTTGCTTACCGGCTCCCTCGAGGGGCACAACGACAAGGTTCACATCCACGATCCGGTCGTGCTCGTGCGCGATCAGATGCGCGAGGTGGAGCGGCGCGTGGCCGGGCGCGCGTCCTATCCGTACGGCATCCCCACGCTCGACATGAAGGACGGCACCGAGGCCCATCGTCTCGTTCCCGGCTCTGCGCCGGGACAGATCACCGTGCTCACCGCCAACTCGGGTGTCGGCAAGACCACGCTCGCCGCGCGCATCGCGCTCGGAGTCGCCTTCCCCAATGGCGCCGAGTCCGAAGAGAGAGGCCGGCGCGTCGCCTATTGCGCGTGGGAGATGGGCGCAGGCATGAACCTCGAGATGCTCGCGTGCATGTCCCTTCAGTGGTCGCGCACCGCGCTGATGGATCCGCGCTCCGATCTCACCGCGCCGATTCACTCGCATGAGGGTCGCCTCGTGCTCGAGGAGCGGATGCAGCTCATCGCGGAGCGCATCACCTTTATCGCGAACCCGTTTCGCCGGCGCCGCGGTACGAAAGTCACGAACGACGAGAATCTCGCCATCCTCGAGGAGCTCGTCGCGGCCACCGGTGCCGAGCTCGTGATCGCTGATCTCTGGAAGCGGTGCCTTCGCGATGCCTCCCCCGAAGCCGAGGAGGACGCGCTCTATCAGCAACAGGCGATGGCCGAGGAGCTCGGAGTTCACTTCATCTTGCTGCAGCAGCAACGCATGAAGGACATCGAAGCGCGCGCGGACAAGCGACCGACGCGCGAGGGCATCAAGGGATCATCCGCCTACGCGGAGATCGCCGACACGATCCTCGCCGTTCACCGTGCCGCGTTCTGGAAGTCGATCCCCGACGACAAGTTGGAGGTGCTCGTCCTCAAGCAGCGGTACGCGCCGTGGCCTCAGGCCGTGGAGTTCGATTGGGATGCCGATCTCGGAGACATCTGGAACGGCCGCTCCGTCGAGTACGCGCGCCCCGGAGAGGCCTCCGAGTTCGACGGATCGGAGTTCCTGAAGCAACCCCCTCCCCCGGGACGGCGCCGTCGCTGACCGGATCCCATGGGATCCGGTTGTCCCTGGTCGATTCTGGAAGAAAGACCCTTGACGATGCTTCGTTACCGGTTAGTATGAGTGGAGTTGGGGCTGAGGCCCCCGGAAAGAAGAGCCAAGACGATGAACGCGATGAGCTGGGCGATGGCGGATGCGGCGACGACGGCAGCGGTGGAAGCGGTGGTTGCCGAAGTCGAGGGTGCGAAGTCTGAGGATGCGGAAGGTACCGCGGCTCGCTTCTCGGAGGCACGCGCCGCTCTCCGGTTCATCCTCGCCGGCAACGCTCGCTTTACGTTCGTCTCGGACAAGACCGGCGCGCGTTTCACCTACCGCGTGCAGGCCTCCAAGGACGGCAAGGTGCGTTTCGTCTCGCT
>JACCDR011873812.1_pt1 | contig 15839 bp, 15 predicted proteins | sample 7446431 | NCBI WGS metagenome assembly JACCDR01 (sample SAMN15323443, study PRJNA562643) | freshwater metagenome | isolation source: river surface water | place: USA:Blue River Watershed | collected 2017-08-17 | reverse complement strand
TTATTCCCTTTCGGGCGATATTTTCACAAATCAAGAATTTGTAATTGATTGATATTTAAATGATTACAAATTGATAAATATTGCAATTGACTGATAATCAATAATTTGAAAAATTAAACTTTATCACCCGAAAGGGAATAGTATGTAAAATGGAGTAAGTAAATTAACAGAATTAAATTATAAATGTGAATCAAAGGTAAAAATGGTAAGTTGATTATCAGTTAGTTATATTCAATCTTTGGCAAAGTCTAGAACGTTGCTAAAGATAAGCTCCTGATTTTCGGGCTAACTATTTTTCAACGCTTGATTCACATTATAAATTAAATTATTCTTTGAAACGGATATTATATTGAGTGCCAATCCCAGTTAGTATTGAGTTTGTTGTGAAAGCAATCAAAATTCAGATAATCTTCCACTTTGAGCCACTCGTATTTGAGTTTTCGCCAATACGTTTCGGCTTTATTCAGATGCGGACAGTAGGGTGGCAAAAAGAAGATATACAAGTCTTTTTGCTGCCATTTTTTTACTTGTATAAAAAAAACTCACTGCTATGAGTGATGACTATGCGGATGGGAGTTTGAAGACAGATAAAAACAAGGGTATTACCAGCATTGTCTATAATTACCTAGGTTTAGTAGAGAAGGTAGTAGTGAGTGAAGGGCAGAACCTGGGTACGATTAACTATATCTATGATGGCTCTGGCAGAAAGTGGAGCAAGGTAGTGTATGACCAAATAAAAGTGGTCACCACAAAAACCGATTATGACCAAGAAATCCAGTTTGAGAACAACAAACTTTCTTTTATCTTGCATGAGGAAGGACGGGTGATTTCTGAGGATCAGACAGTTAAGCTTGCTTACGAGTATCATTACAAAGATCATCTGGGCAACTTGCGTGTAGCTTTTCGGCAGCGGAGTCAGGCACAAAAGCACAGCAGTCTAACCTTAGAACCTGTACTGGCAGCCAGTGAAGAAGCTAGTTTCGACAATGTAGACCAAAGCCGTGTAGCAGGTGTGGCACACTCTGGCAACTATTCGGCACGGGTTGAAGGTATTGGACCCGCCAAACAAGTACAGCTAGAAGTAGGAGAAAAGTTGCAAGTGAACGTGTTTGGGCACGTGGAAGCGGAGGGCAAGCATAAGATTAGTTTTCTGCCTTTGCCTGTACTGGGTGATGTACCAGCAGGAGGTGAAAACAGCAAACGGAAGCTAGCCATCAAAGGCGGTGTGCTGGTTCCCTTGAACTGGGGCAGTAAAAATACCAATCAACCTGCGGCTTATCTGGAGATTGTGGCAAGTGACAGTAGTGGAAAAGTTGTTCATTCGGAACGGAAAAGCTTGAGTAATGCCGCTAGTGAAAGTTGGGAAGAGTTGCAGATTGACTATCAAGCAAAAGGTGCGGAAACGGTCGTGATTCAGCTAGTGAATCCGTCCGATATTGTGGCAGTTCACTTTGATGACCTGACCATCAGCCAAGAGCCGCCCCTGATTGTGCAGGAAAACCATTATGACCCGTGGGGATTGAATCTGGTAGGGATTGAGCAAAATGGCAGTCCAGAGCATCAGTATCAGTACAATGATAAGGAAAAGCAAGGCGAGTTAGGACTAGCCTGGTACGACTATGGCGCACGGATGTACGACCCGCAAATTGGCCGTTGGCATGTAGTGGATCCAGTCTCAGATTGGGCAGAAGATTTAACGCCTTATCGCTATGGGCTGAACAACCCAGTCAACTACATAGACTTGTTAGGTTTGTGGGAAGATAAAGGAGACAGATACAGTACTTCTGACCAAGGGGATATTTCTCGTTTTCTAACCTACTTGCAGGCAGAAAAGAGTCATGGAAACACTACTTCTTCGGCTAGTATGAGTGGGTTTATTCAAGAAGAGATGGGTGGAAAAAATGGGAGTTTGAGTGATGGAACCAAACTCTTGTCTACCATAGAGGTAACGGGTCGAAGAACCGAATCAGGAACAAGCTGGACGGCAAACCAGCAATCAGTCAATCGGGTATGGAATCAGGTGCAGAGTGACTTGGATGGGAATACGGATTCTGACTTGGATTTTTCATACAGGCATTTAGTGGGGCCAGGTATGGGACTATTATCAGCAGATATTCATAAAACATTCCTAAAACGTTTTATGAGAAGTTTTGTAATGAATGGGGCATCTAAATCTACTTCTATTTTTTCAACTGTAATGGCAAGAGCTCTTCCCCCTAATTACACTATCTTGGGAAAGAATATTGGTAGATTTGCTAAACAAAGATTTACACATACCACAATTCTTAATGGTATGGTAAGACGACATGGAACCAGAGAAGTAGGTAGATTTATTGGTAGATGGGGAACAAAAATTATGGGTCGCCTAAGTGGTCCTTTGATGATGGCAGATATATTTTATACTTCTTATACGAATTTTCAAGCTGCAAGCCCTGAAGAGCAAACCTATTTAATCAATCCTTGGAGCTATTCAACAAGCCAAATCAATAACAGTAAATAATTATGACAGACGGACAAATCTTTGAAAAACTCCTAGGACTCATAAGAGAGTATGCGAATGATGATAGTATCATAAATAAAGATACTTTATTAGAAAATGACTTGGGCATAACAGGTGATGATGCGTATGACTTAATTATTAAAATTAGCAAGGTATTTAATCTCAATATAAGTGCATTTAACTTTAGTAATTATTTTGCGCCTGAGCCGCATATATTTCCAATAGTACTACCACCACGCAAAAAAGAATTATCTGTGGGAGATATCTTGGATGCAATTCAAATAGGCCAGCTTGTTTAAGGAAGGGAGTGTAAACTAAGCTGTGTGAGAATTTTGAAAACCCATAGTTCCACCCTCAAGCAAAAGCTCCTGTAGATGAGGAGCTTTTGCTTGAGGGTGAAAATTGTTTGCTTACCTGAGTTCGAGCAGTCACTCAGTAAGGCGTTATTATTTCTGCATGTGTTGTATGCTGCACCTTTTTGATCTGTTCCATACACTGGATAAATCTCAGGGTAGCTTTTCGGCAACGGAGTCAGGCACAAACCAATGCTTCTTTGACATTTGAACCCCTGTTAGCAGCCAGTGAAGAGGCTAGTTTTGACAATGTAGACCAAAGCCGTGTGGCAGGTGAGGCTCATAGTGGTCGGTATTCAGCACGAATAACGCAGGGAGTTGGTCCAAGCAAACAAGTACAGCTAGAGGCTGGGGAGAAGCTGCAAGTGAAAGTGTTTGGGCACGTGGAAGCGGAGGGCAAACACAAGATTAGCTTTCTGCCTTTGCCTGTGCTGGGTGATGTGCCAGCGGGAGGTGAAAACAGCAAACGCAAACTGGCAATTAGAGGCGGGGTGTTAGTTCCTTTGAACTGAGCGTTAAAATCACGGAAGAGTCATAATTTTTAAATAAAATGATAGAAAAGTGTTATCAAATCTTAGAAAGCTTGATTACTCCTCAGAAAGTAACTCACGATCTTTTTGATTATTTAAAATGGACACAAACAATTCCTGTAGGAGCATCTTCTTTAATAAGGGAGCAAGACAATAGTTATGTTGTAGCTGCGTTTGTTCTTCATTCTTCTGATGAGGAAAAAGAAGTTCTTATTGAGCAAGATGACTCTATCACTATTTTGTTTTTTGAATTAATAAAGGATTACTTTGGAATCAAGCCTATATCTGTAAAGGTAGAAATTGCTATTGGGAGTTTTACTCCTCCAAATGCAAATGGTTTTTATTCTATTGAAAAATGTAAAGCGATATTATATTATAATAAAGACTTGTCAGTAGTTGATGTAGATTTTTATTATAGCTCTAGATTTCCGTAGTTGCTGAATACGAGAATAATTATGATCCATGGGGATTGAACTTGGTGATGAATATTTTAAAATGGCTTGAAGATTGGTATTCTCAAGAATGTAATGGTGATTGGGAGCATACCTTTGGCATTCAGATCACAACCATTGATAACCCCGGATGGAGTGTTACTATTGATCTGACAGAAACCAATCTGGAAAACTTAATAATTCCGGTTGTGTTTCACAATGTATGATGACCCAGAAGGCTATTACTGGTAGTAAACCCACTTTTTATCTCAGTGCAATTCTTGATTTGATAGAATGGTGTGTTATTCTAGCAAATAGCGTTGCTCAAAGAAATAAAACTCAGGTATAACTATCTGATAATCAGTGAAAAAAAACTCATCATACATTTTGAAACACAACCCATTTTTTTTAAATCGTCCCGAATACTGTGGCTGAAATCGAATCGATCACCTTGAGTTCTACCAATTTGTCAGCCAGTAGCTGTAATTTGATGAGGTTAGGTAGCAGAAACATATAGGGAATGATAGGGAGCAAACCACCTTAAATACTGCTCTCGGAGCTACTTTCAAAACACCTATAAGAATAACCCCAAATAAGAACCTGTTCCCAAAAAAAGCCATGTAGAGAATAAATAGCCAAAAAACTGTGTATCAGGGTATTCTATGTTAGCACAGGTTTTTTTTGAGAAATTTTTTATGAAAATATGCCTGAAAACTTTTTTTATATGAAAAAAAAATATTGCTTTGTGTTTAGATACTCTGCATGCAGAGTATCTCACTTAATTGACCAACTAAAAACCAAGCGAAAGCCCGGAGTTGTTACTTCGGGTTTTTTTATGTCTTCTCTACAGGAATCCGTATCTTTGAGTGGTTTAACCGACAACCTGACTCTTGTGCTGATTTAACAATGACATCTTCTCGACAACAATTACAAGCCCTGATTGATGCCCTGCTTACCAATGGTGCCCTCACCGAAGTACAGCGAAGCATTATTTTTTCACATGCCGAAGTGCAGAATATTCCCCTCAGCGAAGCCGAACGCATGATAGAAGCAGCAGTACAGGCCAGCAATTCTGCGCCAGAATTTTCTGCTGATCAATCTGGTTTTTTGACTACCCCTAATCCGGTTATCGAAAATCCGGTTTCTGAAGAAGGATCTACATTTATTAGTAGTAACCCCTCGTCAGCAGCACCCAATTCCTCCACAACCAGCCAGACACCTACCAATTCCTCCGGAACACAGTTTGGTGCAGGTACAGGTTTTACAGATGTAGAAATACTAAATCAGGAGAGTTTTACACTAGTACAAAAAGCTCGACTGGATGGGCGTTGGGTAATCGTGAAACGGATCAAACCAGAATATCGGATGCTGGAAGGTTCTAAAGAACGATTTTTTCAGGAATATTTTGCCAGTCGTACCCTGGAGCATCCGCATATTGTAGACATGTATGGTAGGGGAGAAGATGACGAAGGAGTATTTTTCTACCGTGAGTACATTGACGGCCAGTCTATAGCCCAGCGGTTGCAGGTAGAAACCATTCTAGGAACACGATTGATCCATAAAATAGCCGTCGAGATACTGGATGCTTTGCAATATGCCCATCGAAAAAATGTCTACCACGGCAGTCTTACCTCAGACGAAGTACAGATCACCACACGGGGCAACAATGTAAAGATACTGAGCTTTGGTCGGGTACAGGATGGGGCGGAAACTCTTGTAGCTGACAAAAGAACTGATATACAGGCGTTTGGTCTATTGCTGCTCGAACTGTTTACGGGTAGCAATGATCTGAAAAAAATAATCAATATGCCTGACGATTTCTGGAAAACGATCGTTCAGCGGTGTTTGGCTACAGAGGCACGGGATCGTTTTACAGATGCGGCTGAGATACTGGCCTTTATTCAGAAACATACTAGTAATGCATCCGTACCGACAGAAAATAAACCTCCAGTTTCTACACCACCTTCACCATCTAAACAAACACAGCCTCTGCCGCCGCTACAAAACGGCTCCCAACGGCTGCCCAGTGAAGTATTGATTCTGGTATTGGGTATTCTGTCTATTATGACCTGCTGTGGAATGATTTTCGGTATCATAGGTTGGATGCTGGCTGCTCAGAGTGAACGTATCTATGCCCAAAATCCTGGTTTGTATAGTTCAGGTTCATTGAAAACGGTACAGGCAGGGAAAATTTGTTCGATTATTGGGCTGGTACTGGGTATTCTAGGGTGGTGCTTTTATGTATTTCTTGACATTCTCAAATAATCTGTAGCGATGCGTCCTATTATCTGCGATTCTCTCGATCTGCTGGCTCATCAGCAGGCAATTACGGTATTGTTTGCCTGTGAGTCTGGCAGTCGTGCTTGGGGATTTCCTTCCACAGACAGTGATTATGACGTACGGTTTCTGTATAGTCATAGACAGGATTGGTATTTATCTATTGACACTAAAAAAGACACACTGACTGTTCCTATTCATGACCAGTTGGATCTGGGTGGTTGGGAGATGCGTAAGGCTTTGCAGTTGTTTCATCAGTCTAACCCAGTACTTTTTGAGTGGATACAGTCGCCTATTGTTTATGCACAGCACGGAAATTTTGTTGAAACCTTGCGGATGTGGATGCCCACCTATGCCAATCTACGTAAAATCATGTTTCATCACTTGGGACTGATCCGACGGATGTGGGCAGATATAGGATCTGAGCCAACAGTAAAACTAAAAAAATACTTTTATATACTTCGTTCCCTGTTTTCGGCTATGTGGGTACGTGAGCACCACCGTGTACCGCCAATGGAATTTACGCCATTACGTGCGTTGGCCGCCAATAATGACTGCTTGAATGAGCTTTTGGACTATTGGCTGCAAATCAAAGCAGAGGGAAATGAGGCCACACATATACCCAGAGATTCCCGTGTGGATGCTTATATACAAAGCCAGAGTGAAGTTTGTAACTTATATGCCAGTCAGTTACCTGTATCAAATGCAGATGTAGAGCCACTCAATAGACTTTTTCGAGAAATCCTTTCAACAGACGTATAGTCTTCTTTTTTTTCAGTTTGTCCATTCATTTGAAAAAGACTATCTTTTGCAGATAAAACTAACCCCCTGTTTCTATTACTTGTGATGATAACCATTGAGACGCTGAAAGACCGTAACTTATTGTTGTTTGAGTGTATTTCGGGCAGTCGGGCGTATGGGACTGACCTGCCAACTTCTGATACAGATATCAAAGGTGTGTTTGTACTGCCAGAAACAGAGTTTTATGGACTAACCTATACCGAGCAGGTGAATAATCCAACCAATGATATTGTTTATTATGAACTACGGCGTTTTGTAGAGTTATTGATCAAAAACAATCCGAATATTCTGGAAATGTTGCATTCACCTGCTGACTGTATCTTATACAAACATCCGTTATTTGATGTGTTAAAGCCTGAAATGTTTGTCAGTCAGCTATGCTACCAAACCTTTGCCGGCTATGCCATGACCCAGGTACAGAAGGCCCGGGGACTCAACAAAAAGATTCTCAATCCGATGGATGAAGAACGGAAAGGGGTGCTGGATTTTTGTTATGTAACTGTAGACGGCAACACCGTAGAGGTGCGTAAGTGGTTGGATCGCAGCCAGCTACAGCAGGAATATTGTGGGCTGGTAAGCTTAAACCACCTGAAAAATATGTATGCCCTGTACTACGACCACGAAAAAATACATAACTTTCGGGGAATCTTTCAGAATGCTGAGTCGAATGAGGTGTCTCTGACCAGCATTCCTAAGGGTATGGAACCCTATACGTACCTGTATTTTAATAGAGAAGGCTATTCCAAGTACTGCAAAGATTACCGAGAGTACTGGGAATGGGTAGGCAAACGAAACGAAGAAAGATACCAGAATACCTTGCAACATGGCAAAAACTATGATGCTAAAAATATGATGCATACCATCCGCTTACTAGAAATGGCAGCGGATATTGCGAGCCAGAAGAAGATATTGGTACGTCGGCCCAACCGGGAATATCTGCTGCAGATCCGAAGGGGAGAGTTTTCGTATGAAGAATTGGCAAATCTGGCAGATGAAAAAATGCTACGTCTAGAATCCTTATTTGAGGTGTCTGGATTACCACCTATGCCCGACTGGCATGCGTGCAACCAGTTGCTGGTACAGTTGCGAAAATTGTGGTACCAGGAGAAAATGTGATTTAGATATTAACTACTTGTGAATCAGGGTGGGAAATACGGATAGACGGACACGCTTATGGATCTGAAAGACTTTTCTAGCAAACATATATGTATATATAAATACACAGTATAAAAAAAGTTTGTATCATACTGTATTTTTGCTTTTTTTATGCGTATTTTTACTTGGATAAATAAATGTTAATTTGGTTGATAAGTGGAAAACGGGCATTTTTTTCGTATATGTCGGGATTATGAGTGGTAGATTCTTGCTCGTTTATTTTTTACCTTTGTATCCTAATTTTAATAAACAGGCATGCATACTGCTGATTTTGATCGTCATGAAAAGAAGGTACGTAACCTTCGTGCTACCCTAGCAGTTATCATTGCGAAACTGCGTTTAAACCAAAGTTCAAACCTATCTAACCAGAAAAATTTCTTCACACAGGAAAAGCTGATCTTCTATATTCAGAAGATGATTGTACAGGCTATGCAGGGGGCAAACAATATGGAGATTCCTGATTTTTACTATAGCCGGGAAGACTTTCATGCGTATCAGGAACTGAAAAATGCCTTGGTAGAGGCCCTGACATCTTTGCAACATCTGAGTTTTGAGCGGAATCTGACTTTAGATGAGATTTATCGTACACTGCTTCAAAGACTGACCAAACTAACGTGAAGCCAATCTCGGATTAGGTGTTGTTTCATTCAACACGCATGTTAAACAAACGAATCTCTAACTTCTGGTTATGGAATACGCTTGGTCAGGTGGAGCTACGTGGATGAACGTTTTTAAAACACTTGTAAGCATTATTCAAACGTATAGGCATAAAAAAAAGCCGGAAACGATCCGGCTTTTTCTATTTGGATGCTTTTATTACTCAACTTTTCCTGCATTCAACGCATCTTGCCATTCTTTCAATTCATCCCATTTGCCATCACGAGCCAATGCGGCTTGCTGAGACCAGGTAGAAGGATCATGAATGGTGTAACGCGGACCTGCTGCATCCAGAATGTCCTGAAGTTTGCTTACGGGAGCATCTGCTAAGGCAGCAAAGGTAGAAAGACCTGCTTCGATAAACAAATCAGCAATCTTAGGACCGATTCCTTCAATAATTTTCAGGTCATCACCAGCCGTTGCTTTTTTTGCAGCGGTGGCTTTTGGTTTGGCTACTTCAGCTTGCTTTGTAACTTTGCTTCCGTTGCTAACTGTATCTACAATGGCTTTGAAAGCAGTAGGATGGTTCATTGCTAGGTCTGCCAGAACTTTACGGTTCAGAGAGACACCAGACTGAGCCAGTTTGCCCATGAAGGCAGAGTATGACAAACCTTGTTCACGGGTGGCAGCATTAATACGCTGAATCCACAAGGCACGAAATTCTCTTTTTTTCTGTTTGCGGTCACGATACGCATACAATAACCCTTTTTCAATGGTATTTTTTGCGACAGTCCACACATTTTTTCTGCGCCCCCAATAGCCCTTAGCGAGCTTCATCATCTTTTTGCGACGGGCACGTGCCGCAACGACGTTTACGGATCTTGGCATAGTAAAATACTCTCGTTTTTTGACAACAGGTGATTCTGAGTTAGAGAATTCTTTTTACCTGGCATCGGGTGAAACATGCAACCAGCGGGAATATAGTATTCCTGCTTTAGGATTTAGATACTTAACAGGGCCTTGATTCTAGGCATATCGGCTTCACTTACCAGACCTGCATGGCGTAGGTTACGCTTGCGTTTGGTTTCCTTTTTTGTCAGGATGTGATTTTTATAGGCGTGTTTACGCTTGATTTTGCCAGTACCCGTTACTTTGAACCGCTTTTTGGCTCCGGAGTTTGGTTTTAACTTCGGCATTGGGCTGAAATTATTAAGTGAGTAATATAAAAATTAGCCCGCAAAGATATGATTTTTTTTTATACAAGATGCGTAAATGACGGAAAAAAATATTGTTTTCTTTCTGGCATACGAGTTGCTACCGAAAAAAGTGTATAGGCAGGTTTGCCTATGGAAAACAATACGTAGACTGGGGTATGGGCATAAAAAACCATACGTGCCTTCTGAATCAGTATCAGGAGAGACGTATGGCTACCTATATAGCTGACTATCCGAAGATTATTTTTTAGGTTTGGGTGCAAGAACCACAATCATACGTTTCCCTTCCAGCTTAATAGCGGCTTCGGGTTTACCCAGATCGTCTAAGGCCTGCACAAAACGGTTCAGCAAATTTAGCCCACGTTCCTTAAATACAATAGCCCGTCCCACAAAGTGGACATATGCTTTTACTTTAGCCCCTTCCTGCAAAAATGTTTGTGCATGTTTGAGTTTAAACTCAAAATCATGGTCATCGGTGTTCGGACCAAACCGGATTTCTTTGACTACTACTTTCTGAGCTTTGGACTTTAACTCCTTTTGCTTTTTCTTTTGCTCATACTTGAATTTAGAGTAGTCTACTACGCGACATACAGGTGGGTCTGCATTGGGAGAAATCTCTACCAAATCCAATCCAGCGGCTTCGGCAATGGCTAAAGCTTCCTGAATAGGATAAATTCCTTGTTGTACGTTCTCGCCAACAACGCGCACTTTAGTGGCGCGAATAAGTCTATTAATCTTATATGGTTCCTCGACTCTCCCCCGAGGGCCCATATTTCTTTGTGGTCTATTGATGTGTACCTCCTGTTTTTTAAGTTAAAAATACTTGTGTATACAAATATCTATGGATTTACTGAGAAAATGAAAAAAGTCTTGAAAAAAATTAAAGAGTTTTTTATCGCTTTTGTGTAATATTTTTGATAAAATAGAGAAGGGGTTTTTCAGAAGATTTGTGGAACTTTGAAACCTATGCTTTTGTGAATCAATCTGCTATCTATTTATACGTCTCACTACGTATAACGTCTCTGTATATGGAAAACACCTGGAACAGAAGTTTACTATCCAGCCGAATTATTTTTGTCGGGCTGTTGCTGTTGCTAGCAGGGGCAATATGTGTGTTTTTTTATGGGCAGAATCAGGCCTTGATAGGGGCTCAGGTAATATCAGTAGAAGGTACGCCCGATTCGATTCCACCCGGCATTCGACGCTTGTTGGCAGCCTATCCAGACTATCTGATCAAAGGAAGATCCAATGCTGTTCTCTGGAAAGATAGTACCTGGATGCCTTATGATGATGGGATTGTGGGCAAGACGTATGACCAGCTCCTCCATACACCAGACCTGGAAGACCAGATGCAGAAAGAATATCCCAAAGGAACAACGTTTACTGATCCTACGGCGGAGGGCGCAGATACGAACCGTATCAGCTATACGCCTTTTTTTGAAAAAATGTACGGAAAAACGCAACAAGAAGTATTAAACAACCTAGCAACAGTACACTGGCTGCCTAGTTCACGAAACCTGCGACTGAAAATCACACGTGTGAACAATATACACAAGCATTTACAGGCTATATCAGATGAACTTGATAAACGCCCCCACTTGATTAAATACCTCAATGCTCCGGGTGGAACATTTAACTGGCGTAGCATTCGAGGTACAGACCGCCGCAGTGCACATGGTTTTGGTATTGCGGTAGATATTAATGTCAAATATGCTGACTACTGGCTCTGGGACAGGCAGCTGGGCAGACCGCACCGATACAAGAACCGATATCCGCTGGAAATTATAGAAATATTTGAAAAACACGGTTTTATCTGGGGCGGGAAGTGGTATTACTATGATACGATGCACTTCGAATACAGGCCGGAACTTTTAATAGACTAACCAAAGGGGGGATAGTGGAATGGGTATAAACAGAAAGTGGCTTCTTTTTCGGGAGCCACTTCGTTTACAACTTTATTTTCAGCCCTAACTCTCTTTTCATCGTAAGTAAGGCTTCTGCATTCCCTTTCGCATCGTCTACCGGATGATGGGTATGCTTGGTTTTTCGCAGGTGTTTGAAATTCTTGAAGGTATCCAGCACAAGTCCTTTGTAGAGACTGCCTAAGTTCTGTGAACTGAATCCAAAAGGATTTTCACCTAGAAAATGATGGAAGTACCAGCAGATAAACATCCAGTCAAAACCATTGTTGTCACTGATAAAAATGGGACGGTCAGTGGTGTTTAATTTAATCCAGTCGGCAAAATTCTGCATCACTTGTGCCGCCTCCGGAAAAAGCAAGGTTTGCTCCCGCGTATGTCCCGATACGGCCAGAGCCTCCGGAATAAATTTGTCTGAAATAGGTTTGAGCTGACCATAGAAGGTTTTTTTCAGCGGCTCACCCACTACCACAGCACCAAAGGAAATCATCGAATAGTCGCCTGGAATAGGGCCGTCACTTTCGACATCTACCATAATGTAGGTCATAGAGTATGAATAAAAAATGAATAAAAAATGGCAATCAACCGGATTGCCTTTCGGGTGCTTTAGAAAAAGCCGCACAAAGGTACGAAACAAAATGCAAGATTACTACAGATTGCAAGTGGCTGACGATAGGATTTTTTTAGTTGTTCATTCAGCCCATTTTTTTGCCTTTTCTTAGGTACGTAAGAAAAGAACGTACACAGGTGTGAGATTTTTTGAGTGAGGGGGAAGGGCAATAACCCCTAAAGACTATGTGCAGGATTGGTTATCTAGGTAGATGGATGTATATTGGAAGGCGAATGCTTATATTGAAATACCTGAGCCATTTTTTGATATGCCCTTATTACCTGCCAAGTTGTATATTACCCTTCTGTTGTTTGTGAAAGAAGGGAAAGAGGATATTTTTCAGACCTACGAAGAAAAGGTACTGCCAATTCTGGGCCGCTATGAAGGAGAACTGATCTATCGGATACGAGCCCAAGCCGATAGCTTTCTGCACCTAGGCTATGAAATGCCTTACGAGATTCACCTGCTGTCCTTTGCCAGTCTAGCTGATTTTGAACGGTTTAAACAAGATGACGAACGAAAAGCCTATGCCTATCTCTTTCAGGAATCTGTTCGAGAAACCATTCTGATTGAAGGAATAAAAAGATTGTAGGTGGGAAGTATAGTAGGTGAACGTGAATGATGGATTAAACCCTTTGTCATGTATTTATTATGAGTGAGTTACCGTTGCAGTGCCATTTTATTGGCATTTCGAAGGTTTTGAAGCATGACCAGATAAGCAGGTTTGGCCATTTCTTTTTCCAGTATTTTGTATTCGGCCAGGAAGTTGCCTGCACCGAACCGATTCAGGAAAATCCACTCGTCGTCTTCGGTTATTTTAATGCCTTTGCTACGCAGGTTGGCAAAAATTCCACCTTTAATCAGATGGTAGTTACGAAGTAGCTGTCCAAACGATTCGTTGACATTCAGGAAGGAATCTATCATACCTTGGTTTTGTAGCAGGGCTTTGTATTGCTGGGGATAGTATTTTTTGGCATAAATCAGATACGACAGGCAGAAGAACTTAAACTCCTGATGGGCATTGATGACGCTACATACATTAGAGAAGTAGTCGTACCAGTCTTCGGCATTGCCAGGGGTATTTTCTTCATACCAGCAGTACATGTTTACGTCTGTAATGGAGCCATGGTAATAGGAAATCCACTCGTCGAGCAGCCCGTACAGACCTAGTTTATTAGATGTGAGGCCAATATCTTCCTTAGGATTAAAAATATAGGTTTCAAAACGGAATGTGCGCAGGTTTTGAGGAATCGTTTTGCCCATTTCCTGGGTAGGGAAAATGGGTGTATAACGAACGAGGCGGTACTGTTCGTGGCCTAGGTAATAACAAATGTAGTTGTTGGCTTCTTTGGGTTTGAGTTTTCCGGCCAGTAAGGCGCCATAACCATGATTCATTTCGTGTACCATGGTACCAAGGGCATTGCGTACGTCAAATGCAGTATTTCCTTCGGCATATTGATCAAACGGATGACGAAACGCCAGGGAATCGACACTTCGAATGATTTTCAGTCCATCCAGATTGTATTTCTCCAATAAAGACAGTGCATATTCGCGTTTTTCTTTGGGAGTTAATTGCTGCTGAGCATGCACAACCAACGACGACAAGACCAGACCCACGGCTATTAGCCATGTAGAATAATACCCTTTGTGCATGGCAGGAGGTGTTTAATAATATATGGGCAAATAATTATCTATAAGAAAAGATACAATACCTCATTGAGAAAGCCAAAGTAATCTGACCGGGTATTCTTATAAACATGTAAGATACTACTTTTATTGTAGGGGAATATTTGATAAATCATCTATAGTGAAAAATTCCTTCAGGAAACCTCACATCACAGTAGAAAAACTGTATAGAAACGCAAAATATTACGTTCCTACAGCATCGAAAAAGGGCGAATGAGATTCGCCCCTACATAGCAGAATATTTTTAATAAGAAGTATATTGGTCTTTAAATGTTTGGCGGACAATGGCAATGATTTGTTCGAGTTCGGTATCAGTGAGGCTGGAACCTGATGGAAGGCAAAGGCCTCGGTTAAACAGGTCTACAGATACGGCATCGCCACCATAATATGGATATTTTTCAAAGACAGGTTGCAGGTGCATGGGTTTCCAGAGTGGTCGAGACTCGATGTTTTCAGCAGCCAGAGCCAGTCGAATGTCTTCACGGGTAATGTCTCCGGCTAGATCTGAATCCAGTACCATACACGTGAGCCAGCGGTTTCCGAGACTACCTTCAAGCTCGGGCGAAAACGAAATGGCTGGAATATCTACAAGGGCATTGGTATAATACTCAAATATTTCGCGGCGGCGTTGGATACGTTCGGGCAGTACTTCCATCTGGCCTCGTCCAATACCCGCAACGATGTTGCTCATTCGGTAGTTGTAGCCAATCTGTGAATGTTGGTAATGTGGCGCTTGGTCACGGGCTTGAGTAGCCAGAAAACGGGCTTTTTCGATCAGTATGGCATCATCAGATAGCAAAGCCCCACCTCCAGATGTGGTAATGATTTTGTTGCCGTTAAAAGACAGAATACCAAATTTTCCAAATGTACCCAATTGTTTGTCACGATAGGTAGCTCCCAGTGCCTCCGCTGCATCTTCAATAACTGGAATGCCATACTCGTCAGCCAGATCCATGAGTTCCAGCATATTTGCTGACTGTCCGTACAGATGCACGATGATCATGGCCTTGGGGCGTTTGCCTGCCTTGATCCTGTCTTTGATGGCCCGGCGGGTTTGGTCGGGACACATGTTCCAGCTTTGGTAGTTGCTTTCAATAAAGATAGGCGTGGCTCGTTGGTATACGATGGGGTTTGCCGTGGCTGAAAACGTAAATGTTGGACACAGCACCTCATCACCATCTGTTACACCCAGCAAAATCAGGGCTAAGTGAATAGCCGAGGTGCCTGATACCAAGGCTGCTGCATTGGGAGAACCTGTAAAGGCACAGATGTCTTTTTCAAATCCGTCTACATTGGGTCCTAATGGAGCAATCCAGTTTTCGTCAAAGGCTTCCTTAATGTACTTCTGTTCATTGAGCCCCATGTGAGGCGGAGAAAGATAAATGCGTTTATTCGACATAAGTGTTTGTTAAAAGTAAAAATGAGTAAATGAGCAAATGAGCAAATAATCCTTGTGGACTTTCGTGAATGTCTCCACAGCTCTGTAAGGTCAACGGAGTTGCCTCATTTACTCATATTTATTCACACAACTGTTCACTGCTGTTCCAGATTTGTAATCTGGAACCAATATGCTGTGGATTTGTAATCCACCAAAATGCGATAGCATTTTTGGGTGTTAGGCACAGGATCTGTTTGTGTGTGAGACTCACAAGGTGTTTGTCTCAAACGGCTCTGACAAATGCTATCGCATTTGGTGGATTACAAATCCACAGCAGACACGTTCTGGATTGAAAATCCAGAACAGCATTGGCTCATTAACCAAAGCC
>JACCDR010609006.1_pt1 | contig 15839 bp, 12 predicted proteins | sample 7446431 | NCBI WGS metagenome assembly JACCDR01 (sample SAMN15323443, study PRJNA562643) | freshwater metagenome | isolation source: river surface water | place: USA:Blue River Watershed | collected 2017-08-17 | reverse complement strand
GTGGAGAAGAACGAAGATGGACTCTACCCCTGGCACTCAGGCAAGGCTCTAGCCCGACGACGAGCAACAAGCTCGTCCCAGAACTGGGCAATGGTCTACCAGCAGGAGCAGGTGACAGCAGATGCAATCTTCCCGCCCGATAAGGTACACGCATCGATTGACGGCATGCGAGCCGCAGGATTCATGCAGCGTGGAGCTCCTGGCCATCGCGTCAACGGGATGGATGGACTTTATATCGTCGGAGGGTTTGACCCAGCTATCACTGGACATAGTGCTGCCGTCGTCCTCGGTGTCGATCGCGTGTCCGGCGTGCGGTGGGTGCTCGATGTTTGGACAAGGGCCAACTGCAAACCCGATGATCTCTTTGACAAGATCAAAGAGTGGACCGTCAAGTACCACATGAACGAGTGGGTCATCGAGAAGAACGCGATGAACCTCATGGTCACCCAGAACCGGGACCTCCGGAACTTCCTGGGTTCGCACGGCACCATGCTCCGCGAGCACTTCACGGGCTCCAACAAGAACGACGCCGACTTCGGCGTTGCCAGCATGAGCATGCTGTTCGACGGAGCCAAGGAAGGCAACGGCCTGATCAGGCTTCCCAGCCGCAGCCAGAACGAGGGCGTCAAGGCCCTCGTTGAGCAACTGGTCACCTGGTTCCCCGGGAGCAAGGCCAAGCAGGACACGGTCATGGCCCTGTGGTTCGCAGAGACCAAGGCCCGCGAACTGGTCAACAACATCGAAGGCGTCTTCCATGTCGCCAACGAATACCAGTCGCCCAGAGACAAGCAGCGGTCCATCACGGTGGACCTGGACTTCATGGCCCAATCGGCGCTCATGGACGGAAACGGAGAATGGTGGGGATGAAGTTCATCAGCCGCAAGGATCTCGGGTGGCCGCCCTCAGCGGCCCCCCTGAAGACCAGGAAGACCCGAGGGATCAAGATTCACTACGAGGGCACGCACTCTCCGGTGCGTGACCACTCGTACTGCAAGGGGTACTGGACCGGCATCCGGAACAGTCACCTGGCGAACAAGGCGGAAGGATACAGTGATGTCGCCTACTCAATGGCAGTGTGTCGCCACGGCTACGTCCTGGAGGGCCGTGGTGCTGGACGTCGCACTGGCGCCAATGGCAATCAGACACTCAATGCAGACCATGACGCGATCGTCGTCCTCTACGGAACCAATGACACCACTGTCTCGCTGGAAGTCGTACAGGGTCTGAAGGAGGCGATCAAGTATCTTCGCTCCCACGGAAGCGGCAATGAGATCAAGGGCCACAGGGACGGGTACCCTACCCTCTGCCCGGGTGATCCTCTCTATGCATTCGTGAAGTCCGGCAAGCTCGAACCCAACTCGAAGGATGATGACGAAGTGACCCCTGCCGACATTGCCAAGATCGCGGACGCGGTGGTCGACCGTCTCCTCTCCGCCGATGTGTTCGACGCCCCCAAGGACGCGGCCGACTACTCGGCCGATCCGAAGAGCGCCAAGCACTATTGGACTGGCCGGTCAGTTTTCTCCGACCTTGTCAACAAGGTCCGGAGCATCGACAAGAAGCTGAAGTAACCGAAGGAGGTTTCCATGGCGCGCAGCACCGAACAAGCTATAGCGCGGGTTGACTCGTTGCGCCGTGCCTCTGCCGAACGCGATGCCCGCTGGAACGATGTTTACAGCGTCCGTTCCGGAGACACCGAATCCGTAATGCCTGGGTCCATGCCCGAGGCATGGCCCAAGCCCATCGTCGCCAACCTCATCGACACCTCCGCCCGGGACATGGCAGAAGTCATGGGGGCAATGCCCAGCATCAACTGTTCGGCTGGCAGCATGACGACCGACAAGGCCAAGAAGTTCTCCGGCAAGAAGACCAAGATTGCCAACAGCTACGTGCAGCAGTCCGGACTTCCTGCCGGTAGGCAGGTCGTCCTGGCGGACCACTTCGTCACGTACGGCCTGGGCATCCTGGTGATCGAGCCGGACTTCGAGCACAAGCGCCCCCACATCCGGATTGAGAATCCGATGGGCACGTACATCGAGAAAGATCTGTACGGTCGGGTCAAGTCCTACAGCAAGGTCTGGCAGGAAGAGGCCATCCACCTGGTCAACAAGTTCCCCCAGCTCCTGCGGGTACTGCGCTCCAACAACGACAGCCAGTCGGGCGGAGAAGGCTGGGCGGAGCGGATGATCGAAGTCGTGAAGTACTGCGACGAAGACATGATGCTGATGTACATGCCGAACCACGGCAACGAGATCATCAGCGTCCAGGCGAACCCTCTGGGCAAGGTCTACATCTCACCCGCCTTCAGGCCGGGCTTCGACCGGGAGACTCGGGGCACGTTCGACGATGTCATCTGGGTTCAGCTCGCCAAGGCACGCATGGCCCTGCTGGGACTGGAGGCTACCGAGAAGTCGGTACGCGCTCCGCTCGCAGTTCCCCGCGACGTCCAGAAGATGAACTTCGGTGACGACGCGATCATCCGGACCGACAACCCCAGGGACATTGTCCGCGTGGGTGTCGACCTGCCGCAGTATGCCCAGAATGAATCGGCTCTGCTCGAACAGGAGATGCGCGTCGGAACGCGCACTCCGGAAGCCAGGTCCGGCAACGTAGATGCCAGCATCATTACCGGCCGTGGAGTCCAGGCCCTCATGGGCGGCTTCAATACCGTCATCTCCACCGGCCAGTCGGTCATCGCCGAAGCCCTTCGAGTCGCACTTGAGATGTGCTTCGAGATGGACGAGAAGCTGTGGCCCCGAGAGAAGAAGACGATCCGTGGAACAGTGCAGGGCACGCCCTTTGAAGAGACCTACTCTCCTTCGAAGGACATTGCTGGCGATCATACGGTGGACGTCACGTACGGCTTCGCGGCTGGGCAGGACCCCGCAAGGGCTATCGTTGGGCTGCTCCAGCTTCGTGGTGACCAGCTCATCTCCCGGGACTTCTTTCAGCGTCAGTTGCCAATGTCGATCGACGTCGTTCAGATGCAGATTCAGATCGACAATGAGCAGATGACCGACGCCATCAAGCAAGGCATGATGGGCTACGCACAGGCAATCCCGCAGATGGCCCTTCAAGGGCAGGCCGATCCGATCGAGGCGTTCCAACGCCTCGCCGAAATGATGAAGCTCCGCGAGAAGGGCGAGTCCATCCAGGACGCAGTCCTCAAGGTCTTCACCCCCAAGGAGCAGCCTCAGGGCGCCGCTCAGAACCCTCTGGAAGCCTTGATGGCAGGAGGGGGCGTAGGCACCCCCGGAGAGGCGCAGGGAGGCACTGGAGCCCTTCCAGGGGCAAGCCAGCAGCCGCAGGGCTTCGACCTTCAGACGATGCTCGCAGGACTGACCAGCTCGGGCGAGGCAAGCATGTCCGCCCGTACGTCCCGACAGGGGCCAATCTAAGGAGGAACCATGAGTGACTGGTTCGCAGGAAACCACGGGCCCCAGGGCGTGTGGCAGTCGGAGAAGGGCTCGATGCTCTCTCCTCACGTTCAGATGCCGATGACGTCCGAGTCCAGCGGTGACAGCCGTCACCAGACCGACAACGTCAACCAGCTCTGGAACTCGACCGTGATTGTGACCACGGGCATGACCCGTGGTGGCGGGACGATGGCGAAGTAATGGAAGAAGAAGGGATCACCACAGAGTCCAGAATCTCACCACGGCTTCATGATCGGTGGTCCCTTCTGACCCTTGCCGTCTCCTTTGCGGGAGACGTCACATTGGTCGCAGCCGACTACCTTGCCTCCGCCGCAGTGATGGCAGCTCAGCACTCCACGCAGAAGCAGTACGACAGGAAGTTCAAGGAGGTGACCGATGGGTACTCCAGTGAGCGGGCCCGGTCAGTTCAGTCAGAGGACTGACAAGGCGGTCGCCAACGCGAACGCCTCTCTCCCCAATGCCCAGTACGGGGAGAACGCAGACTACCAGGACATCAAGAGCCAGGCTCCCATGCCTACTCCGTCCGGCAATGCGCCGACCGACATCGGCGCTCTTCTCGGGTCCATGAGGCCCGAGGCAATTCCCCTCGACGCAGAGTCGCAGAACGACCTTCCGGTCACTGACGGCGCTGCCCTCGGTGCCGGGGCTGGCCCAGAAGCGCTGGCCCCGATGCCCGAGGACCCTTCGGCTTCGAAGAACGCTTCATGGATGTACGCACTGATGTACATGGCAGACCAGCCGAACAGCAGTGACGCAGCTCGTAACCTAGTTCGCCAGATGAAGGCGAACATGAATATGTAGGAGGACCGATGGCCCGCAAGGTGTGCACCGAGTGCGGAGATGACTTCACTCCCCCCAGAGGCAATGGGCACCTTAAGACCTGCGGGCCATGTACCTACGAGGGTCGAAGGCTGTACAAGATTGCGTACAGGTACGGAATCACGGCAGATGAATATCTGAACATGTACGCCAGTCAGGGCGGCCGGTGCAAGATATGCGGCATCCATGAATCAGACCTAACCAAGAGGTTGCACATAGATCACGATCATGCCTGCTGTGACGGTGTCAGGTCGTGCGGCAAGTGCGTTCGCGGCCTGATCTGCAAGAAGTGCAACACGTCTATTAGCTACTTTGAGGAGGAGCCGAAAAGGCTCCTCGAAGCTTATCGGTACTTGACGGGAGGTGGTTACCATCGCTAGGTGGTGGGACACTGAGATGGCAAGCGCCAGTCAGGCGCTGTACCGCGATCCTTCCATGGCTCTTGAGGCTGCCTCCACTCCGGACCAGGTCTTCAATGGCCAGGTCCCGGGATCTCTCGCAATCAAGCCCGAGTACACCAAGGGCATGTACGAAGAGGATGAAAAGGAAGTCCAGCAGAAGCGCTCGGGCTTCCTTGGTGCCATCCTCAACTTCGGTGACAAGGCCGACGACGCACTGAACAAGGTCAGCGGCGGCCTGTGGGACGACGTCCAGAACAACGTCCTGGCGCCTGTTGGCAAGGCCGTGTGGTACCCGGTTGACAAGCTTGCAACCGGAGCGCACTGGCTGTACTCCACCGCTGTCTCCCGGCCGCTGTCCATGTTCCTTCAGATGGACGCTCAGGCTGCGCTTGACGGAGACCTCGGCGTGTTCTTCGAGGGCGACTCCTGGTCGGACGCCTGGAAGGAAGCTGAGCACATCAGCCCCGGCCAGGTCGTCATGAACACTGCTGCCACGGCCATCGCCCGTGGCGATCTCCCCGGCATGACCGATGAGATGAAGCAGATCATGCGGGACTCCGACATCGGCCGGAAGGCCGATGCCACGGCCACCAACCGGCTCATACAGGACACCGACTACTGGCGCGACAAGGGCGGCTGGACCTACACGGCTGGCTCCGGAACTGCGGACTTCATGTCCTCGATGTTCCTGGACCCGAGCACCTACCTGCTCATGGGTGCTGGCAGTGTCATCAAGGGCGCTCGCTCCGTTAAGTACATGGAGCAGGGCGGAGAGCTGGTAAGGGACCAGGGCAAGATCATACGTGGCGCCAAGGCGCTCACCAGCCGGGAGAACACCTTCGGCGACAAGGTCATGCTTCGGGGCGGTAAGACTCAGACCATTGAGGATGTCAGCTCCGGCAAGGCGATGAACAAGTTCTTCGACTGGGTTGCGGCCGAGGGCGCCAACGGTGCCGCTCGCAAGACTCAGGCCGAGATCGCCAGCCACCCCATCTTCGGGCGTGGCCGCAGGGTCACGGTCGCCAAGAACCAGATCGCTGCGGTCCTGGCCAACACCGCCCGCGAGGACATGCCGCTCATGTACCGCTACATCAGCGGTGACGCAAGTGCTGCCGCCAAGCTGGCAGAGAAGGGCTCGGACGCACCGTCCACCCTGGGCAAGGTTGAGGACAACCGCAAGCTCGTGGACTCCATGAACTTCGACCCCGCCATGCTTGCCTACTTCGCAGAGAAGGAAGGCGCCAAGGTCGCCAAGGGGGCGACCGTCCAGGCCCCTCCGCTTGTCACCTCTCCCGAGGCCCTGAGTCTTGCTGAGCAGGCCGCCAAGTCCGTAGTATCCAAGAACCCGAGGATGAAGATCAATGCTGCCGGTACTGTATCCAAGGCGTTTGCCAAGCAGGCCAACGAATGGAAGGCCGCCCAGCTAGCCCTGATCGACCAGGAGCTTGCCCAGGCCGAGGGTGTCGGAGCCATGCTCCGTTCCGCGCTGGCTGAGAACCTTGGGGCCGAGGAGTTCTCCACGGCAGTCAAGGGCGCTCACCTGTTCGGCTCCATGCCGCAGGCGTACCGCATGGGCACTGGAGCTTTCCGGTCCACCGAGAAGGCCGCCGAGAAGAAGTTCGCTTCCAAGATGGCAGACCGCAAGTCCCGCTCCGGGGCTGCCGGTGTCTTCAGCACCGAGGGCATCCGCAAGGGGTTCCTCGGTACTCCGGTCCGCATGGTCCAGGCTTTCGGCGACCGCACTCCGGTCGGCCGGATCAACCACAATGACGCAGACGCGGGAGACCGCGTCCTGGACATGCTCAAGCAGGTTCCCGCACTGGGGCCCGAGCAGCGCGCCAGCCTGCTGAACCGGTACCTGACGGCAGGCGACAAGACCGCCAAGAGCCGGGCTCTCGATGAGATCCACGGCGAAGTTCTCAACCACATGTCCCAGCGTGTTCATGGCCTGAGTCCTGAGATCGCCTCCATCTTCCAGGGCATGGTCAAGGTGGGCATCGAGGACACCGTCAACAAGCTGGCCGGTAAGACCGTAGGCTCCAGCAAGTTCGGAACCAAGCAGGCATTCTCCTCCGCCATGGATGAGGGTGCTGCCAAGACTGTTGACCACGTTGAGGACGGTGTCGGCTGGGCCGTTGGCCCGCTGGCAAAGACTCAGCTCCAGCAGACTGACAGCCTTCTGCCGATCAAGGAGATCAACCGGGTTCTCTTCCGGAACTCCGGATCTATGCAGACGCTGTGGCGCATGGGCGGCAACGCCACCGACGTAGTCCGCATGGTGACTGACAACGCCAACACCATCTGGAAGGCGGCGACGCTTCTGCGTCCCGCCTACACGGCTCGCATGGTCTCCGAGGAGCTGGCAGCCGCAGCCATCAAGTTCGGCTTCCTGTCGCACATCGTAGGCGGTGGCACGAAGGGCATGGCGAACTTCGTGCTCAACCGCAGCCAGTACGTGATGGCAGAGCTTGGCGGACTCCCCACGGAGATCCTTGGCAAGAAGGTTCCGGAAGCGTTCACGAGGGCGTCTTACGCGCCCTCTACGGGCGCTGGGGTGGACTCCAGGCTTGCCGTGGTCCGACTGGGCGATGATGAGGTTATCGCTGCGGCCAAGAGCCGCAGGGAGGCCCTGGCCAAGGAGATCGAGATTGCCGAGGCCAAGCCGAAGAACCCCAAGCGCGTTGCCGAACTCCAGGCCCAGATCAAGGGCACCGTCAACCGCAAGGAAAAGGATGCCCTGCGGGCGGAGCTGAAGACCATCCACAGCCAGCCGGAAGTGGATGCACTCAAGGCTCAGCTTGCCAACGTCAAAACCACTCGCATCCGGGTGAACAAGGCGCTGCCTGTTATCGATGCCCGGATTAAGATGGAGCGTGAGGCTCAGAAGAAGCTGGAGCAGGAGATGGCCCGCTTCGAGAAGAAGCGCAAGCAGATCCTGGACAATGCTGCTGGCAAGGAGATGAGCAATCGTTCTGCGATTGCTCTTGAGCAGCACCAGCAGAAGATCGACGACCTTGCCGAACGCATTGCCGATCACGGTGGCGTGATCGACGAGTTCACGCAGTATTCCAACTACGTACTCAACAAGGCCATCGAGTCCACCGGCCGACGTGTGGGCGAGAAGTCCTTCCAGTACCGGGGGATGACTGTTCCACAGGCATTCTCCAAGGAGTGGGCTAACCCGATCAGCCGCTCTCAGTTCGATGCAGAGGGGGATGTTGCCGCATCTGCCATCTACGCACGGGCCGAGGCCGTTGACAAGGAGCGGTTCATTGCTTCTGGGAACTGGGACTACATCACGCCCGACCAGCCCCAGCACATGGGGGAATGGCTCAACGCCCTGAACCGGCAGTTCGGTCAGGACGAAGGGTTCCGCCTGGTCATGCAGGACTCGACGGGCGAAGCCGCCCGTAAGTGGTTCGCCACGCCTGCTGGCAAGGCTCACCTCAAGGACATCGGCGGACAGGGAAGGGACCCTGAACAGCTCATCAGGAACATCAGCCTGACGCTGGACAAGTACCTCCCCGAATCCACCGGCCTGCGTCAGAAGCTGCTTGACGGCGATGACCTTACCCGGGCTGACCTCCAGAAGGCCATCGCGCCCAAGGACTTCCCGGTCGTTCACGGTCAGGAAGTGCTGGACAAGACGGCCCTGTGGGGCAAGCACCAGCCCGGCAACATCCTGGACGCTGCCATCAAGAACGGCTTCAAGCGCCTGGGTGCCATCCCCTCTTCGATCATGTCCCGCAACCCTGTGTACGTAAAGTTCCAGGAAGGGCGAATGAAGGAGCTGATCGACTCGGAACTCCGGGTCCGTGCGGCTCAGGGGAAGAGTGAGGCCCTGACTCCGGACGAGCTGAACCAGCTCATGCTGAAGTCTGACAAGCTGGCCCGCAAGGACATGACGCAGATTGTCTACGATCCCCAGCGGACCAGTGCCTCCGAGGCTCTTCGGTTCATCGCTCCGTTCTACTCCGCCCACGCTGACGGGCTCGCCCGCTGGGGCGGGCTCGTCGCAGAGAAGCCCCAGGCTCTCGGGCGACTGGCCAACATCTACAACGCTCCGGTCGCTGCCAACATGGTGACCGACGGCGAAGGGAATCTGGTCGACCAGAATGGTGAGGTCGAGATCCGCAATCCCGTCACCGGAAAGATCGAAGGCAAAAAGTTCGTTCCGATTGATGAGCGGGTCATTCACGTCAAGGCCCCCTGGGACATCCTTGACAAGAACGCCCCCAGCGTTCCCATCAAGTTCCAGGCATTGAACACCATCCTGCCGGGCGACCCCTGGTGGAACCCTGGCTCCGGCCCCATCGTCCAGGTTCTCGGCAGCGCCCTGGCCAAGGCGTCGCCCCAGACGGGCGACTTCTTGCAGTGGGCCAAGATCCTGCCGTACGGCCCTTCAGGCTCCATGACCGAGGCGATCACGCCGAAGTACATGAAGTCCCTGTGGGCTGCGTACAAGGGCGATGACCCGGACAACGAGGCGTACCAGAAGGCATACCTCGCGATCTGGAACAAGAAGCAGATGGAGTTCCATGAGACCGGCAAGAAGTGGTCGACCAAGGACATCGAGCGGGAAGCCAGGGAGTTCCTTTTCCTGGACGTCCTGCGCTCCTGGGGCTCTCCGGCTCAGACGCAGCAGACGCCTCTGACCGGTACGCCCTACCAGTTCTTCGTGGACCAGCTCGACCAGCTCCAGGAGATTGACCCCGAGAACGCCTACGACCTGTTCCTCAAGAAGTTCGGATCGGACTACGCTGGCTTCACTGCCTCGCTCAACAAGAGCATGGGCATCGCAGCCACGATCAGTGCGGACCAGCAGGCCGAGAAGTTCAAGGACGAGATCAGCGCAGACCCGGACATGGCAGCCTTCTTCGTTGGCGACATCTACAACGGAGGACCTTTCTCGTCCTCCGTCTATGCCAAGCAGCAGGAGCAGAACTTCGGGGCAGAGATGGCCCGGACCAAGATTCCTGCCGAGAAGGCCATTGAGAACAGCCAGATCTCCACGGGCTGGAATCAGTACAAGGCTGGCAAGCTGTACCTTGACTCACTCCTGATCCGGAACGGCCTCAAGTCGTACAACCAGAAGGGCGCCGAGGAGCTGAACCAGGCTCGCAAGAACCTGATCGCTGGCACGTCTCAGCAGTACCCCGCCTGGGGTGAGGCGTTCCAGGTCACCGACAGGGGCAAGGTCCCCAACCGGATCAGGTCCTTCGAGAATGCCATGGGAGATCCGAAGCTGACCAACGACCCCATGCGCCGGGAGATCCCGGTACTCAAGCAGTACTTGGATGGACGCAGGATCTTCAAGGAGGCCCTGCGCCAGCGGGGCCTGAGTGAAGTCTCTTACGACGTGAGGGGCTACGCGACTGGCCAGGCTGCGGATATCGCAGCCGCGTGGAGTCAGTTCAGGATGGGGCTGGCGAACTCGAACGTAGCCTTCAATGAACTGATGAACAGGTACCTCTCGAACGACGACCTGCAAGGATAGGAGGAGCAATGGCGGATGGTCCGTACGTGCTCGATCAGCGACAGCAGCAGGCTGGGCTGGCAGCCCTACAGGCTACCGGCTCCGTAATCTCCGGCGGGTCCACGGTGAATGCCGGAGCCGGGTTCAGCCGAGGAATGTACTTCGGTGGCATGGAGCCCGGCTCTCCTGGCTCCAGCGTCTACATGGGGCCGAACACGAAGGTCATGGCCCCCGGCCTCATTGCCGGGGGCGTAGGCGTCGCAGGCTCGTTCCTCAACAAGAACACCATGGACTACGAGAAGGCCAGCGGCCTTCCTGCCACATGGTCTGAGAAGGAGAAGCGGGACTTCGTGTCCAAGGGCATCCTTTACGGGATGCCCGGCTTCGACTACAACATGGGCATGCCCGAGATCATGAAAGCCTGGGGCGACATGGTCGACTCCTCGCAGGTTCTCAGCAAGTCCGGCGGAGGCGACTGGTCCCCCTGGGACGTCATGGAGTCCTACCGCAAAGGCGATGACTGGGGCACCATCCGCAAGGGCGACTGGCTCTATGACGCCAGGACCAACGAGAAGGTCAAGTACGTAGGCCCCAAGTCCAAGACGACCACAAGCAAGAACGTCAACCTCTCGTCGCCCGAGGATGTCAAGGCCCTGACCACGCAGATGCTCACCGAGCTGCTTGGCCGGGCGCCCACAACCGAGGAGCTGGCCCGTTACAGGTCCAGCATCAACGGCTACGAAGAGGCCAACCCCGAGATCACCACGACCACGACCACCTATGACGACATGGGCGAGCCGGTCAACCAGTCCAGCAAGACCACTGGCGGTGCATCTCAGGCAGCGCTCGGCTCGATCGTGAGCGAAGGGGCCAAGAAGGGCCCCGAATACGGGAAGTACCAGTCCGGTACTACCTACTTCAACGCACTCATGGCAATGATCTCTGGAGGTTAGGATGCCGTCTGGCCAGGACATCGTGAACTACCTTCTCCAGTTCAAGGGAACGCCCTACGTCTGGGGCGGGGCCCAGCCTGGAGGATTCGACTGCTCTGGCCTGATGCAGTACGGCTTCAAGCACTTCGGGATCAACCTGAACCGCACGACCTACGACCAGATCGGTCAGGGCCAGGCCATCAACATGAAGGGCCTGAAGGTCGGGGACCTTGTGTTTTTCGACACGGACCGTTCGCGGTCCGGTCCTGACCACGTAGGCATCTACATGGGCAACGGGAAGATGTTCCACACTCCCCGCCCCGGCAAGTCGGCCGAGATTGCCGACATGACGTCCGGCTATTACCTGGACCGCTTCATGGGAGGACGCCGCATCGACGGCGTCACGGCCGTTGGAGGCTCCTCTAACGACTTCGAAGCACCGGAGCAGGTGAAGATGACGCCGGAGGAGCTGGCAGCCTCTTACGGCTGGGCCTACGGCTTCCTGAACTCCAACAAGGAACTCAAGAAGCTGTTCCAGAGTGCGGTGGATGAGACCTGGACGGCCGAGAAGTTCCAGGCGGAGCTGAGGGATACGAGCTGGTGGAAGAAGACCAGCGACACAGCGCGCCAGGCGCAGGTGATCGAGAAGACAGACCCTGCAACCTGGCAGGCCCAGCAGCTTGCGGTGACTACTCAGGTCCAGCAGCTTGCGGCCAAGGTCGGTGCGTCCATTCCACAGTCAAAGCTCAAGAGCGTAGTCGATACCGTCATGCGCACCGGCCTTGACGAGGACGGGATCGTGAACATCCTCGGTCAGTACGTGACGTTCACCAAGGACGGCACGCTCAAGGGTGAAGCTGGCATGCACGAGTTCACCATGAAGCAGTACGCCGCCCAGATGGGCGTCGAGATCGGTGAGCAGGCCATCAAGAACCAGGCTCAGCTAGTGGTGCGCAAGATGGCCACCACGCAGGACTTCGAGAGCCAGATCAGGGAGCAGGCCAAGTCTGCCTTCCCGGGCTATTCCGAGCAGATCGATGCTGGAATGACGGTGAAGGACATAGCCACCCCCTACCAACAGCTCATGCAGCAAGAGCTTGAACTCCCGGAGTCTCCTCTCGGCCTCATGGACCCCACCATCCGCACCGCCCTGAACGGAATGAACAAGGACGGCAAGCCGGTGGGCATGAACCTGAACGACTTCCAGTCCAGCCTTCGAAACGATCCCCGATGGGGATCGACCCAGGGCGCTCAGAACAAGACGATGGAGACTGGCATCACGATTCTCCGTGACTTCGGATTGGTGACGTAATGGACCTGATGAGCATTCTCAAGCAGGCTGGCTTCAAGGGTGAGGGCCTGCGCATGGCGTATGCAATCGCCATGGCCGAGTCCGGAGGGAACGCCAGGGCCCACAACGGCAACCGCAACACCGGAGACAACTCCTACGGCCTCTTCCAGATCAACATGCTGGGAGGCATGGGGCCCGAGCGTCGAGCCCGGTATGGGCTCTCCTCGAATGACGCACTGTTCGATCCCCTGACCAACGCCAGGGTTGCTTACAAGATGAGCAACGGCGGAAAGAACTGGGGGCCGTGGTCGACTTACGGCAACGGTGCCTACAGGAAGTACTACGGCGGCTCCTCCGCCACGGTGAAGAACTCCGGTGGGGGATCTTCCGGTGGAGGTGGCGGCTCTGCCGGTGTAGCCAAGACTCGGTCCGAAACGGCCGAGGCGTACGGCTTCGTCGAGTCCCTGTTCAACTCCGTTCCTGAGCTGAAGAAGCTGTTCGACAAGGCCGTCAAGGGCGGCTGGACGGCCGACAAGTTCCAAGCCGCACTCCGGGACACCAAGTGGTGGAAGACCAAGCCCGAGAGCGCCAGGAAGTTCCTGATCACCCAGTACGGCGACCCCGCCACAGCCAAGCAGCAGCTTGCCCAGCAGCGAGTGAAGATCAAGCAGATGGCTGCGGCTCTCGGGATCACGGTCGACTCCAAGCTTTCCAAGAAGCTGGACGACTGGACGATGAAGTCCCTCATGAACGGCTGGACCGATGGCCAGATGCGTGACGAACTCGGTAAGTTCGTCACCTTCGGAGATGACCACTGGGGCGGAGAGGGGGGCGAGGCCATTGAGAAGATGAAGACCTACGCCTACCAGATGGGCGTGACCTTCAACGGCAAGTGGTTCGCCGATCGCGCACGCTTGGTCGTGCGCGGCATGAAGACCCAGCAGGATGTGGAGGATGAGATCCGCCGGGCATCCAAGACCGTCTTCTCCCAGTGGTCCAAGCAGATCGACGCCGGTCAGACGGTGGCCGACATCGCCTCTCCGTACATGCAGTCCATGGCGCAGATCCTGGAACTGCCCGCTGGCAGCATCAACCTCTTCGATCCGACGATCAAGAAGGCGCTGCAAGCTAAGGACAAGACCACCGGAGCCAACATGGTCAAGCCGATCTGGCAGTTCGAGAACGAGCTCCGGTCGGACTCCAGGTGGAAGTCCACTCAGAACGCACAGAACAGCATGATGCAGATCGCTCACCAAGTCCTGGCGGACTTCGGTGTTAAGGCATAGGAGGGTAGATGGCCACTCAGGACGAGCTTGAGTTCAAACTGAAGGCAGGCAAGGCCAGGGTAAATACCCTCAAGTCCCAGATTGCCTCATGGAGCACCAAGGCCAAGGTCAAGGGAGTTTCCGCCAAGGCCAAGAAGGCCATGGAAACCCGGATCGCTGCGGCCCAGAAGCTCCTGGACGCGCAGGCCAAGCAGAACACTGCAACACAGAACGAGATCTACAAGGTCACGGGCCAGTACGAGAAGCTTCTTTCGGGCACTGACCGAGACGCCTACGCGGCGGTCTCGGCCTTGTTCAAGAGCTACGGACTGGAGTCCCTGGCTGGCAGGGTCTACGAGTACGTCAAGAACGGATACAGCGCTGACACGGTTTCAATCCTTCTCCAGGACACGAAGGAGTACAAAGAGCGATTCGCTGGCAACGAGGAACGTAAGAAGGCGGGCCTGCCGGTCCTGTCTGCGGGCGAATACCTTGCTACAGAAGCCAGCTACCGACAGATCATGGAGCAAGCCGGACTGCCCTCCGGCTTCTATGACCAGCCTTCGGACTTCAACAAGTGGATCGCAAGGAACGTCAGCCCCTCCGAGATCCAGACGCGGGTGGATCTGGCTACTCAGGCTACGATCCTGGCTAATCCGAACTACAAGAAGGCCCTGAACCAGATGGGCATCTCGGACTCGGATCTGACGGCGTACTTCCTGGACGAGAAGAAGGCGCTGCCCTACCTCCAGAAGTCTGCGGCCACCGCAGCTATTGGAGCCCAGGCAATTCAGAACAACCTGGCATTCGACCAGGCGTATGCGGAAGGTCTGGCTACGTCCGGCATCACCGCCGAACAGGCTGGCCAGGGCTACGCACAGATTGCCCAGGAAGCCGACACCATGGGCAAGCTCGGGTCGATCTACGGATCGACCTACGGGCAGCGAGAAGCCGAAGAGGCCACCTTCAAGGGTGGAGCTGCGGCCAAGAAGCGCAGTTCCCTGGCCTCCAAGGAGCGTGCAGCATTCTCCGGTGCAGCCGGAGGCGCCAGAGCTGGCTTCGGCCAGCGAGGCGGAGCAAAGTAGAAAGACTTCCGATGTAGCTCAATGGAAGAGCGGCTGTCCCCTGGTGGGCAGTGGCGTTGCGGGTTCGAGTCCCGCCATCGGAGCCATGACAGGACCGACCGGCCCCTGTCCATGTACTAAGTCCGGGATCACATCAACGGCGAGCGGGCCCCCTTCCCCTAGGGCAAGCCTTGGCGCCAAAACTTAGGGAGAGCAAGATGAACGACACGTGGGGTTACGACGAGACCGACGACCAGGAGACCGCCAACAACATTGTGGCTGAGACTCCGGCAGAACTCCGGGCCGCTTACAAGGCGCTCAAGAAGCAGAACGAAGAGCTGATCAACTCTCTGAATGCTGACCGCGCCGAGCGTGCCAAGGAGAAGGTCAAGTCCGTCTTCAGCGAACTGGGTGTGCCGGGTGCAGCAGAGCTGTACCAGGGTGAGCCCGACCCGGAGAAGGCCCGCGCATGGGCCGAATCCATGCGAGCCGCCTTCGGCTCTGGCGCCCAGGGAACCGACCCTGCGACGTCTTCTACTCCGCCTGCGCCGACGCTCGATGCGTCGGCTGCCGCACAGCTCCAGCAGTTCAATGAAGCCGGTCAGACCGGAACCCCGCTGGGGAACTTCGAGGCTGCGAACGCCGCTGTCGGCCAGGCGAATGACCTCAACTCTCTGATCGCTGCGATGGCTCAGGCCAATCACCTGAACCCCGGCCAGTGATCCTCTCTAAGGAGATCCTAAATGGCTAACGCCTTTACCGGCACTGGGGCAATGAGTGCCCTTGTCCAGACTGCTTACGACCGCGCGCTTGAGTTCGCTCTCCGTGCGCAGCCGATGTTCCGCCAGATCGCTGACAAGCGGCCTGTGCAGCAGGCTATGCCTGGTTCCTCGGTTGTCTTCAGCCTGTACCAGGACCTCGCCCAGCGGATCACCCCGCTGAACGAGCTGGTTGACCCGGACGCCATCGCGGCCGGTAACCCGACCACTGTCAGCGTCACCCTGAACGAGTACGGTAACTCGATCCTGGTCTCCAACAAGCTGGACCTGTTCAGCTTCACTGACGTGACTGCCGGTCTCGTCAACCAGGTTGCGTGGAACCTGATCGACTCCGTCGACCTCATCGTCCAGAACGTCCTGGCTGCGGGCACTCAG
>JACCDR011173063.1_pt1 | contig 15843 bp, 17 predicted proteins | sample 7446431 | NCBI WGS metagenome assembly JACCDR01 (sample SAMN15323443, study PRJNA562643) | freshwater metagenome | isolation source: river surface water | place: USA:Blue River Watershed | collected 2017-08-17 | reverse complement strand
GTAGCCGCCGCCGACGGTCCACGAAGTGTACTGGGTCGAGCGGTTCTGGGTGGCAGCCCACAGGTTAACGCCAGCGATGTTGCCGTTAACGGCCAGCGAGGTGTAGCGGTTCGAGCTTTCAGCAGCCGGCAGACCACCAGCGCCGTCAGTGGCTTCGCCAGTTTTTGCGCTGGTCAGCGCCATTGCTTGCCAGCCAGCGATGGTCGGGGTGGTGTACTGGATTGCGTCGCCGATGAAGAACGCCGCCGGGGAGTTACCAATGCCATCGAGGTTTTGGCCGACCGGGCCAGCCATGATTGCACGGTTAACCCAGAAGTTACCCACGCCTTGGTTAGTCAGAGCCTGAGCCAGGATGAACGGGGACAGGATTTGACCAACGGTCACAGTGCCCAGCTCAGCAGAGGTGAGGTACAGGTTAGCTTGACGGCTGAACAGGTTGCCTTGGCCGCCGTTGTCACGGTTACCGTTCTGGTTGAAACCAGCTTCCAGGTTGAAACCAGCCTTCAGGCCGCCACCCAGGTCTTCAGCACCAGAGAACGTGATCGAGCTGTGGTCTGCCCATGCGCCGTTTTCTGCGTAGGTGCCTTTGTCTGTCGTGTGGCCAAAACCAAAGTCCATGATGCCGGAAACGGTAACGCCATCAGCCAGCGCAGCCGACGAAGCCACCAGTGCCAGTGCTGCCAGAGCAACTTGAGTCTTTTTCATCGAATAATCTCCAAAATGTTGTGATGCTAAGATTTCGCTTTCGCTGTTCGGCCGCTTGAAACGGCTCTTTCAACGAAATCGAGCCTCCGAGACCAGAGCGATCCAGAAGTCAACGTGCATTGAAGCAAAACTTGGTAACCCGGGCAAAACTAATTTTTTTTCCATAGAAAAATTGCTAAGTTTTTGTCGTTGATCTGCAACACTTTTCTAAAACAGTAGCTAACCTGTTAACTTTTGATGCAAATCGACTCACTTATCTGCGCATTCGACCGAAGCTTGCGCGTTATCAGCGGCGTAACGGTCGGGCATCGACCCAATCCAGCGGCGAAGCTGGCTGAGGCGACGCTGACCGATGAAGAGCGGCGCCACTGCGCAGGATTAATGCGCGTGAATCATGTCGGGGAGGTCTGCGCACAGGCCTTGTATGAAGCGCAGGGCGCTTTTGCGAACAGCGAATTGACGCGCGAGCAGTTCAGGAAGGCCGGCGAGGAAGAGGTGGACCACCTCGCCTGGACGGCCGAGCGATTGCGTGAGCTGGGGTCGCGCACCAGCCTGCTGAATCCGCTCTGGTACGCGGGCGCCTACGCGTTGGGGGCGGTGGCCGCAAAACTGGGCGATGCGCAGAGCCTCGGTTTTGTGGTCGAGACCGAACGGCAGGTCGAGGCGCATCTGAACAGCCACCTCGATCGCCTGCCGGTTCAGGACCAGCGATCGCGGGCGATCGTCACGCAGATGCGCGACGACGAAATCGCGCATGCGAATGCGGCACGGGATCTCGGCGCCAGCGAGTTGCCGGCGCCAGTGAAAGCGGCGATGAAGCTGATGGCCAGGGTAATGACCGGTACGGCTTACCGGGTGTAAACAGCCGGGGCGGCGCGATTGCGCCGCCCGCAGGCGGCTGTCGCTCAGGCGGCGGGCGCCGGCTCGGTGAGGTCGTCGATGATCTCGAACGAGTGGGTAAGCTCGGCGGTTTTTTCCATCATGATCGATGCCGAGCAGTATTTTTCGTGCGACAGCTTGATGGCGCGCTCGACCAGGTTGGTTTTCAGGTTGCGGCCGCGAACGGTGAAGTGGAAGTGCACTTTGGTGAACACTTTCGGATCTTTCTCGGCGCGCTCCGATTTCAGGGTCACGTCGCAGCCGCGAATGTCCTGGCCACTCTTGCGCAGGATGACCACCACGTCATACGCGGTGCAGCCGCCGGTGCCGGCCAGCACCACTTCCATCGGACGGGGCGCGAGGTTGCGGCCGCCGCCTTCGGGCGCGCCGTCCATCGTTACCAGGTGGCCCGAGCCGGTCTCGGCCACGAAAGTCATGCCGGACAGGCCGGTCCAGCGTACGGTGCATTCCATAACAGTCTCTTTGGGGCAGAAAAGGGCGCCATTTTAAGGCGAAGCGGCGGGATTTGCTTCCGATTTGACGGCAAGTCCTTGAAAACACTATAATCGCGGGTTCCCCGGTATGCTCGGACGGGGATTCAGATAACAAGGATGTGTCCGCGACGGTAAAACCGGCGCGCGGAACCGCCGGTACGAGCTTCAACTTTATTAGGATTCATCATGAAAACCTTTTCCGCAAAAGGACACGAAGTCCAGCGCGACTGGTTTGTGATCGATGCCACGGACAAAGTCCTCGGTCGTGTCGCCAGCGAAGTGGCACGCCGTCTGCGTGGCAAGCACAAGCCTGAATTTACCCCGCACGTCGACACCGGTGATTTCATCATCGTCGTCAACGCAGCCAAGCTGCGCGTGACCGGCGCCAAGCCGATCGACAAGAAATACTTCCGCCACTCCGGCTACCCGGGCGGCATCTACGAAACGAATTTCCGCGACATGCAGGCGAAGCATCCGGGCCGCGCGCTCGAGAAGGCCGTCAAGGGCATGCTGCCGAAAGGCCCGCTGGGCTATGCGATGGCGAAGAAGCTGAAGGTCTACGCCGACGGTTCGCATCCGCACAGCGCACAGCAACCGAAGCCTCTTGAACTGTAAGGAACAGCCATGATCGGTAACTACAACTACGGAACCGGCCGTCGCAAGAGTGCAGTGGCCCGCGTGTTCATCAAGGCCGGCAGCGGCAAGATCGTCGTCAACGGCAAGGACGCCGCCGAGTACTTCTCGCGCGAAACCGGCCTGATGGTGATCCGCCAGCCCCTCGAGCTGACCAACAACGTCGATCGCTTCGACATCATGGTCAACGTCAATGGCGGTGGCGAGTCCGGCCAGGCCGGCGCCGTTCGTCACGGCATCACCCGCGCCCTGATCGACTATGATGCAGCGCTGAAGCCCGAGCTGTCGAAGGCCGGCTTCGTTACCCGCGACGCACGTGAAGTCGAGCGTAAGAAAGTGGGTCTGCGCAAAGCACGTCGCGCAAAGCAGTTCTCGAAGCGTTAATCCACAGCTTTCGATGCAGCAAAGAGCCGTCGGGTTACCGCCCGGCGGCTTTTTTCATTGTTGGCGTGTTCCCGGCAAGACGGCTGCCGGCCTGATGGCCGGGGTCATCAGGATGTCGCGGGACCATCGTAGAATTTCTCCTCAGTCAGGTATCAGGAGTCTGGAATGATCAAGGTTGGAATCGTTGGCGGCACCGGCTACACCGGCGTGGAACTGCTGCGCATACTGGCAGCGCACCCGGAGGTCGAGCTGACCGCGATCACGTCGCGCAAGGAAGACGGCATGCCGGTCGCCGACATGTTCCCGTCGCTGCGCGGCCATGTGAAGCTGGCGTTTTCGGCGCCCGAAAAGGCGCAGCTCGACCAGTGCGACGTGGTGTTCTTTGCAACGCCGCACGGCGTGGCGATGGCGCAGGCGCGCGAACTGCTCGCGGCCGGCGTGAAGGTGATCGATCTCGCCGCTGACTTCCGCATCAAGGACACCGCCGTGTTCGAGCAGTGGTACGGCATGCCGCATTCCTGCCCGGACATTCTGGATGAAGCGATCTATGGCCTGCCGGAAGTCAACCGCGACGCCATCCGCAAAGCACGCGTGATCGGCCTGCCGGGCTGCTACCCGACGTCGATGCAGCTGGGCTTCAAGCCGCTGCTGTCGCAGGGCAAGCCGCTGGTGAATGAGGCGTCGCTGATCGCCGACTGCAAGTCGGGCGTGTCGGGCGCCGGCCGCAAGGCCGAGGTACACACGCTGCTGGCTGAAGCGGCGGACAATTTCAAGGCCTATGGCGTCAAGGGTCACCGCCACCTGCCGGAAACGGTGCAGGGGCTGGAAGCGATCGCCGGCCGCAAGGTGGGGCTGACCTTCGTGCCGCATCTGGTGCCGATGATTCGCGGCATTCACTCGACGCTGTATGCGACGCTGCTGCCCGAGGCGCGTGACATCGATTTCCAGGCACTGTACGAGCAGCATTTCGCCAACGATCCGTTCGTCGACGTGCTGCCGGCCGGCAGCCATCCGGAAACCCGTTCGGTGCGTGCGTCGAACATGCTGCGCATCGCGGTGCATCGCCCGGGCGGCGGCGACTTGCTGGTGATCCTGGTGGTCGAGGACAACCTGGTCAAGGGAGCGGCAGGCCAGGGCGTGCAGTGCATGAACCTGATGTTCGGACTGGACGAGACGACCGGTCTGAAGCACGTGCCCATCCTCCCGTAATCCGGAGGGCGGCGGGTGCGTGGCGCCTCCGCCCTTGTCCGGCGCTCATCGCAGCGCAATCTCCATGCGGTCCGCGGGGTTGAATCTGCACCGTCTGCGCGCATAATTGGTTTTAAGTAGTGCGGAGCAAGTCCGCTGCCCGGTCGGCTTGCCATGTTTGCCAGCCGGACTGCAGCAAAGGCTCAACCGCGTCGCCGTCAGCAGCCCTCGGGGCCAGCGGCTATAATCCCGACCTATCAAGGTTCAACAGGCAGGAGCTTTAACATGAACGCAATCACGGAAATGCCGGCACCCATCGTCTTCACCGACAGCGCGGCCAACAAGGTGGCACAGCTGATCGAGGAAGAAGGCAACCCGGACCTGAAGCTGCGCGTTTTCGTTCAGGGCGGCGGCTGCTCTGGCTTCCAGTATGGCTTCACGTTCGACGAGATCGTGAACGAAGACGACACCACGATGCTGAAAAACGGCGTGCAGCTGCTGATTGACTCGATGAGCTACCAGTATCTGGTCGGCGCCGAGATCGATTACAAAGATGACCTCGAAGGCGCCCAGTTCGTGATCAAGAACCCGAACGCGACCACCACCTGCGGCTGCGGCTCGTCGTTCTCGGCCTGATACGCGTCACCCCGGCAAAAAGCGCGGAGCGATCCGCGCTTTTTGTTTTTCCGGCGCCGCCTTGGCCCGGTCAGCCGGCTCAGACCGGATACAGCGCCCCGAGGATGCGCGGGCCTCGCGCCCCGGTGACTCCTGGCAGGTTCCCTGCCTGGCGGTCGCAGAAGCGCGCGGCCAGCCACGCGAACGCAATTCCTTCGACATGGGTCGGCGCGATCCCCAGCGCCTCGGTGCTCAGCACCGGTTTGCCCAGCGCTCCCTGCAGCATTCGCATCAGGCAGCCATTCAGCGCGCCGCCGCCGCACACATAGACCGCTTCGGCGTCGGGCGCGTCGCGCCGGATCGCGTCCGCCAGCGCGCGCGCGGTGAAGGCCGTCAGCGTCGCCTGAATATCGACTGCTGCGACGCCGCCGAATGCGTTCAGTTGCGCCTCCAGCCACGACGGATTGAACAGGTCGCGTCCGGTACTCTTCGGCGCCGGCAGCGCGAGATAGGGTTCGGCCAGCAGGTGTGCGAGCAGGCTCGGATCAGGCTTGCCGGAGGCAGCCCAGTCGCCGTTCAGGTCGCACGGCGTGCCCAGCTGCCGGCTTGCCCAGGTGTCCATCAGCACATTGCCGGGCCCAGTGTCATAGCCGAGCACGTTGCCGCCTGCGCCCAGCACGCTGATGTTCGCGATGCCGCCGATGTTGGCCACCACGCGGGTGGCCGTGGCGCTGCCGAACACGGCCTGATGGAACGCCGGCACCAGCGGCGCGCCCTGCCCGCCGGCGGCGATGTCCCGGCTGCGGAAGTCTGCGACCACATCGATGCCGGTGAGCTCGGCCAGCAGCGCCGGGTTATTGATCTGCCGGGTGTAGCCGAGCGCCGGGTTGTGCCGTACGGTCTGTCCGTGCGCGCCAACAGCCCTGACTTGCGCCGCGTCGATGCCGGCGTCATCCAGCAACTGATGCACGCAGTCGGCGTACAGCCGGGCAAGCGCATTGGCGGCCAGCGCCTCGCGGTGAATCTCGTCGGGGCCAGATTGCTGCAAGTCCAGCAGCGCCGTGCGCAGGGTGTCGGGAAAGGGGACGTAAGCCGCACGGATGTGGCCGTCGAATGCGGTCAGCACGCCATCGACGCCGTCGAGGCTGGTGCCGGACATCAGTCCGATATACAGGGAGGGGGAGGTCATGCGCGGATGTTAACCGATGGGTCCGTCGGACCCATCGGTCAGCGCGCAATTCAGCGGGAGGCGAGCTGGAATTTTTCGCCGGACATCAGCGCAAAACGATGGCCCATGTCACCGGCCACGCCGCGGAAGCGCTGCAGGTCGGCGCCGGCCAGCGACTGCGCATGCGGAACGACGATGCTGTTCGGGTCGAGTGCAATATTGTTGACCCGGAATTCATAGTGCAGGTGCGGTCCGGTCGACCAGCCGGTGCTGCCGACGTAGCCGATGACCTCGCCCTGCGACACCCGCATGCCGCGCCGTGCGGCCAGACGGCTCATGTGCGCATAGGCAGTGGTGTACAGGTTGCCATGGCGGATCACGACCATGTTGCCGTAGCCGCCGGCATTGCCGGCAAACTCGACCGTGCCGTCGCCGGTCGAGCGGATCGGCGTGCCGGTGGCTGCTGCGAAATCAATGCCCTTGTGCTGTTTCCACTGGCCCGAGATCGGGTGCACGCGCATGGCAAAGCCCGAGGTCACGCGCGAAAACGCCAGCGGCGACTTCAGGAAGGCCTTGCGCAGTGCCTTGCCCTGCAGGTCGTAATAACCGCCTTCGCCATCGGGGCGGCCGAACCAGACAGCCTGCATCGTCTTGCCGGCATTCATGAACTCGGCGGCAATCACGCGGCCGGTACGCACCATCTCGCCGTCTTGCCAGACGGTCTCGTAGACCACCTGGAAACGGTCGCCCTTGCGCAGATCGGACGCGAAGTCGATGTCGGACGAAAAGATCTCGACCAGCTGCATGGCCACCGCATCCGGCACCTGCGCGGCGTCGGTGGCGGCAAACAGCGACGAGCGGATTTCGCCGGAGCGCATCTCGACCCGGTTGTCGAAAGCGACAGCCTGCTGTTCTACTGCGAATCCGCTGCCGCTGCGGCGAACCACCAGCTTGTGGCTGTCGTCGCGGCCGTCGCCAAGCAGCGCGGCAGCCGACAGCAAGCGGCCGTCGCCGTCGATGGTCGCCTGCACGCGGCGACCGGGCCGCAGCCGCAGCAGCGGTCGTGCAGCGGCGTCGCTGCGAATGAAGCTGGCCGCTTGCGGGTCGTTGACGCCGAGGCGCTCGAGCAGCGCGGACAGGTTGTCGCCCGGGCGGATACGCTCTTCGGCGACGAACTGGCCGGCGGCCGGTGAAAGGGAGGCGATCTGCGCGTTCAGGTCAGGAATAGCCAGCTCTTCGACCACCGTCTTGACGGGGAGGTCGGCGGCGTCCGGCGCCATCGGCGCGACGCCCGCGGCGCCGAAGGCGACCAGCGAGAGCACGAGGGCGGATCCTGAAATGACGCGAGTCTTGGGTGAAGTGCGCAGGGCCGGCAGCAGGGCGGCAGCGACTTCCAGCAATTTGGCTCTCAGACTCATGCAATCAGATAAAATTCGCGGTTTTGAGTCGGCAGCCGGACGGCGGCCGGATTCATCCAGGCAAAACAAAGCGCGCATTATAGCAAATGCAAACTCGCGCATTTTTGAACTTATACAAGCACTTATGGACGCCAATTCTTCGCTTGACAACGCTCAGCCGACCCGGGCCGGCACAGCCGACAGCCTGCCTCTTTCCGATGCGGTCAGGGAAGCGCTGGCCATCGTCAAGCGAGGTGCTGAAGAGCTGCTGATCGAGTCCGAGTTCGCGCAAAAGCTGGCGCAGTCCGAAAAAACCGGCCAGCCGCTGCGGATCAAGCTCGGCCTCGACCCGACCGCGCCCGACCTGCACCTTGGCCACACGGTCGTGCTGAACAAGATGCGCCAGCTGCAGGATCTCGGCCATACCGTGATTTTCCTGATCGGCGACTTCACCTCGATGATCGGCGACCCGTCCGGCCGCAACATCACCCGCCCGCCGCTGACCCGCGAGCAGATCGAGGCAAACGCCAAGACCTATTTTGCGCAGGCCAGCCTGGTGCTCGATCCGGCGCGTACCGAAATCCGCTACAACTCCGAATGGTGCGACCCGCTGGGTGCGCGCGGCATGATCCAGCTGTCGGCCCGCTACACGGTCGCGCGCATCCTCGAACGCGAGGACTTCACCAAGCGCTTCAAGGCCGGCACACCGATTTCGGTGCATGAACTGCTGTATCCGCTGATGCAGGGCTACGACTCGGTCGCGCTGAAATCCGATCTCGAGCTCGGCGGCACCGACCAGAAATTCAACCTGCTGGTCGGCCGCGAGCTGCAGAAGGACTACGGCCAGGCGCCGCAGTGCATCCTGACGATGCCCCTGCTGGAAGGCCTCGACGGCGTCGAGAAGATGTCGAAGTCGAAAAACAACTACGTCGGCATCACCGAGCCGGCCAACACCATGTTCGCGAAGGTGATGAGCATCTCCGACGTCGCGATGTGGCGCTGGTACGACCTGCTGTCGTTCCGCTCGCTGGCCGAGATCGCGCAGTTCCGCGCCGAGGTCGAGGGCGGGCGCAATCCGCGCGACATGAAGGTGTTGCTGGCACAGGAGATCGTCGAGCGCTTCCATTCGCGCAAGGCGGCCGAGGACGCGCTGGCGGACTTCAACAACCGCGCGCGCGGCGGCATTCCGGACGAAGTCCCGGAGCTCAGCCTGTCCGGCGCGCCGCTGGGTATCGGCCAGCTGCTGAAGCAGGCCAACCTGTGCGCATCGACCTCCGAGGCGCTGCGCATGGTCGAGCAGGGCGGCGTGCGCATCGACGGCGCGGCCGTCAGCGACAAGGGTCTGAAGGTCGAGGCCGGCACCTTCGTGGTGCAGGTCGGCAAGCGCAAGTTCGCGCGCGTGACGCTGTCCTGATCGCGCAAAAATGATTGGTTTGCTGCAGCGGGTCTCCGGGGCCAGCGTTACCGTCGACGGCGAGGTCGTCGGCCAGATCGACCAGGGCCTGCTGGTGCTGCTGTGCGCGGAGCGCGGCGACACCCGCAAGGAAGCCGATGCGCTGCTGGCCAAATTGCTGGCCTATCGGGTGTTCTATGACGCCGACGGCAAAATGAACCTGAATGTCGCGCAGGTCGGCGGCGGCCTGCTGCTGGTGCCGCAGTTCACGCTGGCGGCCGACACGCGTTCCGGCACGCGGCCGTCGTTCACCCCGGCCGCGCCGCCGCAGCAGGCGCGCGAGCTGTTCGATTACACGGTCGAACGCGCGCGGGCAATGCATCCGCAGGTCGAAACCGGCCGCTTCGGCGCCGACATGAAGGTGGCGCTGGTCAACGACGGTCCGGTAACCTTCTGGCTGCAGGTATCTCCAACCGCCTGAACCCTTTGTCGAGGAGCAGACCATGAAACTCTGGAGCGAGTCCTTCGCCAACGACGCCCCGATTCCCGGCGAGTTCGCCTTCGCGGTCACGGATCCGGCCAGCCATATCGCGCTGTCGTCCAATCGCAATCCGCATTTCGCCTGGAGCGATTTGCCTGCGGGCACGCAGTCGCTGGCGCTGGTCTGCCATGACCCGGACGTGCCGTCGGTTGGCGACGACGTGAACCAGGCCGGGCGCACGATTGCGGCCAGCCTGCCGCGGGTGAATTTCTATCACTGGGTGCTGGTCGACCTGCTGCCCGGCACCCGCGAGATTCAGGCTGGCGAATACAGCCATCAGGTCACGCCGGGCGGCAAGCCGGGGCCGGAGCTGCCGAACGGCGCACGCCAGGGCATCAATGACTACACCGGCTGGTTTGCCGGCGACGAGACCATGGCCGGCGATTACTTCGGCTATGACGGCCCGTGCCCGCCGTGGAACGATGAGCTGATCCACCGCTATGTATTCACGCTGTATGCACTGGATGTACCGAAGCTGCCGCTGCAGGGCAAGTTCGGCGGCGTCGAGGCGCTGCAGGCCATGGTCGGGCACATTCTCGGCCAGGCGAGCGTCACCGGCTTCTATTCGCTGAACCAGGCGCTGGCGCACAAACTGGGTGTGGACGCGGGACGATGATGGAAATTCTGCTGATCCGCCATGGCGAGACCGCCTGGAACCGCGTGCGCCGCATGCAGGGGCATATCGACATCCCGCTGAACGACGAAGGACAGCGGCAGGCGCGGGCGCTTGGCGCGGCGCTGGCGGTCGAACGGCCGGCGGCCATTTATTCAAGCGACCTGCAGCGTGCGCGCGCCACCGCGCAACCGGTCGCCGACGCACACGACATGCCCGTTTCCTACGAGCCGGCCTTGCGCGAGCGCTGCTACGGCGGCTTCGAAGGCATGATGTATGAAGAGCTCGCCGAGCGCTTCCCGGAAGCCTTCGCGCAATGGCGCGCCCGTGACCTGCACGCGCGCTTCCCTGCCGGGGAGCGCGAGGCGGAAACGCTGATGGAATTCCACCGCCGCTCGGTCGACGCGGTCACCTCCCTTGCACAGCGTCATGAGGGTTGTGAAGAAGGCAAGCTGGTGATCGTCACCCACGGCGGCGTGCTCGATTGCCTGTACCGCGAAGCGACCGGGCTGTCGGTCGGGGCGGCGCGCGAGTTCGGCATCGTGAATGCCGCGATCAACCGCCTGCGCTGGGATGGTGAGCGCTTCCACCTGCTGCAATGGGCTGACGCTGCCCACCTTGAGGCCGCCGGCCTCGACGAAATCGACCGCTCGCACCCGGCTGCCTGAAAATTCGGCAAGCTTCTTTGCCGGCTTGATGAAAATTTAGGCAGGCTTGCGTTTACAATACGCAGCCTTTCCTGAACGAATCGTCCATGCAGCTCGGTCCCTATCAACTTCGCAACAACGTTTTCGTCGCGCCGATGGCTGGCGTGACGGACCGGCCTTTCCGCCAGCTTTGCAAGGAGCTGGGCGCCGGCTATGCGGTGTCGGAGATGGCGGCGTCGAATCCGCGCGTCTGGGCCAGCGAAAAAACCTCGCGCCGCATCAACCATGACGGCGAGATGGAGCCGAAGGCGGTGCAGATCGCCGGTGCCGATCCGCAGCTGCTGGCCGAGGCCGCCCGCTTCAATGTCGAGCGCGGTGCGCAGGTCATCGACATCAACATGGGCTGCCCGGTCAAGAAGGTCTGCAACAACTGGTGCGGCTCGGCGCTGCTGCGCGACGAACCGCTGGTTGCTTCGCTGCTGCAGGCGGTGGTGGGCGCGGTCGACGTGCCGGTGACGCTGAAATTCCGTACCGGCTGGGATCGGCAGAACAAGAATGCGCTGACGATTGCGCGCATTGCCGAAGACAGCGGCATCGCAATGCTGACGCTGCACGGCCGCACGCGCGCCGACGGCTACAGCGGCGAAGCGGAGTACGACACGATCGCCGCGGTGAAAGCGGCGGTGAAGTTGCCGGTGGTCGCGAATGGCGACATTGACAGCCCCGAGAAGGCGCGCCTGGTGCTGCAACGGACCGGCGCCGATGCGGTGATGATCGGGCGGGCGGCGCAGGGTCGCCCGTGGATCTTCCGCGAGATCGATCACTACCTGCGCACCGGCAGCTTGCTGCCGTCGCCGCGCGTGGATGAGGTGCGCCAGCTGATGGCGCATCACCTGCGCGCGCACTATGCGTTTTATGGTGACTATCTCGGCGTGCGTACTGCCCGCAAGCACATCGGCTGGTACGTGCGCGACCTCGAAGGCGGGGAAGATTTTCGCCGCCGGATGAACCTGATTGAAGACTGCGCATTGCAGCTTGCCGCAGTCGATGCGTTTTTCGAATCGCAATTGGCGTATGGCGAGCGGTTACAATATGCGCCCCCCGCGCAGCCCCTGGCTGCCTAGCAACATTCCAGCAAGACAAAACAACATGAGCAAAGACAATATCCAGGACGTCGTGCGCAAAAGCCTCGATAAGTATTTCCGCGACCTGGGTGAACAAGAGCCGAGCAACGTGTACGACATGGTCGTCTTCACCGTCGAGAAGCCGATTCTCGAGGCGGTGATGATGCGCGCCGAAGGCAACCAGTCGCATGCGGCCGAAATGCTCGGCATCAATCGCAACACGCTGCGCAAGAAACTGCAGCAGCATGGTCTGCTCTGACCGACAGATTACTCATCTCTCTCTTTACTTCCATGATCAAACAAGCCCTGATTTCCGTCTCCGACAAGACTGGCGTGCTCGAATTCGCGCGCGCACTGGCGGCGATGAACGTCAAATTGCTGTCGACCGGCGGCACCGCGAAACTGCTTGCCGACAACGGGCTGCAGGTCACCGAAGTGGCCGACTACACGGGCTTTCCTGAAATGCTCGACGGCCGCGTGAAGACGCTGCATCCGAAGGTGCATGGCGGCATCTTGGCGCGCCGCGACTTCCCGGCGCACATGGACGCGCTGGCACAGCATGCGATTCCGACCATCGACATGGTGGTGGTCAACCTGTACCCGTTCCAGCAGACCGTCGCGAAAGACCAGTGCTCGCTCGAAGATGCGATCGAGAACATCGACATCGGCGGTCCGGCGATGCTGCGTTCGTCGGCGAAGAACCACAAGGACGTGGTCGTGATCTGCGACCCGACCGACTATGACGTCGTGCTCGGCGAAATGCGCGCCAACAACGGTGACGTCGCCTACGAGACGCGCTTCGGCCTCGCCAAGAAAGTGTTCGCACATACCGCGCAATACGACGGCGCGATCACCAACTACTTCACGTCGCTCGGCGCGGATCGCGAGCATGCGACGCGCTCGGCCTATCCGGAGACGCTGAACCTGCACTTCGCCAAGGTGCAGGACATGCGCTATGGCGAGAACCCGCATCAGTCGGCGGCGTTCTATCGCGACATCGCAGCGGTCGACGGCGCGCTCGCGAACTATCGCCAGCTGCAGGGCAAGGAACTGTCGTACAACAACATTGCCGACGCCGATGCTGCGTGGGAATGCGTGAAGACTTTCGACGGCGTCGCCTGCGTGATCATCAAGCATGCGAACCCTTGCGGTGTGGCCGTCGGTGTTGACGCGGCCGAAGCGTATGCCAAGGCTTTCCAGACTGACCCGACGTCGGCGTTCGGCGGCATCATCGCGTTCAACTGTGAACTCGACGGCAAGGCAGCCGAGGCGGTGGCGAAGCAATTCGTCGAAGTGCTGATCGCGCCGTCGTTTACTGCAGAAGCCCGCAAGGTCTTCGAGAGCAAGCAGAACGTGCGCCTGCTCGAAATTCCGCTGGCGCGCGCCGTGAATGCGTATGACATGAAGCGCGTTGGCGGCGGCCTGCTGCTGCAGTCGGCCGATGCGAAGAACGTGCAGGTGGGCGAGCTGAAGGTGGTGACGAAGAAGCAGCCGACCCAGCAGCAGCTGCAGGACATGATGTTCGCGTGGCGTGTCGCGAAGTTCGTGAAGTCGAATGCGATCGTCTTCTGCGGCAACGGCATGACGCTCGGCGTCGGCGCCGGCCAGATGAGCCGCGTGGATTCGGCGCGCATCGCGTCGATCAAGGCGCAGAACGCCGGCCTGCAGCTGGCGGGTTCGGCTGTGGCGTCCGATGCCTTCTTCCCGTTCCGCGACGGCCTCGATGTTGTCGTTGCAGCCGGCGCGACCTGCGTGATCCAGCCGGGCGGCTCGATGCGCGACCAGGAAGTGATCGACGCGGCCGATGAGCAGGGCATCGTGATGGCGCTGACGGGGACGCGGCACTTCCGGCATTGATTCGGATGTCGCGCGCTGATTAAGGGTTGTCGGTGCGCGACGATGGGTCCCAGCTTTCGCTGGGACGACGAGTCTGAGGCTGATTTCCCGGTCGGCCTTTTCAGACAGTCCCGGATCGGCGATAGCGTACGGGTTATCTCCCGCCCGTCGTCCCAGCGAAAGCTGGGACCCATCCCCGACCAACCCCATGGCCTATGTCTACATCCTCGCCAGCAAGCCCTACGGCACGCTCTACGTCGGCGTCACCCGAGACCTGATCCGACGCGTCTTCGAACACAAATCCGGCATCGTGCGAGGCTTTACACAACGGTATGGTGTGAAGCGACTGGTCTGGTTCGATCAGACAGATTCCATCATCACCGCCATCGCGCGCGAAAAGCAGCTGAAGGCCTGGCGACGTGACTGGAAGATCGAGCTGATCGAACAAACCAACCCCTGCTGGCACGACCTCTACCACTCCCTGCTGTCATAATGCGCGCATGAAAATCCTCGGCATCGACCCTGGCCTGCGCGTGACCGGATTCGGCGTGATCCAGATGGAGGGCGCGCGCCTGAACTACATCGCGTCGGGCACCATCCGCATTCCCGACGGCGACCTGCCGTCGCGGCTGAAGGTCATCCTTGACGGCGTCGGCGAGATCGCGCGCACCTACCAGCCCGACTGTTCCGCCATCGAGATCATTTTCTCCAACGTGAACCCGCAATCGACGCTGCTGCTCGGGCAGGCTCGCGGCGCCGCAATCTGCGGACTGGTGTCAGCCAACCTGCCGGTCGCCGAGTACACCGCGCTGCAGATGAAGAAAGCCGTTGCCGGCCACGGCAAGGCGCAGAAGGCGCAGGTGCAGGAGATGGTGCAGCGGCTGCTGAAGCTCGACGGCCTGCCCGGCACCGATGCGGCCGATGCGCTCGGCGTGGCGATCTGTCATGCGCATGCCGGTGCGGCGCGCAACATGCTGGGCGGCATTGCCCCGGAACTGGCGCGCAAGGGCCTGCGCGTGCGCGGCGGTCGCCTGGTCGGCTGATGCCCGTGTCGCACGGCGGCACAATCCGGCGCCGTCCGGTGCGTTATCATCCGGCCATCTTTTTTCCAGAGGTTCATTCATGATCGGTCGCCTGTCAGGCATCCTGTTCGACAAGAACCCGGCGCAGCTGCTGGTCGACTGCAACGGCGTCGGCTATGAAGTTAGCGTGCCGATGAGCACCTTCTACAACCTGCCGTCGACCGGCGAGAAGGTCGCGCTGCTGACCCACATGGTGGTGCGCGAAGATGCGCAGCTGCTGTACGGCTTCGGCACTTCGCAGGAGCGCGAGCTGTTTCGCGAACTGATCAAGATCAGCGGCATCGGCGCGCGCACTGCGCTGGCCATCCTGTCCGGCATGTCGGTGAAAGACCTTGCGCAGGCAGTCACCTTGCAGGATGCGGGTCGCCTGACCAAGATTCCCGGCATCGGCAAGAAGACAGCCGAGCGGTTGCTGCTCGAACTCAAGGGCAAGCTCGGCGCCGACATCGGTGCGGCGCCCGGCGCAGCGGCGGACGAAAGCAGCAACGACATCCTCAGCGCATTGCTGGCGCTCGGCTATTCCGAAAAGGAAGCGCTGCTGGCGATCAAGCAGGTGCCGGCCGGCAGTTCGGTGTCGGATGGCATTCGCCATGCCCTGAAGGCGCTGTCCAAGGGTTGATGCCCCCGCCTGAAGCTACAATGCAGCGATGAGCATACAGACTGACGATTTCAGCGAACGCCGCATCATCGATGCTGCGCCGGTCTCACCGAACGAAGAGGCGATCGAGCGCGCGCTGCGCCCGCACAATCTTGACGAATACATCGGCCAGGAAAAGGCGCGCGGGCAACTGGAGATCTTCATCGCCGCTGCCAGAAAGCGCGGCGAGGCGCTCGACCACACGCTGCTGTTCGGCCCGCCGGGCCTCGGCAAGACCACGCTGGCGCACATCATCGCGCGCGAGATGGGCGTGAACCTGCGGCAGACCTCCGGCCCGGTGCTGGAGCGCGCCGGTGACCTCGCGGCTTTGCTGACCAACCTCGAAAAGAACGATGTGCTGTTCATCGACGAGATCCACCGGATGTCGCCGGTGGTCGAAGAGATCCTGTATCCGGCGCTCGAGGACTACCAGATCGACATCATGATCGGCGAAGGGCCGGCCGCGCGATCGGTGCGTCTCGACCTGCAACCGTTCACGCTGGTGGG
>JACCDR010635616.1_pt1 | contig 15844 bp, 10 predicted proteins | sample 7446431 | NCBI WGS metagenome assembly JACCDR01 (sample SAMN15323443, study PRJNA562643) | freshwater metagenome | isolation source: river surface water | place: USA:Blue River Watershed | collected 2017-08-17 | reverse complement strand
TCTAAGCCACAACCGATAATGCGCGTAACGTGCGCTTGGCTTTCACGAGTATACATTTGCATTTTTTCCATGTCCGTTGTACGTAACAACGGCAAAAACTCGTCGAATGCTTTTGCATTCTTTATACGTTGGCGTGACAAGTAAAACCATCGCTCAATCGCAATGGCAATTCCAATGGCCAATACAAGCGCAATTGGATACATAAAAAAACCGCCATCCTGCAGGAATTTGGTCAATGTGTTGTATGTTTCATTCATAATATTTTCTCACCGCTTACTATTTATCAATGGGACTAATCGTTTCTAAATTTAGTTCGTTGTAGATATGCATTGAATTTAACAATACATCTCTATCAATTACCTGCAAAGCTTGGTCATACTTTTCCTCCATATTCCATTGAAGTTTGTCCGGGGTAGTATTACCTTTCCAAGGAATAAAGTAACTCACCGACGGCTGCTCTTTATCACCGACAAATACAGATTCAAGGCGAATTGAAGGATTATCGCTAACCGCCTCTTTTACCTCTTTATCTTTACTCTTTTTTCCGCTCTCAGTCTTATCTTCCGCAATAGATGACGAAGAAAAAATCATCATTACAACAAGCACGAATTTATTCATAGCATCTATCATCCAAATTACAAGGTTCTTGATTCCGCCTTTTGCACCTCAACATTTAAGCTAGGTGCTATGCCAGTTCTCTTCTGAATCTCGACCAACCACTGAGCAACTTCAGTATTTTGTCCTGAGGTGAGAAATTGATAGGCTTCCATATGTTTTTGTGCGCGCAATGGATGATTTAAATAGATGTCATAAAGAATCGCCAAGTTCAAGTGCGCTTCTGGACAATCCCGCCATAAGGACAACACAGTTCTATAAGTATTTTGTGCACGTAAAAACTCTCCCTGCTGGCGCTGCACGAGAGCGAGGTGCATATAGGCATTCAAATTTGACGCATTCGCACTGATCGCTTTTTGATAATACTCAACAGCCTTGGCATACTGCTTTTGTTCAGCAACTATATCACCCAAAAGAACCCAAGGACCCGAGAGGCTTTTGTCTTCTTTGGCCATCTCTAGCAGTATATTTTCCGCCTGCGCATATTGCTTTTGTCGAACAGCGCGCTTTGCCTCTATAAACCTTGCTACAGATTCCTTTTTAATTTTTCCCTTTTGTAGAATATAAGGGTTTACTGTAGTCTCATAAGGCAAGGCCACTCCTGCGTTATCTTTCTTAGGTACTGGCACAAATTCTTGTGTAGATACCAAGCCAATATCAGCAGTCTTGCCTGCGCCTGCCTTTGCTTTTGCACGGTCAGGACTATTGGCGCATGCTGCCAACAGTAACATGCACAGAAGACATAAAATAGGATTTAGATTAACGTATTTCATCGCCATAACTCACAGTAATTTCTGTTTTATTAAATCTGGCCGGATTAAGACTTTTCATTTCAACAAAACTTTTATCAATCCATTCATTAAATTTTCCTTCCCAAGCTCTATCGATATTGGTTTGATGCAACTCGACAGCAAGCGTATCAAAAGGGTTTGCTTGCTCTTCAATAATATCGCCATATTCTTTCTGATCCGCTTCAGACAGGCCGCTAGGTCGCGGTGAAGCTCTTAATTCTTTGGCAAAGTGTTGATACAAATTCGCAATTTTAAAACTCGACATGGTAATGAATTCCAAAATGCCATAATCAGCTGCCAGTTGATATTTTTTAACCGCACCATCTAACATTCTATTTTTCTCTGGTAAACTTTTCACCAAAGGCAAATAAAATTTTGTTACCGAAAACTGGCTTGCATAGTAATCACCATATTTTATATTTGCCCAAGCACCCAGCCATTTGCTGCGATCTGAACGTTGAGAGCCAGCTTTAATATCACCATCAATAATGCGATTTAGCCAGTTAAGCTGCGAGTCAACATCGGACAATTTTTCATAAATAGTCGCTAGGTGGTAGCGCGCCTCCATATTGCTATCGAAGGGCTTTGAGTAAGTCGCATCGTAGCTCTTAAATTGAGCTATTGCTGCCGCATAGTTCATATTATTTTCATACATTGTGGCAGCGATAAAAGCGGCCTCACGACGAACCTCCGGGTCGGGATCCTTTTTACTAAGTTCTAAATAGCTTTCAGCTGCCAGCCCCCAGCTTTCATTTTTCTCATATGCAAATGCCAACTTCCGCGGAAACTGAACCGTTAGTTCATGTGCGGGAAATAAAGCAATCAGCTCTTTCAATTCTACAATTGCGCGCGGCCACTGCTTCAATTCTAACAACATAGTCGCTGCATCAAATTGAGCGGTAACACGTACGGTTGCGTTAGGCGTTAAGGTTTTAATTTTTAGCAATTGGGTTACAGCTGCTTCTTTTTGTCCAGCATTCACAATACCTTCGGTTTTCTTATAGATAGAGGTCGCTAGACGCTCAGAAATTTGCGTGTATTCGTCACTTTTGGAATCCACTAAATCACGCTGATTAATATAATTAACTTCAGCATTTTGAAAATCATCCAATTTAAAATAGGAGTGAGCAATAATTCCGTAGGCAGTTTTCTTAAGCGTTTTATCAAGCTGGGGATTATTTGTAATTAAACTGCTAGATACCTGTAGCGCTTGCTGATACTGATTTAAGCTAAACAAATACTCAGCTGCATTAGTCAATACAGATGGGGCTCGATTATCTGTATGAAAAGTTTTAGCGAACTTAAGCATGCTATCGACTGCTTGAGCCTGCCATTTCTTAACATCAGAACTACCGGCCGCTAAAGTAGCAATATGTTTTTGATAAGATATGATCGCTGCATACCCTGAATTAGCAGCATGCTGTATAGCGCTCTTCCCTTTTGGTTGGTAAGCAACTTTTTCATAGTCAACCAAGGCTTCGGAGTATTTTCTTGCAAGAAATAGCGCCTCTGCTTTTAAGAAGTAGATTTCATCAATACGTTCATCGTTAGGAAATGTATCGGCATATTGTTGGTAGTAGACAGCAGCTTTCTGGAAAGACGCTAAAAATAGCTCTGTTGTTTCGGCGATTTTTTTCGGATCTTTATTCGCGTCTTTGCTTTTTTCCGAACTTAAGTCAGCAACTGCTTTTTGGTACTTTTGTCCCTCTGCATAGTAATGGCGAGCGAGTTCATCCAAATATATTTTAATAGCCGCTTTAACCAATTCCGGCATACCTGCTCGATTGCCTTCATAGTTTGAATGCAACCCATAGGCATTCACATAGGCTTCCTTTTCCGCTAAAGCCTGACTTGGGAAGCCACCCTTAATATAGGTTTCAATGAGTTTGCTGTGTAACACTGGTGCCTTGTCCGATTTTTTGTGATTGTTAACAAACAATCTCAAGGTTGCTGCTGACTCTTCATAAAGCTCCTTATCCAGATAGTACTTACCCAAGTCATCATAAATCATCCAAACGTAATTTTTATTCGCAATGGCCTCGATGGTCGGTATTGCCTGTGACCCACCGACACGATCCAAAGCTAAACTAATTGAATGAATCGAGTCCGCAGCTAAGGGCTTTTCAGTTTTCCCTAATGTTTCTAGGTCAGATTTTCCGGCCAACAATTGATCTAACACAAATGCAAATGCGTTTAGACTTTTATTAAATTGTGATTGCTTATAGTATGCCCAGCCAAGCATATAATGTGAGTTAATCGCTAATTTTGATTTATCTCTCTGGGTCACTGCAAAATAAGCCTGCTCCGCTTCCGCATATTGCTTATTGTTGAAATGGATATCACCCTTGCGAAAAAAGGCTTCAGAAATATTGGGGTAAGTTGGATGCCTCGCCGTCAGTGTTGTTAGCATATTTAGCGCTTCTGGTTGATTACCTTCCAGATCATAGGCTTTAGCCAATTGATAGAGCACCTCAGCATTATCAGGAGAGTCAGGATACTTTTCCAAAATATTACGATAGGCTTTAATCGCATCTACGTAATAGCTTTTCTTTTGCTTTACTTGATTTTGATCGTAAACACCCTCCATCATATAGACGTCAGCTATACGGCGCTGAATTTGCTCTTTCAGTTGCTTGTCTTCAAAAAGATCTAGCAGTTCTTTATACTCAGCCCTAACCTCCTCATGCGTTAATTTCTTAACATCCACTTCCTTTTCCTTCTCAGGAGTATATTTGAGTTCGGCCAATGTGTTTTTTTTGCTTGGCGCACAGCCCTCCCCTAAGGCAAATGTTCCAATCAGCAATATAAAAAGATGAATTTTTTTCATTTCACAACTCCGGGTTTAGCACTCTCACTTTGTGTGGCTGACTCTTCTTTTTCGAGTGAGAGCAATGTCATATCGTATAGCCTAGCTTTAGCCAATCTAGACTGTGCAGAATAGTATTGCATTCTCTCTTCATGCTTATTCAACTCTACCCTCACCAATCCCCGCATAATCTTTTCAAATCCAACTATGTATTTTTCAGTTTCTTTTAGCTTAGATTTAATTTCTTCATGCTTATCAACCACAAATTGTCGATAGGATTTAGGTTGTTCGTAAGGCTTCTTGTATTTTTTGAGTTTGTCTATCCGACTATCAAATTGCTTCAACTCGGAAGTAGTCGACTCAATCATTGCCTCTAGCCTTTCTTGATCTCGCTCAGGAAGCAATAAGATATTCAGTTTCAGCTCTTCTCGTTTTTCGTTAAATTGATCTTTTAGCACTAGGCTTCTTTGAATACTATTTTTTATCGACTCATCGAATGTTTTTTTATCTGCACTATCGAGTATCAATAAATGTTCATCGGCTTGCAGCAGCCAATAATTCAGGTTCTCACGTATAGCATATAGATCTGCAAGCTCTCGTAGCGTTTCGTGAAACGGAAGACTAGCCATTAAGTCTATGAGAAATGGCGTTAATTTTTTATAGTCCAGCGACGGCTGTGAACCATACCAATCCGAATCATCCATTAGCACTTTTAAATTCTGAATAAATTCAATCGGCACATCTTGCTTATCGATTGCTTTACGCGCTTCAGTAATCATCTCTACTCCTTGCTTGAACTCCTTTTCTGCGGCGATATTACTTTTCAACGCCTTTTTTAATGCTCTTTCTTGCTCATACACATGTGCTAATAGAACCTTAGCCTCCTGCACTTCAGGAATTGCAATCGAACGACCACTCAACATCTCCAGAGCTGGTATTGCGTCATTAAATTGCTTTAGCTTTATCGCTGCCCAAGCATAGGCCAGCAAAGCACGATTGGAATACAGGCCGGTTGTGCGAATTTGCTTTAAATAGGCCCAAGCCATTGGTAATTGACCACGCTTAATCGCAATTTCGGTGAGCGCATGTCTTGCTCTATCGGCCAACACCGAAAGCTCTTCATTTACACCTGCAAAGCCGGTGACCTCTTCAAGATGTTTTGCACCCAGATCAGTTTGATTAGCCTTTACTTGAAGTACCGCAAGGTTAAATAGTAGGTAGGGATAATAAGGCGTATCCTTCTGTGCATTTTTGGCGGGATTCTCACCCATACCTTCTTGCTTGTCCTTTTCCTTCAGTAGAGCGGCTAAATATTGATGCTCTGTATAAAGATCTTTTGGCATGACGCCTGATACTTTAGCGAGCGATTGACGGGCACTAATCAAATCGGATTTCTTGTAAAACATACTAGCCATGTAGTACCAAGCTCTATTCCTAACTTCAAGGCTAGAGTTGGTATCCAATAGACTATCAAATATTTTTTTTGCTTCGTCGGACATTCCGTAAGACAGCATCATGCCGCCCTTTAATACTTGCCCTGATTGACTCTTTGCGAGAGAGTTATTAATTGCCTGGGCATATTCTTGTTCGATCAGTGCAGAAAAGTAATCTTGCTTATAATACTCAAACAAAACCACGCCGTATTCCAAATCTTGTACTGAGTGGTTGTCCGATGCAACAGCTGCCCGATTGGACTCTGTGTAAGTCAATAGCAAAAAAACGACGACAGCAAGAATATAAGTTTTCTTTACTATCGCGGCGCTAGTTGTAATTTTCACTCTTTGCAGCATGTGATTACCATTGTTTAATAGCAAAAACAGGTTCTTGCGCAACGCTATCATCACTAATAGCGACCTCCAAATATTCGCCGCTCGGACCTTTTTTGAAATCAATCGTCGATGCTCGCTTGTAAGCGCGGCCACCAGGACCAATGCCAGTAAAGAAAAGTGTTGCTGAATGCGAGCCCTCGTTTAGATTGGTCACATAGAATTTATGCACGCCGCCACGAATAAGTGCCTGACGTTGCTTTTCGGAGTAGATATGGCTTGATACTATTTTCTCATCAATTTTTAATTTAATGCCTTCTAACGTAAAAAAATTTCCTGAGCTAAGTGAAACAAACACCGTATATTTTGTACTAGATGGAAAGAGCAATTTTTCTTCCATTAGTCGCAATTCCTTATTCAGATCTATCACCTGCTGTTTCAACTGTTGTATATTTTTCGAAACCTGATTGATATCAGCAGGCATTTCTTGGACGGAAGAATGCTTAGTCTCAGTAGCAAGAGCTTTTTTGGTATTTGCGGCTGGATTCTTTTCTACTGCTACTGGTTCAGCCGCGAAGACACATCCACTCGTTAACGCTAAAGTTAATATTAGCACTCGGAGAAAAGCACCAAGAAATAAACTGTTAGTCTCCATAATTCAACACCCAATATATGCCTAATTTCTACCATTGGTCTAGTCAGCACCAATTACCAATATACGCAAGAAAAAAATAAAGTTTTAGAATACTTATAGAACTAAAACATAGATCACATTGCGTGTTCTATTTTTATGAACTATTACCAATTCAGTACCGGTTATGAAAATAAGGCATGCAATAAGTGGCACCAAAATTAAGATAAATCAGCGCAGCTCATGTTTAAATAGTGCCTTTGGCGCTGTAAGAACCTAGAAAAACTCTATAAGTGAAGCTATAACTACTAAGGCGGCCTAGATTTCTCTTTAAGAAAACGGAAGGCACTCCTTTCCCTTAAATCTATCAAAAACACTGTTCTCAATAGATTAATTAGGCGCAAATATACTTGTTTCTGTTCATTGATATTGGCGTGCTGGGCTTGAGGATGCTGGTAAGACTAGCTCAACTTGGGAGTATTTCAATAAACGGAGGAAGGTACCTTTGAAAATGAATTTATTATCCGGCAAGTTAAAAACCTGTGATCTAAATCGCAATGCCGTTTGTTTATTAAAATTAAATTGAGGTATAGTCACAAAACGTTTTTAATCCAGTTATAGATCGGTAAACTATTGGACTAATACCGGTGTTTTACTCTATAACACTTCACAATGAGAAATGGTCGATGCGGTGCACATTGAAAAGTCTTTTTAGCTTAATTTGTTTGAGTGTGGCCAGCTACGGCGAAGCCGAAACCACGAGCAAGCCTGTAAAAATTATTGAACCCAACAAGCCAGTTACCACAACTCAAGCTGCGGCCATTGATACCGAACACTTTGAGCTAGGCGCACACATTGGATTGATGTCCATTGAGGACTTCAATACCAATCCGGTAAATGGCATATCATTAACCTACCACATTAACAACAAATTTATTTCTCAAATCGCTTATGGCACTTCTACTGTGTCGCGCACTGGCGCGGAAAGATTTGAGGATCTTAATTATCTCTCAGATAGCGCCCGAGAATTTAAATACTTAAATTTTATGGCTGGCTACGACATTTTAGATGGCAGATCCTTTTTAGGAAAAAAACGTAAGTTCAATTCCGCAATTTATCTCATGGGTGGGATCAGCAAAGTAACCTTTGCTCTCAATAATAACCCTGGAACTGTCTTTGGTATTAGTTATAGAGTTGTTGTAACAGACTGGTTAACGGCGAATTTGGATTTTCGTGACACTCTTTTCAAACGAGAATACTTAAACGACAACAAAAAAACAAATAACACTGAAATGTTCATAGGGATAAACGCGCTGTTTTAACTGGAAATTTCAACCAGAAAATTGAGCACGTTTGGGAGAAAAAGCAGACTCGCGCTTCCTATACTGCTTCTGCTTTTAGAAAAGGAAGCTTGCTCCAGTTGAAATCTGTGTTGCACTCACAGAACGCTCTTGATCAAAAACTAAATTTGATTTGTAGATATAATGTCTATAATCAAAATGCAGTGCAAAACGTCTCGTTAGAGAAACTTGATACCCAAAGCCCCAAGTATAGGAAAAATTCGACTCACCTCCGAATTCTATATCGCCTACTCCCGCAACAATATGCAGGTTTGATAGATTTGTATTGGCCGTGGAAGGCGAAAACTCCCCTTGAAATAAATTATAGCCTACAAGTAAATCATAGTGTTTAAAGGTTCGTTCATCCCCTTGGAAGTATTGATTCACAATACCACTCTTAACATTTCGCTTTTCATAAGACGAAAGCGACATTTTTGCTTGTAGGTAGTTATATTGAATAAAAAAATCTTCAGTTGCTCTGAATGTAGCGCTTACTCCAGGAGCTAACTCACTGCCAAAATCCTCTACATTTATAATTCCGGCAAAAATGCTTAATTCAAAAACTTCATTATTCAAAGCCGAGGCATTTTTTTGCGCACCATCATCAGCTGCTGCCTGTAAAGGCGATAGTAAAACAATAAGCGGGATAAAAATTGCCTTTATGTTCAAAAGAAGGTATTGAAACCGATTGTCCATGCTTTTAAACTCACATCGTTGTTGTCAGTTGAGACTGTGTATGATCGATACTCGCTCTTAAATAGAAAATTTCGCCCTAGGTAATAGTTAATACCCAGACCATAGAAATTAAAACTGGAGTCATTTATATTAAGAGGAGTCAATTTTGGCTGGGCCTCAATTTTTAAAGTTCCTTTACCTGCAATAAGAAAAGGGGAAAGGCGCCATTGTGAATATGGCTCAATAAGAAAATTAAAACTATTTAAACTTCCTCGTGTATCTGAGCCAAAAAACTTTCCGGTTTCCACCTCCACCCCCGCCCAACTGAAGGCGCGATAACCAGCGGTAAAACTGAAATGGCTACTGTCTTTTAACTCGCCACTTGAAAACTCACCCGTATTAAAGCCTACGCGCCAACGGTTTTTTAAATAGTCGCCGTAACTCACAGTTGGCAAGTCTGCGGGTTCGCCAGTTGTTTGAAGTGTTCGCGAAATTTGTCCTGCAGTTGTCCAGCCCGTTTTTCCATTTTGTGTTTTCACTTCATACCAACCAGGGCGACGAGTGATGACTTCGATGCGCTCGCCTTGTTCGATAACATAGAATATCGGGTACCCTCTTCCTGGCCCACTGTGCATTTCTACGTAGGAATCGATCACTTCAAGTGTTAGTGAATCTTTTTTTTCCTCGGAAATTCCAAAGCTGCTGTATAAAAATAGCAAACTGACCAATAGGACATTTTTTAAAAGGAATTGCATTCGATCTCCCTAACCGGTATATAAAACAACTCATTCAACATTTTCTGAGAAGGCCTCACGTCTTGTAGCTATGATTGGTTATATTACAGGAATAGTTTTAGGAAGTTATAAAAAACAAATTGGATTGCTTCAAATTTGCGATAGAACACTCAATGGTAAAAACAACATAACTAGAAGCATCCGCTAAATCCTTTATCACATTTGTTTAACTCTAGCACAGAGTTACTATTTTGCAATTTCGAATTATTTGTCTCGATTCGATCCCATATTCCTAAGAAGATTTTAAATGGCGGTTAAATTTTCTTTAGGGTAAATCAAGACTTCAGTTCCAATTTTACCTATTCGGCCTTTTTCAAATAGAAAAGGGCTAATGACATTGATCAATAGCCCTTCTTGAATTGCAACTTACCCCAATCTATTTACGCACTACACACTCTAAATCAAGGTCTGTTTGGAACATAAAATCTGATTTGTAGGTATGACGCTCAGCAAAGAACAAATCAAACCGGTACTTTTTACCTTTTTGGATACCGAGCTCAGCTGCACGAGCATCCAATTTTACGGATTGTTCCATGGCACCATGTACGCCGCCAATGTCGATGACACGCTTCCCGTTAATGTATACCCACAAGTCGTCGTCCCCTCTGAACCAGAACTCCTCACCACCTTTATAATCAAACTCAAAATGAGCCTCTAACGTAAAGTGATAATTGTGATCAGGGAAAGGCTTGGGCATATTGCCAAAACCTAAGCCATCAATGGGGAAGAATTCATTATTTGTGTATGTCCAAATAGTACTTCCACTATTGTCTGTGCTCATTTGCAAGGAGTAAGGAATAGTGATATTCACACCTTTTACATCTCTGAACCATTGATTGAAATTAGCAGCACCAGATGTCGTCAATGTTTTGCCATTGGGGTGTGCGTAAACCGGCAAGCCATCGGCACCTAAATCTTGCGTTACTATTCCAAAATCCACCCCATCAAATTTCTCGAAGTCTGGATGACTAACATCAAAATCGCGTATTGTTACCGGCAACGAACGCTTTCTGTTATTTGATAAATCGCAAGGCGCCTGCTGAACAGTGACGACAACTGTATCTGGATCGCTATCTAACTCACCATCGTTAACAATCAGTTGCGCAACGTAGGTACCTTCCGCATCACCAATGAATTGTGGGTTCACAATTTCTTTGTTGCTCATCATGGCATTACTGATTAAAGGCTTGCTGCTGATACTCCAACGGTATGTTAATTTGCTGCCATCCGGATCTAGGCTGCCAGAACCGTCAAGAGTCACTGTACCGCCTTTGTAAACAGTAATTGCTTTTCCAGCTTCGGCAATTGGTCGACTGTTTTTAGTAGTCAATATCACCGTATCGGGAGCACTATTTTCTAAGCCGTCGTTCACGATCAGCTGCACGACATAGCTACCAGCTTTGTCTATTTTCAATTGCGGCATATCTTGATCGGCATTAGTCAAACTTACGATGCTGCCCGCAGGTTTACTAATCAGATTCCAAGTGTATTTCAGTTTTTGACCTTCAGGATCAGAACTACCGGTACCATTTAACAATGCAACTTCACCAATCGTTACAGTTTGATCAGGACCAGCATTTGCAATAGGCGCTGCATTACTGGTATTGATAGTCATCAAGTCTGGTTTGCTATCTAACTTACCGTCATTAACGACTAGCTCTACGGTATAGACACCAAATTTATCAGCCGCAATTGTTGGGTTAACAGATTTATTACTGACGATTTCAGCAACACTACCAACCGGCCCAGAGACTAATCGCCACGAATAACTAAGTGTGTCTCCATCCAAATCAGTACTGAGCGAGCCATCTAATTTAACTACATCACCCAATTCCGCAGCACGGTCTACACCGGCATTAGCTACGGGGGCGTGGTTTCTTGGATCGCTGCTGCAAGCTGACGTAGTGCTACTGGATTTAGAACTCATTTTTGAACTCGACGTGCTGCTCATTGAACTAGCAGAACTATTAGACGAGCTTTTTGAGCTAGCTGAACTCATAAGACTACTAATAGATGATTTACTCAAGCTACTGCTCACCACAGAACTCGCGATGGATGAATTGGCAACTGAGCTGCTCGCCACACTCACATTTGAAGAGGCTACTGAGCTGCGTATGGCATTACTGGATGAGCTACTTGCTACCGAACTAGGTGCATAGCTGCTCACAGCACTACTTGCAACGTAACTACTAACAGAACGACTGCTGTAAGTCATGGCTGAGCTGTAGTAGCTACTCACCGCACTGCTGTAACTGCTTGGTGCACTGCTATAACTGCTTGCGACGGAACTCATGACAACATAGACACTGGAAGCACTGCTGTAAGAAGCGCTAGATGCATAGCTACTGTAATTGCTGGATGCATAACTGCTTGAATAGTAACTGCTATAGCTACTATAACTACTGCTACTTGAGGACGGATAATCACAGACTATGCGAAATGCATCCAAATCATCCACAAAGGCAGCATCGTTAGCGGCAAAAGGATAGTCGGCCACATTGTTTGGTTGACTGATCACTATGTCGCTGTAAACGGCATCTTTGCGCGCACGCACCACGGGTAAACGGCTATTGGTTTTTGGGTCGATCACCCAAATGCCATACTGAGTATTGACCTGTCCACTGGTGGTTGTTTCGGTGCAAAACGAACTAACACCACCAACCACAGTAGTACATTGTTGCCAGCTCACTAAAAGACGACCAGTGCCATCTCTGTAGGGCCAAGCGGCACTGTACCAACCATTCACAGAGCGCTGATTGGGGTGAAAATCAACATTACCAGGAACTATCGCACCAAGTGCAAGGTTGCCGAACGCTTTATCATTCTGCGCGCTGTCAGGTGATTGGAGCTCGAACACATTTCCACCCAAATATGGACTAAATTGATGGCTTAAAACAACATTTAAACGACCATTCTCTGCTTGTACGATACGCTCTGGTGCTATGAAACTTTCGTTGGCACCGACAAGTTCAACTTTTTTATAAAGTTGTTGAAGTTCTTTGCCATCGACAGTGATGCGCAATATCCTGTAGGTGTTGCTAGCCAATACTTTACCTTCAGTCGTCTCTTGTGCCAGCGCACATTTTTTATCGCTTAACCACTTAGCAGCCAAATCTAAACCTTTGGGACTGTTGACATTAAATATCGCATCAAAACTTGCACCAGTATTTGCTGCTGGGCAATTTGTTAAAACTTCGTAATCGTGTGACCAACGCACAAATGCGATACGACCATCTTTAAGTGTCGTTGGTTTCACATCATGATTTTTACCATAGGTGAGCTGTAAAATATTGTCGCCTTGACTAGTCATAGAATGGAGCAATGAGGGCTTTACACTCGGGCCCACTTTTTTACAGAAACCAATTTGATCACCATCAACAATATTATCAATGGGGCTATTAGGGTTACCGGCTGAACGGTCAGATGAAAAAACGATGGTGCCGTCTAATGCATAGGTGGGGTTAGTATCATTGCCCGCGTTGGCAATGCTGTCGTCAGCTATAACGCGACGAATTGCTTTTGTTTTGAAACTGTATTCGTAAATGTTCCAAGTATAGTCAGTAATACTGGATGAAGGGCCGTGAGCTGCAAATAACAGAGATTGCCCATCTGCAGACACATTCAAATCCTTCACATCGTAGCCGTTAGAGTTGAAATAGCTCGACAAGACTTCTTGATCGACGCCATTTACATCCAAGCTTGAGCGCAATATTAATTGTGCACCTGGCTGAAATTCATAAGGTGATGCGAGATCCAACGGGCTTTTCGCCTGATCTGCCATTAACGTATTGAAACTGTCTTTTCGAGTTTGCGCGTCCTTTGAGACGACGCGCTGCACGTACATAAACTGAGTGTCATTGGTCAAAGCTGCTGCCACGACTTCTGGTTTTTGGATGTCGCTAAGCACTTCGGAAGTTTTTCCCTCAGTTACAGAGACATTTCCAGCTTTAATGCTGCTTCCATTGCCACCACAAGCAACTAGTACAACGGGGGCAACAAGAAACACGAGTACCAATCTACATGTTTTAAGTAACCAATACATTTTCATCACCATAAATAAATTTATTTTCGAAAGTTAAGGGTAAAACTACAGATTAAAAACGGTTTATAACCAGAGTTACCAACCACAAACCACGTAATTTTTACAAATGTCTTTAACGTTTCTTATGTGCAGCGAATTTCTTTAAGATCTTCAAATGTCTGCCTGTCACATTAGTTTTTCCCACTGGTTCATATTGCCAGCTTACGAAAGCTAAAAAGGGTACGAAATCACAATAGTTATATAAACAACCAAGAAAACTGGTTGGTTATTAGACGTTTGTGATCTAACGCACAACCATCAAGCCAACTGAGTTGAAATAGTTGTGATAGGTAGATTAGGAAAGGTTGTTGCTAAGATTTTTATTGCTGCGAGGGGAGGCAATCTAAAAAAACGTGAACTTGATCACTCTAAAAAATGATTGATGGCGCAATCAAGTTAAACTCAATTGCACCATGCAACTTTTTACTTAATCATAATAGAACGGAATACCGGTGCGCCGCCACGAACAAAACGTATGGCCTTCGCCGTGTTTTTAGGAATTGATGCAACGACCTTGTTGTAGCTGGCAACCGATTCAAGATCAATAAAGTCAAGTTGCGTAATGATATCGCCCGGTTGTAAGCCCGCTCTTTGAGCGGCACTGTCTTGCTCAACGGAAACTACTTGCACGCCTTTTTCACCATCTGAACCCTCTGCTGGAGCAACACTTAAACCCAGCGCATCAGGTTTTGTAGGCTTAACTTCAGTTGGATTTACACGCTGTTTGACTTGCGCAGAATCGCTAGTCAGCTTTTCCAAAACCACACTCAATGTTTCACGTTTACCTTTGCGGATAATATCAAATGCCACTTTTGTGCCTGGCGCCAACTGGCCCACAATGCGCGGCAAATCCGCTTGAGAATGTACATCTTGACCGTTGAATTTAACAATCAAATCTCCCTCCTTAACACCGGCTTTTGCTGCAGGGCTTTTCGGTGTCACTTCATTCACAATGGCACCTTGAGGTTTATCCAAACCGTAAGCGCTAGCCAAGTCTTTATCTACATTTCCGATGATTACGCCTAACCAACCACGGTCAACATGGCCTTTTTCTTTCAATTGAGTCACCACCTCAAGCGCGACTGAAGAAGGAATGGCAAACGACAACCCCACCGAACCACCGGATGGCGAGTAAATTTGCGAATTAATACCAACTACTTCGCCTTCCATATTAAACAGCGGCCCCCCAGAGTTACCTGGGTTAATGGCCACATCAGTTTGAATAAATTGTACGTACGAATTCTCAGAAGGAATGTTGCGGCCTATAGCGCTAACAATCCCCGCACTGGCTGAATAATCCAAACCAAAAGGTGAACCTATAGCGACAACCCATTGGCCTACTTTTAACTTTTCATTTTTTACCAATGACAAAAGCGGTAAATTCTTCGCATCTACTTTTAACAGTGCAATGTCCGTGCGTTCGTCAGTACCAATGAGTTTTGCATCGAATTCACGCTGATCACTCATGATGACTTTTATTTCATCTGCATCGCCTACGACATGATTATTAGTGAGAATATAGCCGTCTGCTGAAATGATAAATCCCGAGCCTAAAGAACCACGATCCTGCTGCGGTCTTTGCCGTTGCTCAAGCAATTGACGAAAAATATCAGGTATGTCTTGCAGCTGACCGTTTGGGTGTTGGCCGTTAGGCATTTGGCGAAATTGACGTGCTTGGGTGATCTTAGTCACTGCCGTAATTTTAACTACAGCCGGAGAGGATTTTTCAATTAAGTCGCTAAAATCTGGCAGCGCTGTAGCGCTAACAGTTTGTATTACCAATGAGAGTGATAACAATAAGCTACTCAATCCAACAACTAACCATTTTTTCATAAAAAAAACCTCAACTAAGTTATGAAATCCTACTGACTTTCTATCTTTAACTAACAATCAATCTTGTACCAGCAATCAACCTTCAGCACAGGCAAAAAATCACCCAACAGAAGAATGCCAGAGTATTTAGACACAAGCAGCACGGCGCTAAGACAGAGCTACTTTAAAAAAATTCCCCACTCACTGAAATTTCGCGAATGCTTAATTCACTGCCGAAAACATTGAAGATTAGGATTCAACGACGATGAGACTAGCAATAAGCCAAGATAGTTCAACTAGTTGCATTCCATGTGATGATAATTTATTTATCACTTATGAGATCTAAACCCTCCACCATGCGATTGATATCTTCCGGTGTCATTTTGCCACTTTTCGACGATGCTGCCTTCGCATTCGCTGCCGTTGAGGCGCTGCTCGCGGCGGCTTGCTCCAACAATTTTTTTGCTTCAGCTTTTTCTGCAGCGGCCTTTTCCTCAACGGCCTTTTGCTCCATCTCCTTGCGCGCAGCCTCC
>JACCDR010752358.1_pt1 | contig 15845 bp, 12 predicted proteins | sample 7446431 | NCBI WGS metagenome assembly JACCDR01 (sample SAMN15323443, study PRJNA562643) | freshwater metagenome | isolation source: river surface water | place: USA:Blue River Watershed | collected 2017-08-17 | reverse complement strand
AACTACGAAGTCCACCCACCTGGTCACTAACATTTGTGTTAGTGGCCTGCTGTTGTCTTATTTTATTTTTCTGTCAATAAAACTATAAGTGTCAGGATTTTGCTCTGAATTATTGAGGTCAGTAGTAGCGTCTAATTTAACTGCTGAAAATCTAATCTCTTTATCTGATAAAATCTCGAACTTATACTTGTCAGGCCCCAACATTATTTTAGGATTAAACTCGAAGAATATATCTTTTTCTGTCCACCAATAACCTTTTTCCTTCTCCTTTTTTGATTCTATACCATTGTCATAAAGTACCATAATTATAGTATAGCGTCCATTTTTTTTCCTAGTTTGTGTCCAAGTTCTTAACTTGATATTTTCTTTATTTATCTCTTCTCCTGTCCAAACACCAACAAACCTTGAGTCTTTTGTCATGTCTTTAGGAATTAAAGCCTTTTTAGTGCAGTTTGTCAGGATTCCAGTGAGAATCAGTGAGACAATTAATATTTTAGCTTTCATAATGATGTTAATTTTTTTTACAGTTGCCGCTAACGGAAAAGTATTTATGAAGAATGGGACTTAAAAGCACAAAAGTTTAATAAACCACAAAAGCCCATTAAAAGAACCTTAGCTCAAATTTAGCACTTCTGCCCCTTTTTCATAAATACAATGTTGGCTGATGTTTATATTTCACTCGCAATTTGTGCTATTGTTACTGTTAAAATGTTTTCAAGATGCAGACGAATGTTCTTCTCTTTTGTTCCAACTTCATCTTTGATAGAAATTACGTGTGGCTTAATATCAAGTGGTATTATTGTATCAGTATCTTCATTTGACAAAGTTCCTTTATACTCCAAAAACGCACCAATCGCAATTACACTGTCATCATAACCAAAATGGTGCAAAGTAATACCTAATTCATACTTTTTGCCTTCAAACTCTATCACAAATTTGAAGTATGATTTAGGCAATGTTCTGTTAAAATAGTAGTTATGTTTGTTAGCATATTTAACTATTTGCTGATGGTAGTAATGCTGTTTTGTCGTGTCGTCTGGTCTTCCACTGCCAATGTATAAAGAAACACTATCATCAAACTCTGTTTCAAGTTTATCTTTATAATCATTGAGAAATTGATTACAATATTCAAATACTTGTAATCTGTTATCAGCAAGTAATTTTTGATACTGTTGCTGTTTCTCTTGTTGCTTTTTAAGTATTTTTTGCTTGAATATGTTAGTTACTTCATTCAAAGATGTGTTACTTACCTCTTTGATATTAAGAGCTTCCTCAATATTGCGTTTTTGGATTTCAGAAAAGTAAGTAATCAATTTTTGAGGGCTGTCATTGTCTGCCTCCTCTAATGCCTGAATGTATTTTACTTTTGCCTCCTCTCTTAAAACGGTTATAGGGAAAAAATTGCTTTTTATCAAAATTAGACTTGCAATAAGTCTCACAACTCTACCATTTCCATCTTGAAAAGGATGAATAGTTGTAAATGCGTGATGAACCCAAGTTGCGATAATTAATGGATTTACATTTTGCTCACAAAGCTCATTATAAATCTCAATCAGCCTATCCATTTCGGCTTCAACGTGTTCTGGCGGGCAATATAAAACGGTTGTTCCATCTTCTCGTGTTGGATTATTTTCACGTTCTTTAAATCGTCCTTTTATAAGTGGAATTTTAGTTTTATTTCCGAATTGGTCACGCCCCTCAGCAAAATCTTGGTGTCTTGTAGTAAGTTGGTGTAACTCGCAGATAAAACCTTTGGTTAAAGGCCTATTTTCTTTGACAACATCAAATATAAAATCTACTGCATCTAAATGGTCTTGCAAATGATTAAATAATGCTTGCTTGGGTATATTTGTATCTCCGTGACTAACCAATGAAGAAATAAATCCTTCATTAATCAACGTTTCAGTAACACCCTTGTCTATATCATACATTCGTTCTACAATACCTGTTTCTATGGCGTGTTTCCTTTTCAATTTGCCAACAAAATCTTCGTATTCCTTTGAGTTTTCTTGTAGTATTTCTCTACGAGCAAACCAAGAAGGAGCAATATCATCTAATAAAGATGTGTCACAATTTTTCCAATTTTCGGAAAACGAAATATATTTCCAAAGTCTATGTACTACCATTTTGTTGTTTTTTGGTTTTATTAAATATCAGCCAACGAGCATATAACCGCTATACCCTCATTGAAATGGATGATTTATTGTGTCAATTCAACTTATTTTGAGTGATAGACGCAGTGATTCGCTAATTTATAAAAATTTATATGGTAAATAAATAAAGACTTAAATTATTGTGCACAATCTTATCAAGCGGTAAAAAGTACGGTATTTCTTCCTTAAAACTCCCACTATTCGTAGTTTTTCCCTCCAACTACTCGTAGGTTCACCTACAACTCAAAAGAAGAAATGCACAGTCATCGCTTCTATACATTATTTCTTCTAGGTTTACCCCTGCTTCTAAAGTGATGAGGTTTTCCAAGCCTTCGCTATGGCTATCATAAAGAATGTATTTTATAAACAAATAACTGTATTTTATGAATAAATATATTTTTTGTTTATAATTAGTCTAAATAAATTTTGACTTTACACATCCTTATCTTTATGTTTGTAGTGTTTATTTATAATTAGTCTAAATATACTTAGCTATTTTATCCCTTATGTTAGTAAAAAAATTGGTACAAATGTGTCAATCTCAATAACTACAGAGAGAAAAAGACAGCTATGTAGCGATTCCGAAAATCATATATAATCAGTATCATCCATGAAAAATTCATACTTTTTTAGAAAGAGTACAGTCATCGTCATTATTTTATTGACGACTATCAATGCTATTTTCGCTCAAAATGCTACCATCAAGGGCAAAATTAGTACTGCCGACGGCAAGCCTGCCGAATTTGTCAATGTACTGTTAAGCGGTACAAATAAAGGAACAGTCACCGACGTAAACGGAACGTATCGTTTGGAACGTGTAAAAGCTGGAAACTTTACGATTAAAGCGAGCTTGATAGGTTTAGAAACCAAAGAACAGCGTATCGACGTGAAGGCAGGGCAAACACTTGTCGTGGACTTTACCTTAGCCGAAACAGCCAACCAATTGCAAGAAGTAGTGGTGTCGGCAAGCAACAAATTTGCCCAAAAAGAAACGGATTTTGTGGCTCGAATGCCTTTGAAAAACCTTGAAAACCCACAAGCTTATAATGTGGTGAGTAAAGAACTTTTGAAGGAACAATTGGTGACAAGTTTTGACGATGCCATCAAAAATGCACCGGGTGTCAATCGCCTTTGGACAGCCACTGGCAGAGGTGGCGACGGTGCGGGCTATTTTTCGATGCGTGGTTTTTCGGTACAACCAACCATGATTAATGGCGTAGCGGGTCAAACCAACGGTGGTATCGACCCTGCCAATATCGAACGTATCGAAAGTATCAAAGGCCCTTCTGGAACACTTTTTGGCAGTAGTTTGATTTCTTTTGGTGGTTTGTTGAATATCGTTACCAAGAAACCTTACGAAAGTTTTGGCGGTGATATTAGCTATTCGATTGGTGGTTATGATTTGAGCAGACTTGCCGTGGATGTCAATACGCCACTGGATAAAGAAAAAACGGCTTTGTTCAGAATCAATGGCTCTACCAACTATCAGGGAAGCTTCCAAGACGCAGGATTCAAGAAAAGTACTTTTGTTGCTCCAAGCCTTACGTATAAAATAAATGACCGTTTATCGGTGAATATCACCACCGAATACATGACGCAAACGGGAACAAACCCATTGATGATTTTCTTGAATAGGGCTCGTCCGCTTATTGCCAAAACACCTGCAGAGTTACAGTTTAATTATTTCCGCTCATATACAAGCAACGATATTACCATTACAAACAACACGCTTAATATCTTTGGACAAGCCAATTATAAGATTTCTGACAAATGGACTTCGCAAACGAATGTTTCAAGAAGTATCAGAAAATCAGATGGTTATTATTCATACATTATGTATTTGCAAACCAGCGATACGCTGATTAGCCGCTTGGTAAGCGACCAAACTGCGGTGGGGACAACGACAAATTTGCAACAAAACTTTATTGGCGACTTTAATATTGGTAAAATGCGTAACCGCTTGTTGGCAGGGATAGATTACCTACATCTTGTTACGCACAACAACAGTACAGCATATATTTTATTCGACCAAATCAATACCAGCAAAGACAACGACCCACGTTATGCTTTGCTTACCAAGCAAGCCTTAGATGCGAAATTGGCCACCAATACTTCACCAAGCAAATCGCAAACGGAATCTAAAACTTATAGTGCCTACGTTTCGGATGTATTTAATCTTACAGAAAAATTAATGGTCATGGCAAGTTTGCGTTTCGACCATTTTGAAAATATCGGAACAACCAACTTTGCTACGGGAGTCACTTCGGGAAATTATACACAAAATGCCCTTTCGCCAAAACTGGGATTTGTATATCAATTATTAAAAGATAAAGTAGCCGTTTTTGGTAATTACATGAATGGTTTTAGAAACGTAGCTCCTGTGATTCAGCCTTTTGCCGATATTGACGGAACTTTCAAGCCTCAGCAAGCTAACCAGTATGAAGGGGGTATCAAACTCGACCTTTGGCAGAATCGCTTTAGCCTTACAGCCAGTTACTATGATATTTTGGTCAATAATATGACTCGCTCCGACGTAATTGTGCGTGATGGAAAACAGTATAACGTAACCGTTCAAGATGGTTCACAAACCAGTAAAGGTGTTGAGTTCGACTTAATAGCCAATCCTCTTGCGGGCTTAAACCTCATCGTTGGCTATGCTCATAACGACAGCAAGCAAATTAAAGTAGCCGAAAGCCTTTTGAACCGTCGTCCTACCAGTGCTGGGCCTGCCGATTTGGTGAATTTTTGGGCAAGCTATACTTTCTTGAAAGGTCAAGTAAAAGGCTTAGGTTTGGGCTTTGGCGGAAACTATGCCAGCAAAAACGAAATCACTAATAACGCTATCACAGGCGTATTTACGTTGCCAAGCTATACTGTATTGAATGCCACTGTTTTTTACGGAATACAAAAATTCAGAGTGGGGCTAAAAGTTGATAATCTTACCAACAAAGCATATTTCAGTGGTTGGTCAACGGTAGAGCCACAAATGCCTCGTCGCTTCATGGGAAGTGTTACTTTCAAATTTTAACTTTAAACTTTCATGAAATTATATTTAACAAGTATCTTAACTTTTCTGAGCCTTGCTGTTTTGGCTCAGAAAAGTACTTTATCGGGTACTGTTTCAGACACTAAAAACACAAAACTACCAGGTATCAATGTCATTTTGAAAGGCACAAAGTTTGGTACAGGAGCGATTTACTATAAAATTGCCAAGTGTCAAATCCAGTTTAACGTCAATAACCTAACCAACAAAACATATTGGGTAGGCGGCTATGATAAAATTAGAATGTTTCCGGGTGCACCACGCAACTGGATGTTGAGTGTTAATTATACTTTATAACATGAAAAGTATTAAGAAAATCATTGGACAAATACACCTCTGGCTCGGACTAATCTCCGGGCTGGTGGTGTTTGTGGTATCTATCACAGGGGCATTGTATGCCTTTCAGGAAGAATTTGACGACCTCACCAAAGCCGATTTTTTGTATGTAAGCGATTGGGGGAATCATCAGCGTTTAGCTCCAAGTGTGTTGTTGTCCACTTTTAAAAAAGCTTATCCCAAAGAAAAAGTAACCCAATTGAGGCTAAAAACGATTCCAGAAAATGCCGCCGCCCTTGTTATTACCCAGAAAAAAAAGGTAGTAGCCATGAATCCTTTTACGGGAAAAATTCTTGGAGAAAGACGACTCGACCGAGATTTTATGATAGTGGTTGTGCAAATTCATATAAACTTACTGTTGGGACATATTGGCGAAGAAATTATCAAATGGAACACGCTTATCTTTTTTGTGCTGTTGCTTTCGGGCTTGTATTTGTGGTTTCCTTCTAAAAGGAATCAATTGAAATCGGCATTCAAAATGAAATGGAACGCTACCCGCAAACGCATCAATTATGACTTACACAATGTTTGGGGATTTTACTTTCTTTGGATTTTACTACCCATTACGCTCACGGGACTTTTTTGGGTTTTCGACAGCGTGCCAGAGGCTATTTACAAAATCACTAATACCCAAATGACCTACAACAAAAAGGTCAATTCTGTGTATCAGCCTCATGCCAAAATGGTATCAGTAGATTCACTTCTGGATGTTGTAAGTGCTTATGGCCATTATGCTTCTGCCAACATCCAATTGCCCAAAGACAGCGTTGGTACATATCGTTTTGTGATGCGTTATCCTTACAGCTTGATACGCAAGCAAAACCTCTTTGCTTTCGACCAATATACGGGCAAATTACTCAACCAAGATTTGTACAAAAACTTTACCGTTGCCGATAAAATCAGGGTATCCAATTACGATATTCATACAGGACGGATGTTTGGGTTTATTGGTAAATTCTTAGCCTTGTTGGCTGGACTTTTCGGAGCGAGTTTGCCCATTACAGGCTTTTATATTTGGTGGGGAAGAAGGAAGAAGGATAAACCAAAACATCAAGTACCAGTTTTACAAAACACGTTGGCTAAATAAAGAAAAAGATTGCTTTGTACACATAATGAACCACAGGGAAACAAACTAAGCAGAAGTGAAATGATGAATCAAGCAAAGAACCACACGGAATTGATGATTGCAAAAAAACACCTTGAAGCTGAGATTATGAAAAGAAACCTTCGTAAATCCTCCGAAAGGTTTAAGCTATTAGAAGAATTGTACAATTTTCACAACCATTTTTCGGCAGAAGATTTTTACCAAAATCTATTGGCGATGAATTTTCCTGTGAGCAAAGCTACGGTATATAATAACTTAGAATTATTTGAAGATATAGGCCTGATACTCAGGCATCAATTTGGAAAGGGTCAAGCTGCAAGTTATGAACGTGCTTTGAGACGCAAGCAACACAGCCATCTGGTGTGCCTAAAATGTCATCGTATTTTTGAATTTTGCGACCCCAGAATTTATGCTATACAAACAACCCTAGAACAATTTGAGGCTACGGCTGTTTCGTCACATGCCCTTACGCTTTATGGCGAATGTCAACGAAACGACTGCCATTCTTAGCAATATCTATAAACTAATGAGTATTTCGTAACAACCTCTCTACCTAATCATTTGCTCGAAGTTACATGGTTGTTTTGAGCATGGTAATTCATACAAAAAGCACTCTACCTGGAGTGCTTTTTGTATGAATGATGGTTTATTAATTACAATAATCTCTAATAACCGAATATGCTGGCGTATAGCCCAATTCGCCTGCTTTGCTGAGGTCGTTGCAGCCGTCAGAATCGCCGAGTGCATGACGAATAATACCACGGATATAGTAGGCTTCGGCATACGCAGGATTCAATTTGAGTGCATTGGTACAATCTTGAATAGCAGAACGCTGGTCGCCCAATTGTGATTTTACCATGCCTCTTGTAAAGTAAGCTTCGGCAAAAGTAGGATTTAGGGCAATGGCTTTATTGTAATCTTCAATGGCCGATTTGGTATCTCCAATTTTAGCCTTTGCCAATCCACGGTTGAAATATACCTCTGAGCGTTCGGCAGATAATTCAACCATTTTTAATTTTTCAGAAACTCCATTTCTAAGCTCATCCAATACTTGCTTGGTAATAGGGCCCATAAATACTACTTTCTTATTTTCAATATTACCAATCGACACAGCCTTATTAAAATCTTCGATGGCATCTTTGGTACTACCCAAACGATTTTTGGTAAATCCACGGCCATAATACGCTGCTGCATTTTCTGGGTCTTGGGCAATAGCACGGTCGAAGTCGATTTGCCCTCCCGCAAAATCTTCAATCAAACTTTTGCATAAGCCCCTAAAATAAAGCGACTCAGCATCGTCAGGATTGATTTCTAGGGCTTTGGTATAGTCTGTAATCGAGCCTTTGATGTCGTTGAGTTTCAGTTTACTGTACGCTCTACCAGCGTAAGAAGCGGCTCTTTTCGGACTTAATTCGATGGCTTTTGAAAAATCATCTAAGCTACTTTTGTAGTCGTCGAGTTTTTGCTTTACCGAACCACGAGCGGCATACGCCAAGGCGTTGTCGGGAGTAAGGTCGATAGATTTATTATAATCGGATAAAGCTCCTCTGTAATTTTCAAGTTTAGCTTTGCTGTAGCCACGGCTAAAGTAGGCATTGGCATCGGCAGGGTTGAGGTCGATGCCACGGTTATAGTCTTGTAAAGCACCTTTATGGTCGTCTTGACGTGCTTTGCTGGTGCCTCTGCCAATATAGGCATCGGCATAGCGAGGGTTGAGTTCAATGGCTCTGTCGAAGTCGTTGATAGCACCACGATTGTCTTTGAGGTTCGACTTCGTAACGCCTCTGCTGTAATAGGCTACGGCATTATCGGGTTGAATTTGAAGGGCTTGCGTAAAATAACCTTGGGCTGCTGGGTAGTTGCCTTGCCTGCTTTGCACAACACCTAAATCCATTAACTCCTGGAACGTGAGTGGTGCAGGGGTTGGCTGTTGGGCATAAACAGCAGAACAACACACCAAAAAACATACTAAAGACTGGAAAAATCGCTTTTTCATGAGCTCTTGTTGAAAGAATAAGTTTTAGTAAGTAGTTAGTTATCTGAAAAAGAATGCGTATGATAGACTAACTTTAGAATTGTTTTATAACTTTGTGACTGTCAAAGTTTCAGCCAAATTACTGAAATTTTATATTTAAGACAAAAATAAAACACAAACTGTCATGAAATTTGACCATCAGCAACACCTCGCTCCTTTATCGGTTGGTATTCTGTTATCGGCATCAGTGCTGATACAGGGTTGTCAGTTGATTAGAGGTACTTTCAGTAAAGCACCTGTGGTGGACGAGGCACCTACGGCTGTGAAAAATCGCAACGATAGTCCGCAAACCTATACCAATCAACGAAACGCCGTAACCATTACTAAGCCCATGACTGCGGAGGAAAAGGCTACTTTGTATTTCGACAACCAGTTTGTTGCTTTAAAGAAGCAAATTCGTATCAGTGAAGTTAATCATACGCAAGATAAATTGATTCATATTCGGTGTGATGCCGATTCTTATTTTATTGGTGCTACCGAAATTCCTTCCGATTTTGCCAAAATGAACCTCAAGAGCCTAGCCAGTATTCTCAACGAATATCCGCTTACCTCTGTGATTATCGAGAGTTATAACGATAATACAGGCTCCGACCGCTTCAACGATGGGCTTACCTATAGGCGTTCGGCACAAATTGCCAACTTTTTGGTATTAAATGGCGTAAACCCCGACCGCCTCAAAGCGGCTTGGTTTGGCAAACGCTCGCCCATTGGCGATAATACAACGATGGAGGGAAGAAGACTCAACCGAAGAGCCGAAATTTTTATCGTACCGAGCCAAGCTTTATTAGAAAAAATTAAAAATGAAGTAGCAGGAACGTACTGAGTTAGTACCTATTTCAGGCTTTAAATTGTGAGTTAGTGTTTTGATTTTCAAAAACTTATCGTTTATTTTAATCAAAGTTAATTTTGCACGATTAAGTGCTTAGACAAATTTATTCATGGCATGACTCAAACCATAAATTACTGATAATGAGTAAGTTATTTCCAGTCATGCCATGAATATTATGCTCACTAATTTCATATTGGTACTTACTTATTTTTACAATGATAAAGAATAAAACAGCGTTTACAACGTATGTTGCATACATTGTAAACGCTGTTTTGTTGGTTATTTCACCCACATAAAGCCGCCTTCTGGCTGGATGGTTACGGTTGTTTCCCCCGTATTTTTTACTTGAAGGCTACGCATCAATGGATTTCTTTTGTCGTCGTCGATGTATTCGGTTACGGTTTTTCCTGCAAACATCGGTAAATTCAGTTTGATTTGGAGTGGCGTTTTGCCTGCATTTACACCTACCAAATACCATTGTGTGCCATGCCGACGAGCCAATACACAATATTTGCCCGGATAGCCTTCTACAAAAACGGTTTCGTCCCAAGTGGTTGGTACTTGTTTCATGAAGTCTATTTCAAAGCTCGGCACATCTGTTAAGTTATTGGGCGTAATAGCAAAATTTTGTACGGTAGTCTGGAACAATACCGCCGTTGCCAACTGAAAAATATCGGTAGTCTTACGCACATTGCCTCCGTTGTTGTTGCGATTCAGGCGTTTGTTCAACAACGTACCGCCAAAGTCCATGCTTCCTACCGTATTGCGGATAAACGGATGCAAGCAAGCGTTAAATGCCTCATTATCATCAAAATGCTGGTTAAAAATAAGGTTTTCAGAAGCCAGTACTGCCTCGCTACTCACATAATTTGGATAGAGCCGTTCCCAACCTCTAGGAAGTGTACAGCCATGAAAAATAATCATCAAGCCGTAGTCGTTGGCATCGCTCAAAATGGCTTCGTACAATTGGATGGTTTCTTGTTTGTCGCCTCCAAAAAAGTCAACTTTGAGTCCTTTCACGCCTTGTTCCTTCAACCATTTCATCTCTTTTTTGCGAGCAATAGGGTTATTCATACATTGTTTTGCTCCTTGGGGGGCATCGTTCCAAAAGCCGTTTGAATTGTACCACAAAAACACATCTACTTTTTTCGACTGTGCGTATTTAATCAAACTCGCAAGACGCTCGTAGCCCAAGTTTTTATCCCAAAGGGCATCAATCAAAATGTATTCGTAGCCCATTTTTGCGGCTAAATCAATAAAGGCTACTTGGTCGTTGTAATTCATGCTTTCGTCTTGCCACATAATCCAACTCCACGTGGCTTTTCCGGGCTTATACACTTGCGAAGGGGCATACAAGGGCTCTACCACATCAAAAGGAACGGTTGTTTCTACGATGGGTTTGAGGCTTGTACCTACCGTAATAGTACGCCAAGGGGTGTTGTCGGGCAATGCCAAGCCTGGTTCGGCTGTGCCGTGGCCATTGTTCTCATTTTTTTCTGGAAAAGCTATGCTAAATGTACCTTCCTGCGATTCGCTCAAACGAGAACCGCAATACGCTCCTGTTACGCCAGTTTCAGAAACCAAGGCCCAAGCGTCTTTTCCTACGTGAAACAAGGCTGGAAAAGTGTAACCCAAACGGTATTTTGAAGCTTGATTGAGCGGTGCTTCGGCTTGGTATTCTTCTTCGTAGCTTGGTTTGGTACGCATCCAACCACTCGAAGCAGGGGCTTGCGGACTCAAAAAAGTGGTGGTTTGGGCGGGAAAATGGAAACCTGTAAGCTCTTTTTCAACAATGCAACTGGCGGTTTGTTTGTATTGAAATAGGCCATAACGAAAAGCAATGTCGTTGTTGCTTACGTTGAATGTCACTTGTATTTCTTTTTTTTCTGCATTGGCAAAAGTGCAAATAAGCTGGTTGGCTACGTAATGAATTTCCGATTTTTTGATTCGGCTTTGGGTATAGGTTTTGTCAATGCCATGGCTTTCTTGTTTAACCAAGGTAAGCGATTGGCTGAAATCGCCGGCGGTGGTTACTAAACCCAAAGGAGAGTTTTCTAAAACCTGTATGCCTTGGTAATTCACCGTATAGCTAGGCTTGCCATTTTGTAGGCTAATTTCTACTTTTAGTTGTTTGTCGGGACTGGCAACGGTCAATTTTTCTTGGGCAAAAGCCGTACAAGACAGCAATACAGCCACAAGGATAAACATTTTTTTCATGCTGATGTTATTGAATTGTGCATTAGTGAATGATTCAATTACTCCATTAAAACTGAATCGGTATTTCAATCAAAGTGCTATCCCATGCCATTTGCAGGGTAGTTTGCTTGTTGCTGATGGGCGTAAATTGTATCGAAAGGTTTTCGATGGGACTTTCGGTTGTTTTGGGAGTTACCTTAATCTGTAGCACATCTTTCGACGCATCGTAACTAAATGCACCCCATACGTCTAAATCGGTATTTAAAATGATTGTCCACGTTTGCTCGTCAGGAATCATAAACAAAGAATATTCTCCTGCTTTGATGGTTTTTCCTTGGATTTGTACGTCTTGGTAAAATTTCACCACGGTTGATTCATTTGCTCCTACACGCCAAACTTTTTTGAAAGGAACAGTCGTGCCAAAAATGCTTCTTTCTTTCTTGGCCGGACGAGAGTAAGTTACCCGAACAAAAGCCTTGTCGCCAGCCTTACGGTCGTGGGCAAAGTTGTCGGGACAATACGCCATGTCCATCGGACTTTTATCAAGTCCTCTAAATTTTTGTGCTTGTACAAACGTGCTAACCAGCATGAGCAAGCAGGCAAAAAATACGTTTTTTTTCATTGTTTTTTTAAAAGTTTAGTAAAATATGACGATTAAATACAAATAAATGATGATTTAATATATAAGTGTCAAATGTACACATTTTAACTTAAAGAACACCAGCGTTAAGCAATTGAGTACATAAATGCTGATTTTTGCAAAAGATATAAGGATGAATTATGTTTTTTATTTTCAGCAACTGATGATTTTATTTAATCAAAATTAAATGTAAATACCTGAAAATGACATTTTAGATTCACAACTCAGCATTCATACTTAGTGGACACTAGCTTGGTATTTTGGGATGAGAAAAGCTTTGTTTTATACCCAATTTTTTAAGTTCTTGGTTGGAGCATCTTGTAAAAAAAAAGCGATAAATGAGTAAACGGTATGCTACTCAGCACCTTATGTGAGCATATTTGTATTATCTTTTCAAAACACTCCTATTTTTATAATGTTTCCATTAAAATATAATACTTTACCCATAAGCGTCTTATGCTGGTATATCAACACAGCCCAAGACTCATACGCATCATCAAACTTCGAGGCATTGGTGGAATGGCTGTACGGTCATATCATCAGAAGAGAAGCTCAACCACTACACTACATTCAAACCGTGATGAATCCAGAGTTGCCTTGTAAGGCAACTCTATTTTTTTGAGCTATTGATGAACTAAGCCAATAGTCCTAACTTAATTTAGGCCGTATTGCTTCAAAACTTCATCTGGTACACCTTCCCATTGGTTGGGGCGATTGCCCACGTAACCCAAATCGTTGATACCCATTTCACTGGTGAAAAATCCTGAAGCCGTGAGGTTACGCATCAGACTGAAAAATGCTACGCCTTGCGAAAACTGCGGTTTGGCTTGTTCTGGATACGCAATATCTTCTACGATTTCGATGCGTTGTTTGGGCGTAATCTCAACAAATTGTTTATTAAAACGTTTAATTGCTTGTATATCAATCCATTTGAGTCCTCCACGCAAAGGCGTTTGAAACTCATCTGGACGGTCTTTTGCCATAAACTCAATAAAGGCAGGCACACCTGCTTGCGAGGCACTTCCCGATTTTTCATCGGCAGGAATAATAATATCGACCAATACGGTGATGGTTTTCATTTCATGCTCATTGAAAAACTTTTCGGCCATCAATTTCGCATCTCTGATGGCTTCCTCTTTGGTACGTCCTCCCGGAATTTTAAGCTCACCTGTGCCTTTGGGTTTGGTTTTTGCCTTGGGTTTATCGAGCAATGCCGCTGCTTCGGCATCGGCTCCTACTACAGCCATACCCAACGAGGTAAGACCAATGTTTTTCAGATAATCTCTTCTTTTCATGTTTTTAAAGGTTCTTCTTTTTCACTTCGTTGATGATATATTCAGAAGTACGCATCGACAATGCCATGATGGTCCAAGTAGCATTTTTATCTCCTTGCGACACAAACGGAGCGGCATCGGCGACAAACAAGTTTTTGACATCGTGGGCTTGGCATTGTTTATTCAAAACCGACTTTTTAGGGTCGTTGCCCATCCGAGCCGTACCTACTTCGTGGATGATACGCCCAGGAGCAGCCAAGCCGTAATTATCTTCGGCAGTAGGTTTAGGTCCTAATGGCACAGCACCTAATTCGTGGATAATCTGCTCGAATGTATCTTGCATGTGTTTTGCCTGCTTGATTTCGTAATCGCTCCATTTGTAATTGAAACGTAATACAGGAATCCCCCATTTATCGACTACTTTGGGGTCTATTTCGCAGTAATTACTTTCTAAAGGTACAGGTTCGCCACGGCCTGCCATGCCTACATACGCTCCATAGAAACGGCGGTAATCGTCTTTGAGCGAAGCCCCATAGCCCCCTGCTGCTTTCTGAATACCACTGCGTGTTGGAAAACGCCCGTTGAGTCCTTCGATGCCCCAACCAAAACCATAAGCAGGCATCCCCATGCCTCCCCAGTATTCGATATGGTAGCCACGAGGAAAATCTAATTTCTTGTTGTCGAGCCACCAAGGCGTATAAACGTGCATTCCGCCTACGCCATCTTCGTTGTAGCGTTTGCGGTCGAATAGGGCTGGAATAATAGCCGAACGAGAAGCCCCCGTAGAGTCGTTGATATAACGCCCCACTACGCCACTCGAATTGGCCAAGCCTTGCGGAAAACGAGCCGATTTTGAGTTGAGTAACAAACGAGCCGTTTCGCCAGCACTGGCTGCCAAAATGACAATTTTGCCTTTTACGGTATATTCTTGTCTGTCAAGCGTGTTGACATACGAAACGCCCGTAGCCAAACCTGTGGTAGGGTCTGTCAATACTTCACGAGCCATAGCGTAGGTAATGAGCGTTAGATTGCCCGTTTTGAGGGCGGGCTTAATCAACACCGACGAAGACGAAAAATCGGCATAAGCCTGACACGCCCTGCTGCATTGGCTACAGTAAAAACATTGACCTCGCTCGTTGTTAATAGGCTTGGTCAAGATAGAAAGCCGAGAAGGAATGGTTGGAATATTGAGTTTTTTATTACTTTTTTGCAACATCAACTCATGCAAACGAGGCTTAGGTGGAGGTAAAAACAGCCCATCTGGCTCGTTTCTTAGTCCTTCTACTGTGCCAAAAATCCCCACTAATCTATCTAATCGGTCGTAATAAGGCTTTACGTCATCGTAGCCAATGGGCCAGTCGTCGCCTAAGCCATCAATGCTTTTTCTTCTAAAATCATCAGGGCCAAAACGCAAAGAAATACGTCCCCAGTGATTGGTACGTCCTCCTACCATTCTCGAACGAAACCAATCGAATTGCGTTCCTCTGGCAGTCGTATAAGGCTCGCCGTCGATTTCCCAGCCACCATAAGCGGCATCAAAATCTCCAAAAGGACGAGTGGTATTTGCCCCTCTGCGAGGCGATTCCCAAGGCCATTTGAGTTGGGTAATGTTCTTTGGGTCGGCAGGGTCATAGGGCTGTCCAGCCTCTAGTACGCATACTTTAGCACCTGCTTTCGTAAGTTCGTGTGCGGCCATACCTCCGCCAGCACCCGAACCCACAATCACGACATCGTATATCGTGGTTTGTTCTTTTACTTGAAAATCAAGCATAGTTTTATAGCTTATAAATTGGATGAAAGAATCAAAATACGCACCGCTTTGGTTTGGTGGGTATTTCTGTTGCAAAATATCGTTTTTTTTGAAAAAATATGTACGGGAGAATAGGAGATTTCAGAAGAAGAAATTATGCAGCAATACTAATTATCTAATTTTCAATAGGTTAAAAATAGATATATCAAAAAATAATTGTAATAGCAAAGGTAAGAAATTGAGGATGCTTTTGTAGCATCCTCAATTAAAATGACGCATTGAAGATTATTTTCTATAATTCAAGGGTCGCCAAATATTATTGCGAGAATTGAAATCGGGCAATACGTGGTCGGGGTCGATGCTCACCGATTTGAGGGGCAAGGTAGTATTTACCTTAAAACTCCACGTGCTACCTCTTTGCCAAACTTCTACAGGCAAATTGATGCGAAGCTTTTCGCCTCCTACCATTTCGCAATCAACCGTT
>JACCDR012030862.1_pt1 | contig 15846 bp, 19 predicted proteins | sample 7446431 | NCBI WGS metagenome assembly JACCDR01 (sample SAMN15323443, study PRJNA562643) | freshwater metagenome | isolation source: river surface water | place: USA:Blue River Watershed | collected 2017-08-17 | reverse complement strand
GCCCTGGTTCGGCTTGACCGTGACGAAGTCCCCGGCCACCTCGACAACTGTGCCGGTCGTCTCGTCACCGTCGGACGGCCGGTAGGTGACCGTGTCGCCCAGGGCGATCGGGGCGACCGGAGCGGCCTCGACGGGCATCGGGTGACCGGTGGCGTCCTGGTACAGGGCGGCCGGGATGTTCTCGACGGCCCAGACGATCAGGTCGGCCCGCTTGATGCGCTTCGGCGGGATCGCCCCGGCCTCGACGGCCAGCGTGGTCAGTCGGCCGATGGTCAGGCCGTGGGCGTGGGCGGCTGCCGTGAACGTGGCGTCCTCAGTCGTGGTCATCGGTGCTCCCTGTGGTCTGGCGGCCCCTCTGCCGGGCCGCACGTCAACAGCATCGGGTGCCAGGTGGGCAAGATACAGCGCCACGGCCCCGGTTCACCCAGTTGCCAGGCAGGCAACGTGTCGTGCCCGGGAGAACCGATGCGCTATCCCGGCAGTAAGGCGAGATTCGCCAGGGCAATCGCCGGCCTGATCGAACAGCACCGGGGCGACCGGGAAACATATCTGGAACCGTTCATCGGCGGGGCCAACAGTTTTCGGGTCGTGGCCCCGACGTTCCGGGTCGCGCTGGCCGGTGACGGCCAGGCCGACATAGCCGCCCTGTGGCAGGCCGTAGCGGCAGGCTGGCGGCCCCCGGAATCGGTGACCGAAGCCGAATACCAGGCCGCCCGGTTCTGGCCGCCCGGTGCCCTACGCGGGTTCATCGGGTCCGGCTGTTCGTTCGGCGGGAAATGGTTCGGCGGCTACGCCCGGGGCGGGTACATGGCCGACGGGTCGCCCAGGAACCACCAGGCGGAATCCGCCCGTGCCGTCCTGGCAGCCGCCCCGGCCATCCGCCACGCCACGATCGAACACCGGTCATACGAATCCTGGCCGGTCGACGGCGGCCATGTCGTCTACGCCGACCCGCCCTATGCCGGAACCCTCAGGTACGCCGGCGAATCCGGCCGGTTCGATCACGAACAGTTCTGGAAGGTGGCCGAATCCTGGGCAGATACCGGGGCCGTCGTCCTGGTGTCGGAACAGACGGCCCCGCCCGGCTGGCAGCCAGCGCTCACATTCGACCGGCGCACGTCGGTCGCCCTGGCTGCCGACCGGTCGATGGCGACAGAGCACGTTTTCATGCGAGAGGAATAGTCATGGGTCAGCGTGGGCCACAACCGAAGCCGACAGCCCTCAGGGTGTTGCACGGCGACGAGAAGCGTCGAATCAATTCCGATGAACCACAACCCCGGCCCGGCCTCCCGGTCGCCCCGACGGACATGGCCCCGGCCGTGAAGGCCGTCTGGGACTACGTCATCGAGGAACTGGGCCCGATGAACCTGGCGAAGCGGCCCGACGCTCACCAGTTACGGGCCTACTGCGAAGCCGTCGTCGCGCACGCGACGGCCTGCCAGGTCATCGCCAAGGATGGCGTTCTTCAGTACGACCGACGGGAGGGCGGGATGCGGAAGCACCCGGCCTTCTTCATTCAGACGACGGCGGCCCGGACCATGCTGGTATTCGGCCGAGAGTTCGGCCTGACCCCGGCCAGCCGGGTCCAGTTCAAGGCGACCGAAGTGGCCCAGGAATACAACGCGCAACGGCTGTTGTCCTGACGAGAGGGGCCCGTCATGGCGACGGCGGACCCGCCACCCTGTCAGCGGACCCACGACGGCACCACATGCGGCCTGGCCGGCCCGCACATGTGCAAGCCCAGGGCCGACCATGTCGTGTCGTTCTTCCGGGAACTACTGGTCCACACGAAGGGCCGGTTCGCCCGAACCCCGTTCGTGCCGACGGAATGGCAGGAACATGACATCCTCAGGCCGCTATTCGGCCGAGTGGTCTGGGACGACGAATCAGAAAGCTATGTCAGGCAGTACCGGCTGGCATACATCTCGATAGCCCGGAAGAACGGCAAGTCCGAACTACTCGCCGGGATAGCCCTGTACCTGCTGTGTGGCGACGACGAAGAGGGCGCAGAGGTGTACGGGGCCGCCGACGACCGGGACCAGGCCCGGAAGGTGTTCGACGTGGCCCTACGGATGGTGCAGCTGTCCCCGGCCCTGGCCGAAGCCGTCGAATGCAAGGAACACGCGAAGCGGCTGGTCTATGCGAAAACCTATTCCTGGTACGAAATCATTGCCAGCGATGCGGCCGGCAACCTGGGCCACAACCCGCATGGCGTGATCTTCGATGAGTTGCTGACCCAGAAAGATGACCGGCTGTTCAACGCGCTCCGAACCGGCATGGGTGCCCGGCTACAGCCCTTGATGGCCATCGCCACGACGGCCAGCGATGACCCGGACGCCTTCCCGGCGAAGCAGCACGCCGAATACCTCAAGGTTGCCGAAGACCCGCAACGCGCGCCACACCAGTTCGTGTACATCCGGGAGTTGCCGCCGGAAGCCGATCCCTGGGACGAATCCCTCTGGCCCATCCCGAACCCGGCCCTAGGCGAATTCCTGTCCGTCAAGGCCCTGAGGGAAGAAGCCCTGGAGGCCCAGAACGATCCGACGAAAGAAAACGCATTCCGCCAGTTCCGGCTGAACCAACTGGTTCAACAGGCAACCCGATGGATGCCGATGCACGCCTACGCGGAATGTGTCGGTGAACCCTGGCCCAGTCCGGACTGGCGACGCGACGAACTGGTCAACCGGATGGCGTTCGGCGGCCTCGACCTGGCGGCCCGGTTCGACCTGTGTTCGTGGGCCCTGGTCCTCCCGGACGACAACGCTGACGTCATCTGGCGGCATTGGATTCCTGAGGCAGCGTTGCGGGCCCTCGACCTGGCCACGGGTGGCGAAGCCTCCCTGTGGGTCGGCCAGGGCTGGCTGACCGTGACCGAAGGGGACGTCATCGATTACACGGTGATCTATGACGACATCGAGGCGGACGGGCAACAGTTCGCCATCAAGGAAGTGAACTATGACCCCTGGTCGGGGGAACCCGTCGTCCAGGAATTGAGCCGTCGTCTCGGCCGTCGGTGCCAGTTCGTCAGCGTCCCCCAGACCTATACCGGCCTGACGATGGGCATGACCGAACTCATGGCCCTGACGAAGGCGAAAGCCTGGTCCCACCACGCGAATCCCGTGGCGGCTTTCTGTTTCGACTCAGTCGAAGTGAAACGGCAGCGTGACGAACCCGACCTGATTCGTCCGGTCAAGCCGAAGCGGGACACCATCGGCAAGCGCATTGATGCGGTCCTGTCCGCCTCGATGGCCGTCGGCGCATGGAAGCGAACCGACCGGCTGAAAAAGCCGCCTGAGATTGCCATTTTCTGAAAGGGCCAGCCATGCCAATGACGTTCGATCAGGCACTCGCCCTGACGAAGAAACTGGCGAAGCAACTGGGCGAGGATGCGTCAGCCCTGAAAAGGTTCAACGACTACTATCTCGGCAGGCATCCGCTGGCATTCGCGTCCGACCGGTTCCAGGATGCGTTCGGCGGCATGTTCGGGGCTTTCGCTGACAACTGGTGTCCGCTGGTGGTCGACAGCCTCAGGCAGCGTCTGCACGTCACCGGGTTCCGGTTCCCGCCCCCGGACAACGCCGACGGCCAGCCGGGCGACCCGGGCGGCCCGAACGTGGCCGACCCGGCAAAAGGCGACCGGGAAGCCTGGGACATGTGGCAGGGCAACTTCCTCGACGCGGATTCGGACGTCGGCCACACCGATGCCATGGTGTTCGGCCGGTCGTTCGTGTCGGTCGGGTTCCCGCCCCCGGGCCACCACGCGAAGGCCCTGATTACCGTCGAATCTCCGATGAACATGATCGTCGCCTACAGTGCCGACCGGCGACGGAACCGGCTGGCGGCCCTGAGGCTGTTCACCGACGACGACGGCAACCGGGCCGCCACGCTCTACACGCCCGACCAGATATGGCGTTGGACCCAACGGGGTTCGTCCCTGACGTTCGGCGGCACCTGGGAATTGAGGGCCGAACCGGAACGGAATCGCCTGGGCGTGGTGCCGGTCGTGAGCCTGGTCAACCGGCCCCGCCTCGACCCGTGGGGCTACTCCGAGCTTCTGGGCGTGATCCCGCTCCAGGACGCCGTGAACAAGTTGGTCACCGACATGATGGTTGCCAGCGAATTCGTGGCCATGCCGCAACGATGGGCGACCGGCCTGGAGATTCGCCGGGACCCGGTCACGAACCAGCCCATCGACCCGTTCCCGCCGAAGGCCCGCCTGTGGCAACTCGAGGACGACCGGATCAACTTCGGCCAGTTCCCGCCCGCCAGCCTCGAAACCTACGTCCAGGCAATCGAACTCATCATTCAGCACGTTGCCAGCCAGTCGGCCACCCCGCCACATTATTTCTATCTCAAGGGTCAATTCCCGTCGGGCGAATCCATCAAGTCCGCCGAAGCCGGCCTGGTCGCGAAAGCTACCGACCGGACCCGGACGTTCGGCGAGACATGGGAGGAAGTCATGCGGCTGGCGTTCCTGGTCGCCGGGGATGCCGAACGGGCCCGGTCGTTCAATGCGGAGACCATCTGGGCCGACGTCGAGGTCCGCACGGAATCCGCCCACGTCGATGCCGTCACGAAGAAGAAGGATCTTGGGGTGCCGGTCGAACAACTCTGGGAAGACCTGGGCTATACGCCACAGCAGATAGCCCGATTCTCCGAACTGAACCGCCAGCGGGGCCAGGACGGCCCCCAGGGCCCCGCCACCCCGTCTGGGCCGCCTGACCCGGCCCTGATCCGTCCGGCCCCGCAGAACGGCACAGGCGGCCTCCCCGGCCGTCTGCCCGCCCTCCCCGGAAGCCTGCCGTGATCCGGGCCGGGCACTTCTGGCGATTCGCGTGGGCGGATGCCGTCTGGTGGGCGAACCGCCAGGCGGTTTACACCGGGGTTCGGCACCGGGTCGAGGCGAAACGCCATGACCGGTACGGCTTTCCCGGCTGGTCGGTCAGGCCAGTCGAGTAGTCGGCTGCCGGGGACTCGAACCCCGGATTTCTGGCCCCGATGGCCAGCGGGTTTGACCCGGCCCGGGGAGCTTCGCCAGTCGTCACCGGCCCTAGCCCCGGCACCGGACCTGGTGTGAACGCCAGGACCTTTACCCCACAACCGGAACAGCCAGCCTAGCCCCGCCCCGACATGCCCGGGGCGGGGCTGGCTGGCGTCACGCGCAACCGATCTGATAAACGTCAAGGGAGCACCCCGCAATGGGCGACAGCACGGGCGACGGCCGAACGGCCGATGACGCCAGCAACGGCCGAACGGCCGAGAACGACAATCCCTCTGGCCGAACGGCCGACCGTCAGCCCCCAGGGCCGGATGCACCGGATTCCGAATGGAAGTCCTGGGCCCGCCACTGGGAAAAGGTGGCCAAGGAACGGGGCACGGCCCTCGAGGATCGTGATTCCCGCCTCAAGGCCATCGAGGACAAGGACAAGTCGGAGCTACAGAAAGCCATCGAGCGCGCGGAATCCGCCGAACGGCAGGCCGGTGAAAGCACGGCCCGCGCACTCAGGCTCGAAGTGGCAGCCACGAAGGGCCTCCCGGCGGCTATCGCCGGTCGTCTCAAGGGCAAGAACCGGGCCGAACTCGAAGCCGACGCTGACGAATTGCTGGCCCTGGTCGGAAGGCCCCCGACAGACGACGGCAGGCAGCCTGACCCGGATCAGGGTCGCGGTTCCGGCCAGTCCGCCACGACATCGACTGACGACATGAACGCATGGATGCGCAATGCGACAGGTCGTCGTTCCGTCTAGACCAGAGGAATTGGAATGGCCGTCAACAGTCTTACCCGGGCAGACGTCCAGGCTGACGTTCCGCCTGAGGCTGCCGCGAAGATCCTGGCCGGTGCTGTCGAACAGTCCGCCGCGCTTCAGTTGTTCACCAATCTCCCGATGAACCGCAAACAGTCCCGTATCAAGATCGAAGATGCCCTTCCGATGGCCTACTGGGTCGAGGGCGACACGGGAATGAAGCAGACCACCCGGGGTTCGTGGACCGACAAGTTCATGACGGCCGAGGAAATCGCGTGCATCATTCCGGTGCCGGATGCCGTCATGGATGATGCGGACTTCGACATCTGGGGCTGGATTCGCCCGAAGGCCGAGGAAGCCATCGGCCGGACGTTCGACCTGGCCGCATTCTTCGGCATCAACAAGCCAGCCAGTTTCCCGGCGGCCCTGGTCCCGGCGGCCCGTGCCGCTGGCAACACCGTGACCCAGGGCACGGCGGCCCAGGCCGACGGCGGCATTGTCGAGGACTTCAACCAGGTTTTCGCCCTGGTCGAGGACGACGGATTCGACGTGACCGGCATCATGGCGAACCGGCGGCTTCGGAAGTTCATCCGTGGGGCCCGCAACGCCCAGGGCGACCGGTTCGCAGAGGTCGGCGCGTCCGGCGCCACCATCGACGGGACCCCGATCGTCTACGGAATGCGTGGCCTGTGGCCGGCCGCCGTCGGTGGCGGTTCTCCCGTGGCGGCCCCGCTGGCCCTGGCCGGTGATTTCGACCAGGCCATCATCGGCATCCGCCAGGACATCACGGCGAAGGTTCTCGACCAGGCCGTCATTCAGGACCCGGTGACCGGAAACATCGTGTACAACCTGGCCCAGCAGGACATGACGGCCCTTCGCCTGGTCGCGCGGTTCGGTTTCCAGGTGGCCAATTACAACACCCGTGAGAAGCCGTCCGGCAGTGCGGACCGCTACCCGTTCAGCGTGCTTGAGGCCGCCTGACGGACCCCTGTCGCCCGGTCGTCGGTTCAGCGTCGCCCTGGACCGGCGGCCGGGCTTCCTGGTGAATTCAGGAGAGAGAGGGGGCCCGCGTGGCCGATCAATTGCTGGCCAGCGTCGATGACGTCACGACCTATGCCCAGTATGACGACCTGGACAGTGACGCAATCGAACAGGCCCTAGCGTTCGCCACGGCCATCATTCAGTCAGCGACCGGCCAGCGGCTGTTCTATGTCGAGGATGACGAAGTGGTGCTGAACTGGCCGAACAACGGCCGGTTGTATCTGCCCGAACTCCCGGTCCTGGGTGTTGCGTCCGTGACCATGCACCCCGACGGCCAGCCCGAATTCAAGATCAGCCAGGGATTGACGGTCCGGCCGTCCGGCCTGGTGTCCCTGGGAACCCCCTGGTCGGCCCTGTCGTGGTCCGGAAGCCCCTGGGTGACCGTCGTCTACACCCACGGCTGGCAGGCCATTCCGTCGGACCTTCAGGCCGTCTGTGTCGGCGTAGCCATGCGCACGTTGCACAAGCCCCAGGAACAGTTCAGCGAAGACCTGGGCCAGTACACCGAACCCGTCAGCACGGCCGGGCCCGCCCAGTTGACGACGGCGGAGCGGGAAATCGTCAACCGGTACCGGATGAGAACGGCGGGATGGTGACCTGTGCTAGCTGACCTGAGGAAAGCCCTGTGCGACGACCTACGGGACGGGCTGAAGGTTCAGGTCCATGACACCTGGCCCGACCGGCCCGGCCTGCCGTCCGTCGTCGTGTCGGCCCCCACGACGGGTTCGTACATCACGGCGGGCCAGCAATTCGGGCTGTACGTGGTCCATCTCGAAGTGTTGTGCCTGGTTCCCCGTCAGTCGGCCCAGGCCAGCCTGGCGGCCCTTGACGGCCTGATCGAAAAGGTTCTGGCGAACACGGTCGACTGGGGCCTGTCGCGCATTGATTCACCGTCAGCCGTGCCGGTAGGCGACCGCCCGGCCCTGGGCTGTCTGATCGCCCTGGAAAAGGGTGGCCGACTCTAGAAAGGGAATCCCGATGGCACAGATTGGCACACGGAAGCTGACGATCAGCATCGACGGTGACGAGAGGGATGCCGACGTCAGTAAGGCCGTCGTCGGAACCGGCGCATCGGATGCCGACTTCGTGTCGTTCAAGATGGCGGCAGAAGGCGGGGCCAGGGAATACACCTTGGACCTGACGTTCGTTCAGGATGCGGCAGCCGGAAGCCTGTGGGACCAGGTCTGGTCCCATGCCGGGGAGGAGGTGCCGGTGATCGTCCGGCCCTACGGGAATGCCGTGGCGTCCGCCGGCCAGCCCCATTTCACGGGCACGGTGACCATCACCGAACCCGATGGCGACCTTCTGGGCGGGGAGGCCGATGCCTCGACGTCGGCCCGGTTCACCACCGAGGTTTCCTGGGTGTTCACGGAGAAGCCGACCCGCGTCACCACCTGACCGGCAATCGATCGGGGGCCCACGATGGCCAGGAAATCGACCAGCAGCACCGTAACCGGCGGGGTGCGCATTGAGGGCCTGTCGAAGCTGGCGAAAGAACTGGAATCCGTCGGGGTCAACATCGATGACCTAGGCCAGGCGTTCGGCCAGATTGCCCGCGAAGCGGCAGACGAGATGCGCAAGCACATTCCGCGACGATCGGGCAATCTGGCCAACACCATCAAGCCCGGCCGGTCGAAGAACCGGGCCGTCGTGTCCGTCGGCTCGAAACGGGTTCCCTATGCCGCCCCGATCAATTACGGATGGCCGAAGCGCAATATCGCCCCGGCCGGGTTCATCGAGGCGACCGACGAAGCCATGCGCGACCGGGCCGTCAGCACCATCGAACAGGCCATCAAGAAACTGTTAGCTCAGAAAGGATTGTCATGACGGGCACGGCGACAGCCCCGGCAGACAGCCAGCCAGTGTGCGAATGGCCACTATCCCAGGCCCTCGAGGAACTGTTCGGATGGGAAGTCCTGGTCATCGAAAAGAAGTTCGGCCGGGACCTGGGCAGCCTGCCCAGTGTTTCACTGACGATGGCGGTCCTGTGGGCCATGGAAAATCGACGGCGGAAGGCCACGAAAACCAGCCCGTTCGGCTGGCCCGACGTCGAGACGATGAGCCTACGCCAGATGAACGCCTACTTTCCGAAGCCGCCGAACGAGGACCTGGACGAACCCGAAACGGAACTGGGAAAAGCCTAGGCACCCGTCGGCGGGAAGTCCGGCGCATGGCCGCCTGGTGCATCTCGACTGGCTTCGGCCCCGATGTCTATCGATCCCTGACGGTCGGCGAAATCAATGAATTCTATCTAGCTGCCAGGGAAGCCAATTCAGCTAGCCGGAAGGGGTAGGCCGTGGGTGCCGTCCTAAGAATCGCAATCCTGGCGAACGCCCGGCAGGCCATTAGGGAATTCAAGGATACCGAAGTGGCCGCCGGGAAGATGGGCACGGGTGTCGGCGGGGCCGGGAAGAAAATGGCCGGGCTGGCCATCGGGGCCGTCGGCATCGGCACCGTGACCGAAGCCCTGTCGACCGGCATCAAGGAAGCCAGTGCCTATCAGGACGTTGCCCGGCAGACGGCCCAGGCTCTTGCCACGAACGGCCACCTGGCCGGGCTGACGGCCGATGAAGTCCAGAAGAATTCGGCGGCCCTGGAATCCCTGACCGGTGCGAAGATCGATGAGAACGACGCCACGGACGCCCAGAACCGTCTGATCCGGGCCGGGGTCCAGGACCGAAAGATTCTGAACCAGGGACTCAAGCAAGCCGCGAACGTGGCCCTGGCGACCGGCAAGGATATCGGCAGCGTCTCCCAGGCCCTCAGTAAGGCCCTGGCGAACCCGGCAAAGGCTGCCGGGGTTCTGGGTAAGGCGGGTATCGTCCTGTCGAAAGCACAACAGGATCAGATTGCCTCGATGGTCAAGGCCGGAAAGGCAGCCGATGCGCAAGCCTTTATCCTCGAAAGCCTGGGCCAGAAATACAACGGGGCCGCCGAAGCCGCCGGGAAGGGGTTCAGCGCTGACGTCGGCCGGGCCCAGGATGCGCTGGCCGACAGTGAACGGGATATCGCGACTGCCGTCCTGCCCACGCTGGCGAAACTGGCCCAGTCATTCGCGAAAGGCTTGCCAAAGGCCATCGATGCCGTCGGGCCGCCTCTCAAGGTGGTATTCAACCTACTGACGAACCCGATCTTTCTGACGGTCGCCGGGGTCATCGGCGGAATCGTACTGGCCTGGAAGGCATACCAGGGGGTCATGGTCGTCGTCCGGGCCGCCACGGCGGCTTACACGGCTGTCCAGGCGGCCCTGAACGTGGTGCTGTCCCTGAACCCGATTGGCCTGATCGTTATCGCCATTGCGGCCCTGGTCATCGGCCTGGTCATTGCCTATCAGAAATCCGAGACGTTCCGCCGGGTCGTGAACGGGGCCCTGTCGGCCGTGGCCGACGCGTTCGGCTTCCTGTTCCGGGCCGCCGGGGTCGCCCTGTCCTGGCTGAAAGACAACTGGCAACTTGTGACCCTGGCCATCGTCGCCCCGGTCGCCCTGATCCCGCTGTATATCGCGAAGCACCTGAACCAGATAGTCGGTTTCTTCACCGGCCTGGGTGGGCGCATCAAGGCGGGAACGGTCGGCATGTTCGACGGCATCAAGGATGCATTCCGGTCAGCCATAAATTACGTCATTCGCAAGTGGAATGACCTGGAACTGGGAATTCCGGCCGTCGACACGAAGGTGCCCGGCATCGGGAAAGTCGGCGGGTTCGCCCTCAAGACACCGAACATTCCGCTGCTGGCGTCCGGCGGCATCGTCCGGAGGCCCACGCTGGCCGTCCTGGGTGAGGCCGGGGACGAAGCCATCATCCCGTTGAATCGCCTGGGGTCCGGCGGCACGACGAACGTGTATCACATCACCGTCGAGGTGTCCCCCACGGCCGACCAGGCCGAAATCGGTCGGCAGACGGTCAAGGCCATCGAGGCCCACGAACGGACGTCGGGCCGCCAGCGGCTTATCGGGTCGGGCGGGGTGAGCGTGTGAGCGAACACATTCCGTATGACCCGGACCAGTTGGAAATACTCAGGTCGAGGCCGGGCCTGCCGGGCAACATCGAGATCAGCATGGCATCGTTCACGCTGAACCAGTCGTATTCCGAGGACGAACTAGGGACGCTCATCTTCGAGTCCAGTACGGCCAGCCTGGTCATGTCCTACTGGGATGACATCCCGGCCGATCCGCCCGTCAAGCCCGACGACACGTTTACCGTCCACTACGGCATCGACCCGAATCGGCAGACGTTGTTTCGGGGCATGTGCCGGACGGCCCGGGTCGAGTATGCCAGCGACCCGGCAGCCATCAAGCACGGCAAGACCCGCCGGGCGACCCTGACGGCCGAACTGATCGGCACCTACGATTCCTTGATGGCGTGGGTCACCGACTATTCGCTGCCGGTCCAGGGCGCCTATACCCGGTTGCTCGGCATGATGGACATCGTCAACGAAACCCAGGACGAACCATCGAGCCAACTGGCCTTGATGCCGGTCGGGAAGGTCGAGAATTACGCTGGCCGCCGGGTCCGGGCCCTTGACGCCATGCGTCAGGCCAGTTCGGTCATGACGATGCCCATCCGGGAGGCCGGGCCTTACCTGTTCGAAGTGGTCGACACGGCAGACGAACCGTTCCTGCCCGGCACGATCACCCTGGCCGACGTCGAGAATCTCTATTCGGCCCTGACGATCGACTGGACCCGTCGGCCGAAGACCATTGCCGTCATCGGGACGGCCCCGATTATCGACGGTTAGGACGGCCGGGCATGAGCGAATTCGCGTTGGAACTGGCGACCGGCGGCCAGGGCCCGGAGGTCGACGCGACACCCGGCCTGCCCCTGGGGACGGGCCATGTGGCGAACATGGCCCACCTGGTCCAACAGCCGGACGGCATGGCCCCGGCCGGGGCCCGCCTGGTCACGGATGACGTGCGCATCCTGCACAACGGCTGGCGCATCCCCGGCCGGCTGCCGGTCAGCGCAACTGAGGCCCGCCCGGTCAAGCATTTCCAGGCCACGTTCACGCCGAAACATTTCACGGCTGAAGTCGAATTCGCCTGGCGCGACCTGACCCCGAATCCCCATCGCGGGTTCGGCCCGGCCTGGGACCCGCCGACCCTCGAGGCCGACGGGACGATTCATGTCGGCAGCCGCCCCGGCCTGGCCCCGCTCCCCCTGAAATACGGCGGGTATCTGCTGATCCTTGCCACGCCGGACTCTGCGACCGTCGGGAACGTGCCGTCATTCGGCCACCAGTTGCCCAGTACATGCCGGGGATACCGCTGGTATAACGGGGCCTGGGGCGGCACGTTGAACCTGTCCGACCTGTGGTCGGTCTATGACCCGTCGGAACACATGCCGGTCGACCCGGACCAGTATTACTTCGTCACGTTCTACTGGACGAATGAGTCCGGGTCGACCGGCGGAAGTCCGCCGGACGATTCGATGATGTGGGATGTCGGGACCCACGGCCCCCGCTGGTCGTTCCCGCACACGGTGCCCAGGTACATCACGGGCTGAAGGTGAGGCGACCCATGCCGGAATCCCTAGGCGCACAACGGGCCTATATCGTCCTGGCCACCATCTGTGCCGGAACCGTGTCCGTCGGCGGCCTGATCCTGGTCGGCGGGCCGGCGCGGTTCTCGTCGGCCAGTTTCGACACGGCCCGCCAGGTGGCCCCCTGCTGGGTCTGGGGGACGTATCTGCTCGGGTCCGGGCTACTGGCCCTGGTCGGCATCATGACCCGCCACCCCTGGCTTTGCCGGGTCGGCCACATGGCCAGCGCATTCGGCTATGGGTTCCTGGTGACGGCCTTTATCACCGTGTCAGTCCATGCCCCCACGGTCGCCCTGACCGGCATCGGGGTCTATGGGGCCCTGGCCGTCGCCCACGCCATCGGGGCCGCCACGGCCGACATGACGCCACGCCCATTGCCGGAACCGCACCGGCTAGGCCGCCCCGGGCGAAAGGGCGGGGCCGATGGATAGCGCAACGTGGGCCGGAATCGTGGTGGCGGTCCTGGGGTCCGGCCTTCTGACGACCGTCGTCGGCAACATCTGGAACCGGAAACGGGCGGCTGCCGAGACGACTGCCGTCCTGAATAAAGCCGCCCTCGACCTGTTCGCCCCGTACCAGCAGGAAGTGAAAGAACTCAGGGGCGAGATGAAAGTTCTACGGCAACAGAACGGGGTCATGGCCCGCCAGGTCCGGGAATTCCAGGCCGCCCAGGCGATACACCAGGCATGGGACGTGGCCGTTCAGGCGGCCTTGATGACCCATGGGGTCGAGGTGCCGCCCATGCCGCCCCTGGCCCCGGAATTCCATGTCAGGGGCGAACGGACCAGGGCCGAGGATTACGACCTACCTGACACCAGGGAGGACCAATGAACAACGCGCAACTGTGGGCCCTGATTCTCGGCAGCGTGGCCCCGCCGTTCATCGCCATCATTCAGCAACCGGCCTGGCCGAAGCCTGCCCGGTCGGCCGTCACGGTCGCCGTGTGCCTGGTCCTGGGCCTGGTGACGTCCTACGTGAACGACGAATGGGCCGGCCGGTCGGTCGTGTCGGCAATCCTGTTGACCCTGGTGGCCGCCTGGTCGTCCTACGGCCGGTTCTGGAAGCCCCTGGGGGCCGCCAGGGCAATCGAGGAAGCCACCAGCCCGGCCGACCAGCCGGACCCCGTCATCGTGGGCCGCCAGGGCCTCCCTGAGGGCCTGCCGGACCGGGGCGGCAGCGTCGACTACCCGGCTGACGGTTCCGGCCCGCACACGGGCCGCCAGGGGCCGATTCAAGCCGATGGCCCGGCCAGCCGAGACGAGTAGCGCAACGCCACGGAAGGCCAGCACGAACGCTCACATCCCGTCCGCACAACAGCCCCCGCCCCGGTCGTCTCAACCGACCAGGGCGGGGGCTGTCCTACGTTATCGGGGCTGTATTTCGCCGGTCGCCGGGTGTCCGAATGCACGAAGCGTGACGGCCCCGCCTGCTGTATTTCCATACTTGCCCATGACGATCGGGGGAGGACTATGCCCGCGTCATGGGCAAGTATGGGTCCGATGGGCAAGTATGGAGATACAGCGTTACGAACCGATCCCGGCTAATCGGACACCGGTCGACGGACAGTGACCGGTACCGGGGCGGCTAGGCTGCCGGTCGTGACCGACCAGGCCGCCCCCGCCGACCGTCCCGACCTGGCCGCCCTGGTGGCGTCCGCCCCGCTGCCGCCCCCGGCCGTGCTGGCCCGCCTACGGGACCTGTTGCCCCCCGTCCCTGTCGACCGATCTGGCCCCTGACCTGGGCTTCTAGTAGTTCTGCCATTGGAACAGGACACCGACGTATCCTGAGTGAAAGGCAGAACTCTCGAGACCACAGGGAGCACCCATGACCACGCCGAAGTTGGTAGACCCCCGTCCCTGGGCAATCTACGCCAGGCTGTCGAAAAAGAAGGCGAAAGCGACAATCGGGCGGGGTGGTCGCAAGCGTCGGCAGGCCGGTGACGACCTGGTGACGTGTGAGCGCCAGGTCAGACTGGGCAAGGAATGGGCCGACGACAACGGCATTGCCTGGTCTGAGGATCACGTCTATATCGACAACGACCTGTCAGCCTGGAAAGAAAAGGGCGGCAAGCGCCCCGCCTGGAAAGAAATGATGGATGCCGTTCAGCGTGGCGAACTGGCCGGAATCATCGTGTTCATGCTCGACAGGTTCACCCGGTCCCCCGAAGACATGGCCGTCCTCATTAACTATGCCGAAGCGAAAGTGAACGGCAAGCGGAACGGCATGACCATTGCCGGGCCACTGGCCGGGAACATCGACCTATCGACGGCGGAAGGCATTCACCGGGCCCGACGTGCGGCAGCCGATGCGGAATTCGAATCGGCGAAGATCAGTGAGCGTTCGAAGGCCGAATACTCCGAAGCGCGTGACGACGGCGACTTGATGGGCGGGGCCCGGGTGTTCGGGTTCGCCTACGCCGGGTGTTCCGACTGGCACCCCACGGAAGCGCCGATCGTTCAAGGGATGGCCCGGATGCTCATTCTGGGCAAGAAGAACGGTGAAATCGTTGACTGGCTGAACTCGACCGGCGTGGCCCCGACATCCGGCGGCCCCTGGTATGAAGCCCATGTCAACCTGATTCTCAAGAAGCCCCGCTATGGCGGATGGGCCACCTATTACGGGGAACGCCGGGGCCGGATCACAGACAACCCGCCGATTCTCGATGACGCCACGTTCGAAGCCGTTCAGGCAATCCTGACCACCCGGAAATCTGGCAAGAAGCAATCCGGCGACTACGTGCTTTCCGGGCTGGCCGTCTGTGGCGAATGCGGGGCCCATATCACCGGCCACTGTTCGGGCCCGAAGGGGAAGCGGGTGGCGCGTTACGGCTGTTCGAATCCGACGTGTCGCAAGACTCACCCGCGTGAATCCGTCGAGGCTGCCGTTATCCCGGACATCATCCGCCGGTATGCCGACGGGGATACCCAGGAACGGATGGCCCTTCGGCAGAACGAAACCCGCCAGGTCCGGACCACGTTCCGCATGGAAATTGCCGAATGTGACGCGAAGCTGGGTGAGGCCATGACGAAGAAACTGAATGGCGGCATGGAAGAATCCGAGCATGAAGCTACCCGGAATTTCTGGCTGACGAAGAAGCGAAAGGCCCAGGCGGCCCTCGGCGCATTGCCGCCCGTCGGCACCCCGATTCAGGCCGGTCCGGCCGACCTGGCCCAGGCTGAACGGGAATGGCGGGCCATGTCGTTCGCCCAGCGACAGACCACGATCCGGGCCCTCAGGTTGCGCATCACGATTTACCCCGCCCCTGGCCGTGGTGCCCGCTGGTCAGACGACCGCGTGTCGGTCGAGGAAGCCGACCCGCTGGCCGCCTAGGCTCGCCTGGCGCAGTACGGCCAAAGAACGGCCCCGCCCAGTCACCCCGGGCGGGGCCGTTCGTCGCTTCAGGCGGCCTTGTGCGGCCCGCTGACGGCCCCGGCCGGGCCGACGGGCCACCAGCCCCACCCCGGGCCGTCCTGGGGCCTGCCCGGCCGCCAGCGGGCCGGGGCCGCCGGCCGGCCTGGGCCCGG
>JACCDR010460411.1_pt1 | contig 15847 bp, 12 predicted proteins | sample 7446431 | NCBI WGS metagenome assembly JACCDR01 (sample SAMN15323443, study PRJNA562643) | freshwater metagenome | isolation source: river surface water | place: USA:Blue River Watershed | collected 2017-08-17 | reverse complement strand
GGCTCCATGGCCTTCAACGGGGCCACAAAGCGGCCCATTTCTGCACCCACCAGCCGGCCGAGCACGGCCTGGGCGTCTTCCAGGCTCTTGGCGGTGTTGCCGGCCGGTGTGTAGAAGATCAATACCGCCGAGTCGTCCCCGCGGCCGCGCAACCGGTTCAGCGCCAACAACAACTTGGCGCGCGCGTCGCTGGCGGTGTAGGTGTCACCGCCCAGCCAGTAGATTTGCCAGACCAGCAGGCGCTGTGCCGCCGGGCTGCCCGGGGTGCCCGGGCCGCGCAGCAGCGTTTGTTTGAAGCGCAGTTCCTGGCCCAAAGCCTGGACCGGCTGCGTGGCCCTGGAGACCTGCGCCCACTGTGTTTCTTCTACCCGCGACAGGCTGTTGTTCGACGACACCAGCTTGCCCTCACGGCCCTGCTCGCGGTAGTGCGCCGCCCACAACGCCACCGTCTGCGGTGGGGCATTGCCACCCGGGCTGGGGGCCACGTAAATGCGCTGGTCGGTGCTCTTGGCACCCCCAAAAGCCGGCGTCCAGGCCGTGATGCTGTCGGGCCCGGGCTGCCAAGGTGCAGACAGTTCCACTGGCAGCTTCAGCGGCTGCAGCGGGTCGGTGCGCGGGCTGTCCAGCGACCACAAAACGCCGTGCACACCCAACATCACCAGCACCGCCGCAGCCGAGTTGGCCCACAGCACCGACAGCGACCGTGCAGCGCCAGTGGGCAGCCCAGCGGCAGACATGGCCATGGCCGGTTGTGCCTTTTTGCCCTGCGGCTCGTTGGGCTGCGACCACTTCGCGCCGATCATGAACATGATGCCGATGACGATGCCGAAGAACACCCAGCCATAGATGAGGTGGTCCACGCCCACGGCCAGCCGGTTGCCCGAGAGGTGGCCCAGCATCACGATCATGTAGGCGCGAAACCAGTTGGCCACCACGGGCACCACGATGGAGATCACAACAAACAAGAGGCGCCGCTTCCAGGACGTGTAGTTCAGGTACGCGAACAGCGTGCCCACCATGAATGAGGCGATGAGGTAGCGCACGCCGCTGCAGGCTTCCACCACCGACCAGCTACCCGAGGGAATGACAAACTGCAGGCCTTCTCGGTACACCGGCACGCCCGTCAGCTGCAGCGCCATCACCGTGAAGTCGGCCGTGTGGTCCATCATCATCGAGGTGAGGAACAACCCCATCGGCACCGCGAAATACAGAAACAGCAGCGGGAACATCAAACGCCGCGCCACTGCCAGGCCATACACCAGCGGCACAGTCAGGATCAACAGGCTGACCAGTGCCACCTGCGTGGCCGCGTTCACCACGGCCAGTTCACCCACCAGCCACAGCAGCCCGGCGGCCACCATCGGCAGCAGCACCCAGGGCGCCGACTTCACCGGCATGTCGGCCAAGGCGTGGCGCTGCCGCCAGATCAGCCACAGCGAAATGACGGGCACCAGGTAAGCGTGCGCGAAGGTCTCTGAGCGGTCGTACGTGGCCATCATTTCCGCCAAGGTGTCGCGGAACAGCAGCGCCAGGCACAACACAACCAACAGGCCCGGCAGCAGTTTCAGCGCCGCACCGGGTGGCAGTTGCAGCCGCGACAACAGGGCGTTCATGCCTTCACCCCCGCCGCCGACAGCAAAAAACTGTCGAGCCGCGCCATGCGCTCGGCCCAGCTGTAGGCCGCCTGCACAAACTGGCGCGCGGCGCGGCCCAGTTCGTCGGCAGCGCCTTTTTCTTCGAGCAAAAGCTCCAGTTGCGCAACAAAGCCCGCTTCGTCATCAGCCACCAGCACCTGCTGGCCATGCTGTGTTTGCAAGGCCTGTGCGCAGGCGCTGGTCATCACCACCGGGCGCCCCATGGCCATGGCCTCCAGCGCCTTGTTGATGATGCCGCGCACCACACGCAGCGGCGCCACCACCGCAGCCGCGTGCTGCAGCCAGGGCCGGACATCGGGCACTGCGCCAGTGACGGTGATGCCCTGGCCGGCCAGCGCACGCACCGCCGGCGACGGGTTGCGGCCCACGATGTGAAAGTGTGCACCGGGCCAGCGCTGGCGCAACAGCGGCAAGATCTTGTCTGCAAACCAGCACACGGCATCCACGTTGGGGTGGTAGTCCATGGTGCCGACAAAAACGATGGGCCATTGCCCGCTGGCGTAAGGCGATGGGCGCTCGGGCAGCGCCTCGAAATAGCTGGTGTCAACCCCATTGCCCAGCACCTCGACGCGGGCTGCACTTTCAGGGGCCAGGGACCGAAACAGCGCCGCCTCGCGCAGCGTGGCAAACAGCGACAGACGGGCCTGCTGGGCGCCGCGCCGCTCTTCCTTCAACAGGTGCGCCGACTCGCGCCGGTACACCCATGACAGGGGCCAGCGGTGCGTGCGGCCGTAGTCGCCCCATTTGGAGGAATCAACGTCGTTCATGTCGGCAATCAAAGGCGCCTTCACGGTCTGTGCATATTGCAGCATGGTCGACGAATGGACGATGACAGCGTCCACAGGGTGTTGGTCGCTGGCCTGTCGCACCCAGCGTGTCATGCCGCGGTCGCGGTAATAGGCCACGGTCAAGGGCTTGCTGAAAAACAGGCCGCTCAAGCTGCGCAACCGCGCCAGCGGCGGCCGCAGCCGCGCCGCGTGCAACTCGGCGCACAGGGCCCGCACCTGGGGCACATGGCGTTCGTCTTTGGCGTCGTCCACAAAGGTGCCCAGCATCAAGCGGTGCCGCTGACCCAGATGACGCAGCAACTGATAGGTATGTATCTTGTCACCTTTGTCGGGCGGGTAGGGTATGCGGTGGGTCAGCAGCAGGATGTTGGCCATGGCAGGTTCAACCCAGGCCCCGAACCACCAACGGGCCCAGCCAGTTGGCCACGCCCAGCGGCAGCCGGCGCCAGGTGGCGATCATCAGCTTGTACTTGGCGTTGGAAGGGTTGTTCTGCGGCACTGCTTCGCGCTTGTACAGCTGGTACTCGTAGTGCAGCGGTGTCGGCTCGAAGCCCCAGTTTTTCTTGAAAGCGTAAGGGCCGGTGCCCTGCTTGCTGCGCCCGTAGTCGAAGGTCTTCAGGCCGCGCGCGCAGGCCTTGCGCATCAGTTCCCAGTACTTGAAGTCGTTGGCCGCCAGGTCGCGCGCTGCCAGTTCGTCACCGGCGTAGTAAGGCAGCACTTCATCGCGAAAGTAAAAACTCAGCACCGACGACAGCACCTGCCCGGTGGGGCCGGTGACGGTGAGCACCTCGCAGTCGGCACCAAATTCCTGCTTCAGCCTTTCAAAGTAGCGCTTGGGCATGGCCGGTGTGCCGTGGCGCAGCACGTTGTCGGCATACACCGCAAAAAAGCGGTCGACGGTGGTGTCGATGTGGCTCACCAGCCCGTTCTTGATGCCCTTGCGCACCATCGCGCGCTGCTTGCGCGGTATGGCCAGCATGTTGGCTTCTTCTTCGGGCAGGATGCTCTTGCGGAAGGTGACGTACAGGTCTTGCTGCGGCCAGTCGCTGTGCCGGCGGTTGACGTGGCGCAGTTCCAGGTGCTCCACACCCAACTGCTGGGCCAGTTGTGCAGCGCGGCCCTCCAGCGCCGCCGCGCTGGCTTCGTCTTGCGCTGCAACGCCGCCATACACGGCAAAGGGCAGGCTGGTCAGCGCGTTGCCAAACAGCATGGTTTTCACATGGGCCAGTGGCAACACACCGGTGATGCGGCCGGCCTCGTGGGCGTACAGGTAGTGCGTGGGGTGCTTGAAGACGTCACCAATGACACGCTGCCAACCCGCGCGGTGAAAAAAGCTCGCGCTGGGGGTGGCCAGGACAAAGTCGTCCCAAGCCTGGGCGCCGGCCGCGTCGGCGGGTGACAGCAAGTCGATGGTGGGCAAGGTGGGCCTTAGTGTGCGGCGGCGGGCCGCGACAAGAAGATCTGGTCCATGCGGCCCCACTGGAAGTCGGCCAGCAACTGCTGCAAACGGCTTTCCATGCGCGGGATGTTCACGTAGTGGCGAAAACGGGTCTTCAAGTCGATGCCCGGCACGCGGGGCTGGCCGGCGTCTATCTCCCAGGGGTGGAAGTAAAAGATCGCCGGTTCGTGTTCCCGGTGGTTCACCCGGTTCAGCAGCCAGCGCGACGCTGCGTAGGGCAGCAGCCTGAAGTAGCCGCCGCCGCTGGAGGGCAGGTTGCGTTTCATCAGGCGCACGGTGGTGACCGGTATTTCCAGCAGCCCCGCACCCACGCGGTAAGCAAAGCGGGGCGAGTCGGGCATGCCGTAGTGGTCGTGTTTGATGGGGTACACACTGCTGCTGTAGCGGTAGCCCGCGCGGTCCAGCACCTCGAAGGCCCAGAGGTTGCCTACGCCAATGGAAAAACTGGGCGCGCGGTAGCCCAGCACACGCTGCCCGCCCAGGTCTTCCAGCAGCGACTTGGCGCGTGTCACGTCTTGCGTGAAAGCCTCGCGGCTCAGGTCGCTCGCCCTCTCGTGGCCGTACCCGTGGCTGGCCAGTTCATGGCCGCTGGCCACGATCTGCCGCACCAGGTGGGGGGAACGTTCGGCGATCCAGCCCAGCGTGAAAAAAGTGGCCTTGACGTTGCGCTCGGCCAGCAGCGCCAGGATGCGGTCGACGTTGCGCTCGACCCGGCATTCGGCGGTGTCCCAGTGGCCGCGCTTGATGTAGGGCGCAAAGGCCGAAACTTGGAAGTAGTCTTCGACGTCTATCGTCAGTGCGTTGCGCAGCGTACTCGGGGCCATGGGCAAAAGGGTTGTCAGTGCAGTTTCGGGGTTCGGTGGCAACACTTGGGCCCACTGGCCCGCGGTTTTTTGGGCCTTGAGCGGGGCCGGTGCGCCGGGTCAACGGCTGCAAGGTTCAGGGGCCGGGCCCGGGGTTGGAGTCGGTTTCGGGCTTTTTCACGGCATGCACCAACTGCTGCAGCAGGTTCAGCGTTTGCAGGTTGATGCGCTCCAGCCGCAACAAGCTCTTTTCCAGCCGCTGCAGCTGGTCACCACGCTGGTCGGCGGTCAGGGCCGCGATCTGTTGCGACATCAACTCGGCACTGTCGGGGTCCAGCGCCGTCTGGCTGAGGTCAACATCGAGCAATGCGCCGGCCATGCCGCCAGGCATCATCGGCTCGCCGCCACGCAGCTGCGGTGCCGCGCCCACGGCGCGCACCGGCACGGTGTTTTCCTGCTGAAATTCTTGCACCACCTCTTGCACATCGGCGGCTGTCAGGTGGGTGCGCCCGGCCAGGAAACCGGCCAGCAACAGCCGGTCACACAGGCCGTTGATGCGCCGCGGAATGCCACCGCTGGCCTTGTAGATGACCTCGATGGTGTCGGGGTCGAAGCTGGGCTTGTCTTTGGCGCCGGCGCACTTCAGCCGGTGGTCGATGTAGCCCCGGGTTTCGTCCAGGTCCAGCGGCCCGATATGGCAGGTGGCCGCCACGCGCTGGCGGAACTGTTCCATCTCGGGCTGCTGCAGGATTTCACGGAACTCGGGCTGCCCGACCAAAAAGCTCTGCAGCAGCGCCTGGTTGCCAAACTGGAAGTTGGAGAGCATGCGCAGTTCTTCCACCGCGCGCGGCGTCAGGTTCTGCGCCTCGTCCACCACCAGCAAGCAACGTTTGCCCTTGCTGGTCTGGCTGATGAGAAAGGCCTCCAGCGTGATCAGCAATTCGGACTTGGGCACGTCCTTGACACGAAAGCCAAAGGCCGCACCCACCATGCGCAAGGTGTCTTCGGCGCCCAGCTGCGTGGTCACGAGGTGGCCGGTGATGACGTTGCTGCCGTGCAAACCTTCGATCAGCGAGCGCAGCACCATGGTCTTGCCAGCGCCGATCTCACCGGTGATGACGATGAAGCCCTCGTTGCGTGACACACCGTATTCAAGGTAGGCCTTGGCCCGCCGGTGCTGCTTGCTGGCGAAGTAAAAATTGGGGTCGGGGTTGAGCTGGAAGGGCTTGCTGCTCAGACCATAAAAGGCTTCGTACATGTCTAGAACCGCAGGCTCAGGGCACCGGTCAGGGCGGTGTCGCTGTTGGAAATGGAGGCGCCGCTGTACACGCCGTGACGGGCACCCGCCGTCGCCGTCAGCTGGCGGTTCACCACGGTGGAAACGTTGACCGACAAGGCCTTGAGGTCGCTGTCGGCCTGGCCGCGCCCGGAGTTGCGCTGAAACGTGAGCACCGCAGTGCCGTTGGTGGTGGGTGTCAGCCTGTGCGAGGCTGCGGCTTCCAGGCCGCGTTGCTTGACGTAACCAATGCCGCGCTGCGCGGTGATGTTGTCCAGAATTTCGGTGGTGCCGGTGCTGGCGCGCAGCGTGAAGGTGGAGCGCGGCATGATGTAGGTGTAGGCCAGGTCATCACGCCGCTGCAGCGTCACTGCCGAGGTGGCAAAACCACCGCCCACCACCGTGTTGGGGTTTTGGTTGCTCAGGCGCAGCAGTTCCAGCACGCGCAGGGCGCGCTGCTCCAGGTTGGGTTCTACCGACTGGTACTGCCGCATATACAACTGAAACAGCGTCAGCGGCTGCCCCACCCCCGCAGCGTCGCCACTGCTGGAAGCGTCGCGGGCGCTGGTGTAGCGAAAGGTGGAGCGGCGCAGGCGGTGTTCAACCGCGACCTGGAAACCGTCACCAAAGTAGCGCCTGTCGCCACTGAAGCTGACCAGCGTGCGCGGCGTGGGTGTCCAGCGCAGCCCGCCGCCCCAGTTGCTGAAGCTGCGCCGCTGCACCGAACCGACGTTGGTGGACTCCTGCCCCGCGCGCAAGTCCAGCGTGAGGTCGGGGTCGGGCGTCAGGGACAGCGATGCAATGGCCCTGAAGTTGTCGGTGGTGCGCCCGCCCTTGAAGGTCAGGCGGTCCTGCGTGGCCTGCAGACCCCAGCCCAGCAGGCTGCCCCGGCGGGGTGAGGCCAGGCTGATGGAAGAGCCCAGCAGGTGTGAATCACCCAGCGTGGCGCCGCGCACCTCGGTGGCGGCGCCTTTCAAGCGCACTTCGTAGTCGGCCCAGTCCAGCAACTCGCCGCGCACAAAAGGCGACAGCTGGAAGTTCAGCACCTCTTGCTGGTTGTTGTTGAAGGCCAGGCTGTCGGCTGCCGTCTGCTGGCCCAGCGGCGACACACTTTGCTTGTTCACCGTGGCGCGGCCGTCGACATACATCCAGCCCGGCACCGCCTCAGCGCGCAGGCTGGCCGCCAAGTTGTTGTCGAAGCGGTTGAATTCGGAGCGGCGCGAGTACAGCGTGCCCTGCAGTTGATAGTCCAGCGTGCCGCGCACCCGGCCCGACTGCTTGGACAGTTGGATACCGGGGCCGACGCTGGTAACCAGCTCCAGCGGTGCCGCAGTGCCGCCCTTGCTGCGGGTGTCGATCAACTGCGTGGACAGGTTGAACGTCGGCTGCAGGTGGTAGGTGCGCGCCACAGCGCCGTCTTGTGCCATCGCAGGCATGCTGGCCAGGGCCAGCCACAGCCCGCTGCGCGCGAAGGGGGCGAAAGCAGAAAAGGGCGCCGGGCGGTGGTGCACAGGGCCCAGCGGCGTTCGCCGGCCTTCAACGCTGCGTTTCATGGGGGACAGGGGAATCAGGACTTGACCTTGGCAGCGCTGGCACCTGTGCCCGCGCCCGCACGCGGCGGTGGGCTGGAGTCCACTTGCGACGGCAGCGAGTTGCCCGCGTCGTCGTCGGCGCCGTCGTAGCCGTAGCCATAGTCGTAACCGTAGCCGTAGCCATAACCGTAACCGCCGTAGCCGCCATAAGCACCGTTGGCGTCGGGCCGCGCTTTGTTCAGCACCATCATCTTGACTGGGCAGGTCTCGATGGCCGCCAGCGCCTGTTGCACCGTACCCTGCAAGGTACGGTCGGCATGCACCACCACCACGATCTGGCCCATGTGCGTGGCCAGCACACGCGACTCGGTGGTCAGCAACAGCGGCGGGCTGTCAAAAACGATGATGCGGTCGGGGTAGCGCGTGGACATGTCTTCCAGCAGCTTGGACATCGCGTCGCTGGCCAGCAGCTCGGTGGCTTTGGGGTGCGGCGTGCCGCTGGGCAGGATGGTGAGCTTGTCGACGTTGGTGCGCATCAGCACATTGGCCATGTCGGCCTTGCCTTCCAGCAGGTCCAGCAGGCCCGGGCCGGGAGGCAAGCCCAGCATGCGCAAGATGGAGGGCCGCGCGACGTCGGCGTCGACCAACATCACCGTGTGGTCCAGCTCGGCGGCGATGCTCATCGCCAGATTGATGGAGGTGAAGCTCTTGCCTTCACCGGGCAAGGCACTGGTGATCATGATCAGGTTGCCGTGTTTGACCGATGCAGCACCACGGCCCACCGCGTTGGCAATCAGCGGCCGCTTGATGACACGGTACTGGTCGGCCATCTGCGAGCGCGGCGCCGCCGGCGTGACGATGCCCGAAGCGGCAATGGCGTCCAGGTTCAGGTTGACACGCCGCGACTGCGCGGCGCCGTCCCACACACTGTCGGGGCCGCCGCTGCGTGGCGCGTCGCGGCGCGGCGGCAGGCTCGCCACATCACCCCCGTGGGCGCCCGGCCCCCCTGAGAGCGGCCCTGCGCCCTGCACTTCCGGCAGCGTCACCCCGGCCTGGCGCAATTGCTCCAGGCGCTGCGCCGCTTGCTCTATCAGGCTGCTCATCGGCTCACCCCCCGTAGCGATTCATCAAGGTCATTGCAATCAAGCCCGCAATGAACAAACCCACCAAGCCACCCGAGGCCGTGACAAAGCGGAACAAGCCCACACGTTCACGGCGCCGGTCTTCGTCGGAGATCAAACCGGTAACCACCCCCAGCAAGGGCAGGCCTGTCTTGGCGCGCAGCTCGTTGCCGTCAGAAAACGTGGGCCGCATCTGGGCCGCCGCAAATGCAAACAGCAGACCGGCCGACAGCGCAGCAACCAAAGCGAATGGCAACAACAGCAATCGGTTGGGCGACACCGGCTTGGGCGAGACACGCGGGGGGTCAATGAGCCTGAACTCGGCCACACCTGAGGCCACGTCGAGTTCACCCGACATCACCGCCGACTGGCGGCGCGCCACCAGGTCTTCGTAGTTCTTCTTCGTGATGGCGTAGTCGCGGTTGAGTTGTGCCGCCTCAGCCTCCACTTGAGGCGCCGAGCGCAGCGATTCGCGCAACTGCGAGTAGCGCCCCGCGTATTCGTCAACCCGCGCCTGCAGCGCCGCCACCTGCACCTCGGCGGTGGCCATCATGCGGGTGAGTTCCTGCACCGCCAGGTTTTCGGTGGGCACGGCCACCGGCGGCAGCGGCGCGGCCGCAGCCTTGGCCTGCAGTTCGGCCACTTCCTTGACCTTGGCGGCTTCCAAGTCGGCCAGCAGCCGGCGTGTGTTGGTGACGTCGGGGTGCTGGTCGGTGTAGCGCTGCAAAAGGCTGTCGAGGTTGCGTTTTTGCGTCTCGATCCGCGCATCGATCTCGGGCGTCGACACCGACGCGTTGGATGCGTCTTTCAGCAGGTTGGGCAACAGGTTGGCGGGCCCGCCGGCAGCGCGTGCCTCTGTCAACTGGCGCCGCGCCGCGTCGCGCGAACGCTCGGCTTCGCGCAGTTGCAGGCGCGCCGTTTCCAGCTGGCCGCCGATCTCGGACAAACGCGTGGCAACGTCCTTGCCGTCAGAGCCCTGACGGTCCAGGTTGCGCAGCCGGAACTCCTTCATGCGCGCTTCGGCCTCTTCCAAGCGGGCTTCGAAGGTCTTGATCTGCTCGGCCAGGAAGGTCTTGGCCGAGTCGGTGTCCTTGCGGCTGGCGCCCAGGCCGGTTTCCACAAAGATGGAGACCATGGACTGGATCACGCGCTTGGCCTTGTCCTGCTCGCCGTCACGGTATGCCAGCGAATACAGGTTCACACCCACAGCAGGCTCGATCTTGATACCCTTCATCAAGCGTTCAACCAACGCCTCTTGTTCGCTCTTGGACTGCGTCTTCAGGTCAAGGTCGGCCATGCGGATGAGCTTGTCGACATTGGGGCGGCTGAGCAGCGTGCGGCTGAGCATCGAGATTTGCTGCTCGACATTGGGCTGCACCGCCAGGCCCGTCATCAAAGGCTTGAGGATCGAATCGGTGTCGACATAGATGCGCGCCGTGGCCTCGTACTGGTCGGGAATACGCCAGATGACCATCACGGCCAGCGCCGCCACCACCCATGCCACCATCACTGCGGGCCAGCGGAACTTCCACATGCCGCGTACGGTTGCCAGTATCTGTTGTGCTATTTCTTGCATGAGTGGTTCTGTGTCTAAGCCAAGACGCCAGGGAAGCGCAGTGGGCGCTGATGGCCTCGGTCAGCGCCACGGGTGGGTGCACCGGCCCAGGCCTGGACCCCAAAAGAATGGGCTCGGAACTTCGCTTTAGAAAAAGCTCTGCGGAATGATCAGGATATCGCCCGGCCGCATTTCCACATTGGCCGATACATCGCCGCGCTTGATCAGGTCCTTCAATCGCACAGCGTATTGTTTGTTGCCTTCAGCACTGCGCAGGATGGATGCGCCGTTGCCGTCTGCAAAGTCGGTCAGCCCGCCCACGGCGATCATCACGTCCAGCAGCGTCATTTTTTGCTTAAAGGGCAGGAACTGCGGTTTGGCGGCCTCGCCCACGACGCGGATCTGTTCGCTGTAAGGGCCGACGAAGTTGGTGACGATGACGGTGACGACCGGGTCACGCACATAGGTCGACAGCTTTTTTTCGATATCACGGGCCACCTCAGACGAGGTCTTGCCCTGGGCCACCAGTTCGTCGACCAGCGGCGCTGAAACCTTGCCGTCGGGGCGCACCGGCACCGACAAGGACAGCTCGGGGTTGCGCCAGACGATGATGTTCAGGTTGTCGCCGGCCCCGATGATGTAGCTGTAGTCGGGCAGCGCGGCCGTCGCCGGTGCCGCAGGCAGCCCCTTGCCGGCACCGGCGCAACCCACCAAGACAAAAGCCAGCAGCAACGTCACTGCGCGCAGCGCTGCAACCTCGGTCGAACGGGCAATTCGTGTCATCAAGAAAAACTCCAGTGTGGCGCGGCGGTTCCGCCTTCGTGTGCACCCAGGCGGCCGGCAATGGACCAGCGGGGCCTGCAAGCAGACCACCAGCGGAGCGCCAACGTGCACAAGGCCAACCCGCTCTGGGCTTTAGAGGATGAATGATGGCATAGCCGTTACCGCCGGTGGCTGCTACCAAGTTACAGGTTCACGCACCCGCCGCACTTTTTTCACGTTCAGTCACGCGATGTGGCCAGGGCAAAACCAATACCAAAAACGCGGCTGACCACACCGGAACCCAGCGGGTAAAGACAGGGCCGTCCATAAGTCAAGCATGCCGCTTTCGGGCCCTGGACAACCGCAGGAACAGCGAAAGAACAGCGAAGGATGGCGCGTCGACGCAACGGGCGACCCCCCCCTAGAACATAAGTTTTCACGGCACCGGGTTTATGCATACAGGGGCAACAAACCCTGACACGCTGAATAAATCAGCACAAAGGGATGAGTGCACACTCTCCAAAAGCTGTGCAGTTCAAATGAACCACCCCGGGGTCGAGGGGGGACAGAGGCAACAATTCCCGCCGACCGCTCCCTACAATAGGGGCAGTCGATCATCAAGGTCGGAGAATGCTGATGAACCCCAATGATCAATTGAATACGGCTGCGCAGCCGCCATCCCCGGCCAAGCCGGCGGCTGCCGGCTTGAGCCGCCGCGCCTTGCTGCGCGCTGGTGCTGGTGCCAGCCCGGTCCTGTTGACGCTGGCCAGCGGCCCCGTCGCGGCCAACCCGTTTGCCAACAACGGCACCTGCACCCTGGCCTCTTCTTTTGTGTCGGTGGCCACATTCAAGAGTCGCAATCCCACCGCCACCACACTGGCTTGCTCCACCCAGAACGCCGATTACTGGCGCAACCTGGCCGCCACCATCCCCACCACGCCCAGCCTGAACGTCAGCGTCTCCACATTGTTGGGCAGCACCAGTTCCAGCTTTAACGGCATGCTGGTCAAGGACGTGCTGCTGGCGCCCTTGCCCACCAGTGGCGGCGTGCAGACCACCGGTGAACTGGGCACGTTGCAGCACTTGATTGCACTGGCCCTGAACCTGAACAGCGGCTTCATCACCCCTGGCGCCGGCTTTGACCTGGGTTATGTGCAAGGCGTCTGGACCAACTACAAGTTCAACGGCAACCGCTACCAAAAGCCGGGGTCGCTGATCGACTGGGGCGACGCTGAAATCATCGCCTGGGCGCGCATGCTGCTGGGCTACGTTCTGCTCTGAACCTCGCGCCTGTGCCGGGGCCGCTGCGCAACATGGCCGCGCTCCATGTCACTGCAGCCGGCTTGGTGGTGCGCCAATGGCCCGGCGAATTGACAGCCGCCGTCTTTTTCCCCGACACGGTTTCAACCCATCTGGTCAACGGCCTGGCCGGGGCTGTGCTGGAAATCGCGGCCAAGCGGGCCGTGTCGGCGCAGGACATCGTTTCCTTGCTCGATGCGGCGCCCGACTCGGTAGACTCGGCCGCGTCCGACAACGGCGCGGCCCTGCAGCGGGTGGAAGAAACCATCACAGGCTTGGTTGCCGCCGGGTTGTTGCGCCGCGTTGCATGACCAGCCTACTGAGCGAGCTCTCACCGTCACAAACCCAAGCCCGACTGGCCAGCCCCGAAGGCCTGCGCTTGCGTACAGGCCCCTTCACGGCGGCCGTGCAGACGCGCCTGGCCGATGTGGCCGGCGCCATCCACCGGCTGTATGCCAGCTATCCCCTGGTGCCGGCCGACGAGTTCACCGACTTTTCCGTCAGCATCCAGCGCCCCAAGGGCCTGCGGCGGTACTGGGACGCGCAAGTCACCTTTGGCCTGGACGGCCAGGAACCTTTCAACCCCTTGCCCGGCGACCAAGGCTTTCCTTTGCTGGAATGGGGGCTGAACTGGTGTGTGTACGGCATGTGCCACCAGTACCAGATTCTTCATGCTGCAGTGCTGGAAAGAAACGGCAAGGCCTTGATACTGCCGGCGCCTTCAGGATCGGGCAAAAGCACCCTGTGCGCCGCCCTGCTGTTTCACGGTTGGCGCCTGTTGTCCGACGAACTCACCCTGATTTGCCCGCACTCGGGCGACCTCATCCCCAACCCGCGACCGGTGAGCCTGAAAAACGCCTCGATCGAGGTCATCTCGCAGCTGATACCTCAGGTGCAGTTTGGGTCTCGGGTGGAAGAAACCACCAAGGGCGTGGTGGCGCACTTCCCGGCCCCGCCCAGCGCGGTGGCGCTGGCCGGTCAACGTGCAAAACCGGGCTGGGTGGTGTGCCCCCGGTTCACTGCCGGCGCGCCCACGCGGCTTGAGCCGCTGGAGCGTTCACACACCTTGCTGCGGCTGGCCGAGAACTCCTTCAACTACGACCTCTTCGGGCGCCAGGGCTTCGAGATGCTGGCCAACCTGGTGGACCGCAGCCTGTGCTTCAACTTCACCTACAGCAACCTGCACGAAGCGATTGCGCTGTTCGACCGCTTGGCCGCCGGGCACGACGCCGGGCAAGACACGCGCGCGGCAAACGCATGATGGCAACAGCCTTTGCCCCGTGGTGCGGCCACCATGCGAGCTGACCCACTGGTGCAGGTGCTGCTGCACCCGGCTTCGGCCGCCCAGTGGAGCGGTGCGCAGTGGACCGAGGTCTTTCGCAAGGCACGGTTTTCCGGGCTCACCGGGCGCTTGGCCAGCCGCTTGCAAAGCGATGCCACCACCGCGAATCTGGGGCCGCCGGCACTGCAGCGCCATCTGCAGGCCGCACTGCGGGTGTGCCAGGCGCAGCGCGACGAGGTGATGCGTGAGGCGCGCCACCTCGACCTGGCGCTGGCCAGCTTGGGCGCCCCTGTCATCTTGCTCAAGGGCGCGGCCTATGCTGCGGCTTCATTGCCGGCAGCCCAGGGCCGGGTGTTTTCAGACATCGACATCCTGGTACCCAAGGCCCAATTGGCGCAGACTGAGGCCTTGCTCACCCTGCACGGCTGGGTGACGACGGAGGACTCCGACTACAACCAGAACTACTACCGCCAGTGGATGCACGAACTGCCGCCCATGCGGCACATCCAGCGCGGCACGGTACTGGACGTGCACCACACGATACTGCCCGAAACAGCCCGCTTAAAGCCCGATGCCAGCAAGTTGATTGCATCTGCGGTGCCTTTGCCGGGAACCCGGGTGCTGCACGTGCTGTCCGACACAGACATGCTGCTGCACAGCATGACGCACCTGTTCATGAACGACGACATGACCCACGCGCTGCGCGACCTGTCGGATCTGGAAGCCCTGATGCGCGGGCTGGGTGCTGACGATGCCCGCTGGGCGCAGTTGGTGCTGCGGGCGGCCGAGCTGGGCCTGGGACGACCGCTCTGCTACGCGCTGCAACAGCTGGTAAAACTGATGCAGCTTCAGGTTCCGCACAGCACCTGGGCCCAAGTGCAGCACTTGGGCCCCGGCCCTGCGCTGGGCATGGTCATGGAGTGGGTGTGGTCACAAGCGCTGTCAACCCCGGTGCCGCCGGCCCGCATTCGGGGTCGCAGCCTCGCGTTGGGCCTGCTGTATCTGCGGGGCCACTGGCTGCGCATGCCGCCCGCCCTGCTGGCGCGTCACCTGTTCATCAAGTCACTGGGACTGCACCAAACAAAAAAGACCGCCGAAAAAACGGCAGGGCACCTGCGGGTGGACCGCCCATGACGACCGCGTGCACACAGCCCACGGGCGATGAGCGGCGCAGACCATACCTGGGCCGAACCGCTGGTGTGGATAAATTGGCGGGGTACGCCACCGCTGCGCCCGATTCCAGCGCCAGTATGCTTATGCTTCGCGCTCCTGGCACCTTGAGCTCGGTCTAAGGACCACAACGACTGCGTCAAGCACCACCACCATGCCAGGTAGAGCCCCCAAGACCACCATGAATTTGTATCTGGCAACTCCCCCCTCAATACGGGGATTGTGAGATGAAACCGACGAGAGTTACATTTTCAAAGCGGTTGTGACCCCTGCGCCTGCACTCTCTGCGACCCAAACCTCGGGTTTGGCGTCAAGATCGGTGGTTCCTGGCGCAGCTATTCTTTTTGAATCACCAAGATTCCACCGCTTCAGTCGAAAACCATGATTCGCATCTTCAACCACTACGTGCACCGTGCATCGCTGCAAGGGATGCTGTTCGATCTGGGTTGGGTGTTGCTGGTGGCGCTGGTGGCTGTGCTGATGCAGGTCGAACGCATCGATCAGGTGGTTACACTGGCAGGCACCCATGTGGTTTCCTTCGCAGCTTGCTTGGCAGTGATTGGCGGCGCATCGGGTCTATACGAACCCCCGGCCTACCCCCGGGTCGGCCGCTCTTGGTCACGGGCGCTGTTGGTTTTGCTGGTGGCGTTACCGTTGGCTTACGCCATTTTTGGTCTGTTGCCCTCAGGCTTGGTCAACCGCAGCGCCATACAGTGGTCGATGATGGCGGGTGTCGCAGCATTGATACTGAGGCGAGCGTACATGGCTCAATCGTCGGCTACGCCAACTGCGCGGGCTCGAATCCTGATTTACGGCGCAGGGCCCGCCGCTGAGATGGTGGGCCGCACGCTGAAAGCTTCTGACCCCAACGCCCACATCGTGGGCTATGTGGCGGGCCCCAACGAAAAAGAACCCACCGTCCCCACCAACGAATTGTTGGTGGCGGCTGACACCTTGCAGGGGACAGCCTTTCGCCTGGGGGTGGACGAAATCGTCGTAGCCCTCACCGAACGCCGCGCGGGCAGCATGCCGCTGCGGCAATTGCTGGACTGCAAGGCCTCGGGCGTCAAGGTCTACGACCTGAACACCCATTTCGAAAAGACGCTGGGGCAGATCAGGTTGGACTACCTGAACGCCAGTTGGCT
>JACCDR012475309.1_pt1 | contig 15853 bp, 15 predicted proteins | sample 7446431 | NCBI WGS metagenome assembly JACCDR01 (sample SAMN15323443, study PRJNA562643) | freshwater metagenome | isolation source: river surface water | place: USA:Blue River Watershed | collected 2017-08-17 | reverse complement strand
TGGCTTGCATCAGAACCAACCCTGATGACGCTGGACTTTACGTCGCGGAAGGACGCCGTTTGGGTGTCGCCGTCAAGCCCCCTGATATTCGGCGGTCTGCCGTGGACGTGGCAGTTGACGGAGAGGACATTTTCTTCGGAATCTCCAACGTCAAAGGCATTGGTCGGCCTACGGCGAAATATCTCTGCGACCTTGTTCAGAAAAGCGATGTTGCAACCGTGGAGGAACTTCACGATGCACTTCGTGGGGAACAAGACCAGTGGGAACAGCGCAAGAAGGCACACGCTGTTGACAATCCCATGCCGTTTTCGGAGCGTTCGCCTAAGTCTCAACTCCGCTCCAACGTCATTGACCTACTGGTACGCATCGGTGCGTTTGACGCCTACCAAGAGCGTGAGACAACTCTGACGCAGGCTCAGGCGGAAGAGAAGGCACTGCTGGGCATCATTCTCTCCGACAACACAGAGGAAGCATTCCGCAACAACTCCGAACTGGTCGCGGACTGCGAGACATACGCCGACCTGGCAGACGCACAGGCAGATTGCTACACACGCTTGCCAGGTATCATTTGTGCAGTTCGGAAAACCAAGACACGGGCATCAGGTGCGGAGATGGGGATTGTCTCCATCGAGTACGGCATGGACCGTGTTGAGTTTGTCGTGTTCCCACAGCAGTGGAAGGCATACAAGTGGCTGTGGAAGGAACGGACGGCAGGCATCTTCAAGCTGAAGAAGACCGAACGCGGAATCAACTTTGAGGAAGGAATGAAGCTATGACCTACGCCCGCCGATTCACCGAACTGACCGCCGCTCGCAACTTTGAGGCGTCCAAGATCGTCAGTGGCTTGAACGTCCGTTTGTTCAAGGACGACAAGAGCCACATCGTGTGCTGGTCCACAGCCTTCATCAACCCACGACGGGTCACGTATGCCTAAGAACGTCGCTGAGCGGTACACCAAGAAGTACGGCATCACATCAGCGTCCGGGGCACGGTTCAAACCACACGAGGCAGTCACGTCCAGCGGTATCCTCGCCCTGGATGCCGCCCTCGGCGTGGGTGGCTGGCCTGAAGGCGTCCTCGTGGAAGTATTTGGACCGCGAGACATTGGGAAAACCTCCATCGTCGGGTTCAGCGCCATCAAGGAGGCACAAAAGAAGGGCAAGTACTGCGCCCTCATCGCCCTTGAACCCGGATTCAGCCCTGCATGGGCTGAACGGCATGGCGTTGACCTAGACCAACTCCTGATCCTCTGGCCGGATCATGGCAAGGAGGCATTCGACATGCTCTTTGACCTTGTGATGGACGATGACATTCACTTCATCGTGTTTGATTCCATTGGAGCATTGCTCCGTGAGTCTGAGGCAGGAGAGAAGGGAAAGCCGTCGCAGGGAGGGCAGTCAGCCCTCATCACCTGGGGCGTCAAACGAGTGCAGATGCCCGCTCACAAGCGGCACAAGTCGATCATCTTCATCAACCAGATTCGTGATGACATGGATTCGATGTACGGCGGTGTGAAGCCACCGGGCGGGCACGCACTTGAACACACCGCAGAGATTCATGTCCAACTCAAGCCTTCGTCCGACAAGTACACGGTCAAGGAAGGCAGTGGCAAGGAGGCCCACGACGTGATTGTGGGGCGGACCATCATCGCGGTGGTGGCGCGCAACAAACGCAACGAGGGTACCAATCAACGAGCCTTCTTCGACTTCTTCCAGAAGGACACGGAGAGGTATGGCTTTGGACTGGACAAGACCAAGGACACGATCCTCACGGCCAAGCGTTTTGGAATCTTCAAGGGCACGACCTGGCTGTACCACGATCTGTTCCCTGATGGGAAGATCAACGGCTATGACAAGACCTATGAATTCCTTGCATCACACCCGCATATTGAAGATCAGATACGTGACGCCGTGCGTACTCGGATTCGGGGCGGAGATGCAGCGGTTCAACAATCTGGTGGAGAAGGCACGGATCAGGAGGCTGATGGAGATGAGTGATAACGACGTGCCGATGTTCAATGGAGCATTTGCCGAATCCATCATCACGCAGAAGGCTGCTCGCGGTCGGGCGTTTGTCGGCTTTGAGCAAATCACGATCAAGATGGACCGAATCGAAGCGGACTACCTGCTGTCCAACGGCACACTGTCCACTCGCGGAACGTTCACTATTCGCTTTGAGAAGCACGACGACGCCGACAAGATGTGTGAACAGGTCAAGAAGGCCGTCCTCGACGCCTTCCAGAAATTTGAAAGGATGACATGACCAAGAAGGAGTTGAGCAGACTGCATGAAGAATACATCGCACAGGTCTATGGGGGAACACGTAGCCGCAGTAGCGGTGCGGCTCATTCCGACAAGGGTGATGTACGCACTTCTGAAGAGATGATCGAGTGCAAGATGAGTGGCTACCCAGGAGGCACCACTCGTCGTACGACCATTCTCAACATCATGGAGAAGGCGGCAGATGAAGCATGGTCGGAAAGTCGGCAGCCCGTCATGTGCCTGCGGCTGTACAACCCGGACAGCCCGCTGTCCAACACTGATGGATGGGTGGACTTTACCATCCGACTGACAAGCGACGACGTAGCGCGAAGTGATTTGATTGGCTATCAAGCTGGATAACACGAAGTTCGTCAAGTCACTGGTCAATGGCTACAAGCTAGCGCCACACATTGACCGCGTAATCGGTGAAGGAGAGTTTGATTGGACTGCTACCTTCGGAGCCAAGCACGGTGATGACGCCTTTCATCCTTCCGGTGACTGTCTGCCTTCGCCTCATACGCTGTACGCGAAGGCAAAGGGACAAGTTGGTCGCCCGCCTTCAATCTCGCTGAGGAAGACGTTCACAGTCGGCCACTTCTGGCACGCCTACGTGCAGCACATCGTGGTGGAACGGCTGGGGTTCTCTACCTGGGGAGAGATTGAGCGGCTGCACGAAATGCGCTGGGCTGAAGGAGCCTTTGGCTGGGCGAGAGGTAGTGCTGACATTGCTCCGTGTCATCTCCCGAAGCAGGGAGATTGGCTGGTAGACATAAAGACCATGGGTGCCCATGACTTCCGTCAGCACACCCTCCCTGACTGGTGTGCGGCCAAGTACGAAGCACAGGTCAATGTCTACATGTCGTGGTTCGATCTGGACCGAACCATCATTCTGTGCGTGGCCAAGGATTCGCCCCATGACTTCAAGGAGTTTGTCTTTGAGCGAAACCAACCCCTAATTGATGCCATCTTCAGCAAGTGGAAGCTGGTCAAGGAGTGTCTTGACCAGGGTGTGGAGCCGCCAGATGACTTCGACACTCACTTACCGCTGGTAGGCCCAAAGCTATGAAAGTCCTGTCCCTAGATCCTGGCGCGAAGAGAATGGGCTTCGCCGTAGTGATCGGGGATGGGACCAGCCCTCCCCGTGTGGCTCGCTCTGGCTACACGGGGCTGGCGAAGGACGATGGAGTTACGTATCACAGCTACCGAATGCATCTCATTCACTACTTTGAGACATGGGCGTCAGACATGCTTGATCGTCACATGCCAGACGCTTTGGTCAACGAGACTCTGCCGGTCAAGGGCTTCAACGACATGTCTCAGGCCCTGCTGGCAGCCACGGCCATCACCACGGTGCAGACGGTGGCCATCTCCAAGCGCATCGTGGTCAGCCAGCTTCACGCCTCGTCGGTCAAGGTGGCCATGACCGGCAGCGGTAGAGCCACCAAGGTCAAGGTCAGGAACGGAGTCATCGAACTGGTTCCTGAGTTGGCTATTCGCAAGTCAGGATGGACAAAAGAGTTTGATGAACCGGATGCCATCGCGGTCGGTCTTACATTCCTTGGTTATGATAACAGTACACACTGATATAAAGAGTGTATGTCACAGACCAAGGGAAGGCTGACAGAGGCCATCCCGAAACATCGCGTACTCAGGGAAGTCTATCGTCACTACCTAGAGTTTCGCCAGTATGTATCCGATACAGGTAACCACGTTATCGACCATGGGTACTTTATCTACAACGACGATGGCACGGTGAAAGACAAGATCACCGTTACGATTAGCTTTTGGGACTTGTTCAACGGACTGAAAGACCTGTCTCCCCGAAAGCGAGAGGCTGTTTGGTACAACGTGATCCTCGATCAGAAGCAGCGGGACGTTGCCAAGAAGATGCAGATTACTACAGTCTCGGTTGGGCAGTATGTAGAGCAGGCAATGTTGCAGCTAAGTGAACGTTACTTCGCGGAGAAGGACGATGACCAGACCGAAGAGGAACCGTGTACTACGACGAGCCAGAAGAAGCGCCCGATTATGAAGAGGGCCGCGACTACAACCAGCGTGAGCTAAGTCTCATGGCTGATGCCCTCCTGCGCGATGATGCCAGGAGTGAACTATGTAAAGAATGCAAAGGACGAGGAACTGAAACAGGACACATCGAACACGCCACGCAAGCCGCTATTGACACGCAAGGCCACGAACTTACGATTGACTTCCCCGAATACGAATGTCCGAATGGTCATCGGTGGTTCAAGGGGGAGGGTCTTGCTCGTGGGATCGGCGGTGACAACCCGATCTTGTTTGAAGAACACTTGCAGTCACGACGACGACGGGAAATCTACACCACCCTCGGCACCCCTGAACCCGAAATCGTAAGCGGTATTTACAACAGGGTGCATCCACAGGGTCGTAAGGTAAACTCTGAGGACCAACGTAAGCGCAACGGAGCCTCGTTTTATCGCTAATGGGACGCACCCTGAAGGACATATTCAACCTCCCCGGCACCAAGCTGAACGAAGTCGGCCCCTTCATTGGGGGAGAAACCAAACCGAAGTCAGCCAGGCAATTCTCCTATGAGGACGAGTGGTTCAGGCACGCGCAGGAATTGCACAAGTGGCGCGAAGAATTGAGGCCACCCGAACCTTCTGAGGCAGCAATAGCCCTGGAAGTGTTCTGTTCGACGGGAATGGCTGTGTCCTCTGCGCTGACATGGGTTCCATGTGGTGGCTGTGAGGGCAGGATGCTGGTTGGCGACGACTATCTCTGTAGTAAGTGTAGAGATGCCACAGTTCAATAGTCACATCAAGGGAGCCAACGGCAAGCCTGCCGTCCTCCTGAAGAACGGTATCCCGATGATCGTGGAGCCGCGCTGCAAGGTATGTAAGTCACCGCATCGTCATGCGGTGGACAAGCTGCTGGCTTCGGGGTTCAGTTATTCCGAAATCGAACGCCAGTTCGCTGCGGCGCAGATCCCCCGCCGGTCTATCGCTTCCCACGCGAGGGAGCATCTCAATTACGAGCAGGCCGCGTTCCGCGAAGTCATTGAAAAGGAAGCCCTCAATGCCCAGCGCAACTTTGACGAGGGCGTGAGTCGGCTTGTTACGAAGAACGCATATTTGGAGGTCGCCCTTCAAAAGGCGTACGACGCGCTCATGAACAACGACACCATCGTTGAGCCGAAGGATGCTGTCAAGGTGATCGAGATGCTGACCAAGTTGCAGGAACAAAATCAGACGGTCGCCATGGATGAACTGCGCGTCCAGTTTCAGTATTTCATGCAAGCCGTGAAGGAGGTTATTCCTAAGGATGACTGGGAAGCTATTGTTGACCGCACTGCTGACCTACTACGAGCTTCGGGCCGTTCAGTGGATTGGGAAACCTCGACAGAGGATACCGTAGACGCGCCGCTACAGGCGATTGAGGAAGTCGTGGACGCAGACGTTGTTGATTCTTGACGACGATCTGATGCAGCACATAGCTAGGGAGGCTCCGGGTGACTGGTTGGTGTTGGAACCACACCCGGACTATCCCGGTCAGTGGAAAGTCAACTGCCTGGAACCTGGCTACCTCATCGACTTCATTGACCTGATCGGCCCGTACCGCGCTGTCTCGCCAGTCGGACTTGAAGCCTTTCAGGAGCGAGTGGATGCCAAGGGTTACAACGTGGCCTTCGCTGAAGACCCCAGCACCATACTGGACCGCTGGGGCTATCTAGATGCTGACCCAGGGGTAGCCCTCAACTCCACCCTCGTAGGGACGGAGAACGGCTTCCTGCCCTATCAGCGGCAGGGATTCAACTTCCTCAAAGACTTGAAGGGTGGAGTGGCCATGTGGTCAACGGGCACGGGGAAGTCGGTTCTCGCCAATGCGTTGGTGAAGTTCCATCAGGAACGACACGGCTTTGACTATTGCTTCTTCGTCGTGAAGTCGCACAACAAGATCAACACGCAGCGTTCCCTCAGCGGGCTGGCCAACATTGACAGTGTGGTGCTTGATGGCCCACAGAAACGACGCCACGAAACCATCCGTGCAGTTGCGGAAGACCCAGCTATCCCGAAAGTCGTCGTCACCAACTACGAGAAGTTCCGCGTCGATCTTGACCAACTCTTGCCCCTGTTTGACGACAGTCGCATCCTACTTATTTGGGATGAGATGCCATCCAAGTTGAAGAACCGCAAGACCGCCCTCTACAAGGCTGTACGCAAGCTGCTGTACCGCAAGGTGAACCTGACCAATCAGCGTCCGACGGATCTGAGACAGTACATGCTTAGCGCCACACCGATTGAGAACGCCCCGGAGGACTGGTTCAACTGTGTCCGACTACTGGACCCATCGGTATACGGGTCGATCACGGACTTCCATGAAGAGTTTGTCGCCTCCTTCTCGTTTCATCTCCCTGACCAGTGGCGCGACTTGGACAGGATGGGAGCCAAGGCAGCCCACATCGTCCATCAGGTTGACAAGGAACACCCAGCCATTGCTGAGCAGTTCCCAAAGGTCATAGAGACTCCGCTGTACATCGACTGGCACCCGGACGACAGGGACGCCTATGACCGTTTGCTGGACGAGGTATTGGCTCAGGAGACTATCGATCCGCTAGCAGCCATCACCGTCATGCAGATGCTGTGTGACGCTCCATCCATCGTGTCTGACTCAGGAGCGTTGAGAAGGGCCTACAACGACGCGCTGAACTACTCCGACGTGGTACCCCTCAGCAAGGGCAGCGAGGCATGTATGCGCCTTGTAGACGGCCTGGGGAGGACACTGGACGACTCAACGCACACCAAGCTACAGACACTACGTCAGCTACTCACCGAAGATCACAAGGACGAAAAAGTCATCGTCTTCAGTGCTTTCAGCGATGCACTGCTGCCAACTCTTGAGGATCATTTCCTGACTTGGGGCGTTAGCTATGTGCGTTACGACGGAACGGTTGCTGAGAAACAATCGGCCCAAGACTATTTTCAGAACGAGGAATGGATCCAAGTCTTCCTGACTTCCGACAAAGGGAGTGATTCGATTAGCCTTGAAGCAGCGTCGGTGGTCGTAGACTATGACCTGCCGTGGAAGTGGTCCACGCTGATTCAGCGGCACAACCGGGCGCATCGGATTACGTCGGCGTTCAGTCACGTACGTTTTTACAGCCTTCTCATGGCGGACTCCATCGAACAGCGCAAGCGGGAAGTGCTGGAACGGAAGCGCGGCTACCATGACGCTGTTTTCAAAGGGGCGATTCAAGATCAGGCTGAGGCGGCGCGGTTGAGCAAGGATGATCTGCTCTATATTCTACGCCACTAGCATGAGATTCATCGAAGCGTACGACCTGCCGCCCCATTGGTCCGTGGTGCGCAGATGAGCAATCATCCCCGGTACCACTACCCGGTAGGTCTTCTGCACAACCTGGCCCGATCCGAATGTGCCGTCGCCAAAGTCCCAGTACCAGTCAACGATACCGTAGTTGACTGGTATGTTCTGCACAGCGCCGGTAAACGTGAGTTGCACACCCACTTGATGCTCATACATAGCTGGCGCATGAGCAGACGCGCTCCACGTATAGCCGCCGAAAGCTACCACATTGCCATGTGGCGTTACGTCGAAGCTTACTTCAGCCGGTGGCCGCAGAACTGGGTGGGAGTTGATTACCTCTCCGACGAAAGGACTAGCCATATTGGTACCTTCGTCCCACGTCCCAAGTCAGCCGACCCAATTCGGAGTACTTCGGCTTGATGTTGATTTTGTCGATGGTGGCATTCTGCGTCAGCGCCTGACCACGGATCTGTAGCCAGCGGCCACGTTCGGGGAAGATGGCTCCGTCTGTGTCGGAGTTGATCTTGTCACCGAAGTGCGTCCAGCGGTTGTTGAAGCGGTCCCACGGGTCATCGTAAGTCGCCCTGCCCGACCAGTCCACGGTGTGACGGACGACTTGGAAGTTATCCACCCACCACGTCACAGGCACTTCTACGGATTCCTCTCGCAGGACAAACTGGTACAGCCCTGTCTGCTGGTTGTCCAGGCGGCTGAACTTCAATCGGACGGTAGTCCACCCCGCTCCGGTGATGGCGGGCAGAGCCAGTGGGAGGACTAGACCACGACTGTTCATCAGCGCCGCCGTGAGCGAGAGGTTGGCTGTAGGATAATACAGATCGAAGCTAACCTCGGTCTGCGCAAATTCTTCTACGGGGAAGAGGGACGTTACAACACCTGCGCCAGCTTTTGACGTGATCTTGACCGACCCGTCATCAGAACGAGAGTTGTTTCTGTCAATCTCTAGAATGGGATTCTTGTAACCATTGAATCCCAACGACAAAACTTCGTGTGGAGTCGAGCCGACAAAAATTTGTGCCCCGTCCACAGGCGTGAATGACTCAAATGAGTTGGTCCGAATCTCTCCGAACATCATCCCACGGCTGCGTACCGACTCGATCCACGAGTCACCGTTGGCAATGTCAAACTCCCAACCCACTCGTCCCTTGCGCCGCTTGAAGAGATACTCGTTGTAAATGGCCGTAGAGTCGAAGATAAGCGTAGCTACCTCGCCATTACTCTTCAACTCATTGACCCTGACGCGCAGGGCGTTCTCGATCAGATCCACAGACCACAGGTACTGCTTGCTGGCCGTGAGGTTGACGGTGAACTGGTAGGCACTCGGAGTCTCTGTCGTGCCAATGGTGACGCGATTGTTTGTTCCGTATTCAAGCCTAACAAAGATATATGATTCGCTGATCGTATCGGCCAGGCGCTCAATTTCTACCTGTTCATCGTCGTTCAGGTCTGATTGAAGCTGTGTGTCAAGGTCTGACTGAGGACGAGTAGAGTATACGGCTTGGCCGTAATCTGGCTGTCTAGCGCGGTCCTTGAGGGTTTGCTGATTCTCTCCGTACTGAAGAGAGGCAGGCGGGAGTGGTGATCCGTCCAGATCCTGCTGCGTCAAAAAATCTTCTCGACGCTGACGTAGGAATAATGTTAGTATATTATTTGCGTTCTTACTACCCGTGTAAAAATTTACAGCCAGGCGACTGTTGATGGGTCGAGGGTCATCGAACGTAGCAGTATCTGACCGCCACAGACGGGGTAGCAGGGTGGACGGAATGGACCCATCCTTGGCTACAATTGGCTCTAGACGGCCAAGTCGGGTGTTCATGTCCAACTTGGTCGGAGTCCATGTGTCAGACACGATCCTGAGGGCAGCTACAGTGACAGTACACGTAGCAGACGAGGTAAAACTAAATTTCACCTTGTCGATAAGTGTTATATTATTGTTGATAAGGTTCGTTAGGGGAAAACTGAAATTTACGTTCCCCGTCGTCGTCCTTGGAATTGTCGCCACGTAGGTTGTAGCACCCTGGTAGAACGTAACCGTGGCGGCAGACAGCTTGTTGCCAGGAAATGAGGGCAGGGCAATGTTCACGCTGCCAGTTCCATTCCAGGGCGTCAGATCGGTGGTACTCGATGACTCAGAATCCTTCGTCTGTACGCTGGTCAGCGAGATGCGCAGAGTATTGCGACCACCCAGGGCCGCGTCAGTTCCTGCGGTGGCGTTGGTCCACTGCTCGGCGTAGGTCGTGGACGCATAACCTTCAAGCTGTGACATGTCCAGCGGGTTGAGCGCGGACATGGCCAGGTCGAGGTTGTACATCTGATACTCAATGGCCGTGCCAAGAATGTCAAATGACCGTATGTTTGTATGCTGACGCCCCTGCAAATCGTCCAGCAGAGTTACGTCACCCGTGTCGTAGTTGAGAAACTGTCCCTGTGGGTCATCCCACTCGTCTGTGATAGGTACGACCATCTCTGGTTACGGATGCGGGTTGGCTTCAAACGGTAGGTAATCCTCTTCGATGAAGTCGTTGCGGACTACGTTATTGAAGTCAGAGAGGTTATCTACGTAGACCGACTGATCGGCAGCCACGGTGTAGTGGTCGCGGGTGAAGGCAATCTCACGGACGCCGACGAAGTACGCGGAGTCGTTCTCAAAGGTTGCCTCTACTACGCGGTAGCCGTGGCGGGACTTCACGAAGAAGGACATGACGGGGTAATCATTCTCTACAATCAGCGACAGGCGATCCAGGGTTGATACTTGAGTTGTGTCGGCTGAGTAGCGATTGATGCGCTCTGTAGGATATGACGGTAGACGATTGTAGGTCTGGACGTGGCCAGCCAGTACGCTCTCAAGGCCGCGAACGCGATCCGCAGGCTGACGAGTAAAGGGCTGCATCTCCACGCTAATACGCTCCAACGTGTCTGAGTCGATCCTGTCTGACGCATCGTTGCGATCATCGAGGAAGGACACGATGGACCCGGTGTTGTTTGATGGCGTCTGGATGACCGGCTCATTGTTCAGGTCATCCATGTAGTAGTCGTAGGCCAAGTTCAGAGCGTCGTAGACGACACGTACCCGCTTGGCCGTCAGCGGATCATCGGTGACCGACTCAGAATTGAGGCGAGCCAGGTAGTAGTCGAGTACCCACTTCGGGTGCTTCTTGTAACGAATGGGCTGCTGGAACGTTCCCGGTGCGTAGTGCTGAGGCTGAAGATGGGTAAACTCTACCTTCAGGTAGCGAGCCGCAATCGGCGTGGACAGCACATGCTCCTGGCGGCGCTGCATCCTGAACGTCTGATAGATGGGCGACCACAGCTTCGACTCCCACTCTTCCTCGGTGGTTGCAGGAACACCCTCTGATGAAAAATAGAGATTGAAGAACACCCCAGGGGTGATCGGATCAACCAGCACACGATCAACCACGGCAGCCTTGCCCAGGTCAGAGGACACGTCGAAGTACAGCGACTCCACGGCGTACTTGGACGGATTGGGCTTGGACAGCCAGTAGTTGTTCTCCTGATCGGTGGCCACCGTAGACGTGGCAGCGACCGCGTTGCGCGACACGGCAGAGCGGTAGGTGTTGCCCAGCCAGTCCACCCCGGAGTCGGCGGACATGGTGAGAATTCGGAACAGCGGCACCGTGTTGCCGTTGAAGCCCGGAAGCTGAAGCGGGGTGGGAGGGGCCAGCCAGATGTTGAAGTTGCACTTGATGCCCAGGCGGAAGTCTGCTGTTGGCTCTGGCACCGGCACCACGTCGCTGAAGTAGCAGTTGACCCACACCTTGTCTCCGGACGTATGAGCCTGAGTTACAGTGACGTGCGCCTGCGGGTAGGAAGTCCAGACGCCAGTACGCTTTGACTGCAAGTCCACTTCCAGCAATAGGTTATCTTCCTGGCCCTCGGGGATCTGGACGCAGACCTGTACCCCGGAAAGATCCGGGTTGAAATTCTCTCCCCGTGTGTAGTTTGCGGGCAGATCAAACTCCTGATACGTCAGGACTGATGCCAGGTACGTCGTCGTCGGTCGCTGATTGACGTTGACTTCAACTCCGCTCAACAACGTGTGTCGCATTAGGAGAGATTCCTTCCAGCCCGGAAGTTGCGAATCTGAATGGGGTAGCCCCAGTGCCCGTCAATCGACGTGGTACGCTTGAGTCGTAGACGTAGGGCGCGAGTCCAAACCAACTCACTTAGACGATCAGAAAAAGTCAGACCCACCGACGCCCAGGTGTTCTCGCTGGAATCAAGGTTGCGGACCATGATGTTGGAATAAGGCTGCACCGGAGTTACCTCCACCCACTTCACGTCAGGTACTCCGTCGTAGGCGTCATAATCAAGGTCGATGCGAACGTCGTCACGAGAAATGTCGAACGACACATAATTGCAGCACTTGACAAATGGGAAGCTGAAGATCAGCCATTCATCTTGCTCCTGCCCGATGGTCACGCCGTTCAAGTCCCAATCGGTTGAGGACCAGTACTGCTCATCCTTGTACTTGATCGTCGGCACACCTGGCAAGTCCTTGTACTCCTGTGGGTAGATGCCGTTGACCATGGCCACCATCTTGCCGTTAGCGAACTGAGTGGAGTTGGTGATGAACAGTGGCTCCGCGTAATCGGCCAAGGCGCGGTCAGCGGTCATCAGCGATGGGTCGGAAACAGTGGATGCCTCCACTGAAGCAACGTTATGGAACGCGGTGTAGTGATACTGCAAGTCACCCGCGATGCGCGGACCCTGCTTTTCCTTGTACGGCTCGATCCAGTGCTGCGGGACCAACTCCGTGATGGCAGGCCAGGACACGGTGGGACTGCCGGTGACGAACCGCAGCGTTTCCACGTACTCCGATGAAGCGTATGCCTCTCGCCAGTTGGTCCGTGACCGTAGACCACGCGCCGTACCCAGGGTCATGATGGTGGTCTGCGCCCTGATGCGGTCCACCGCCTCCTGAAGATGATGCTGGTCCGCAGGAGACAGGTTCACAACCTCGTCTACGGCCTCTACGCCACCCACGAGGGTGGTGACCGTCATGTCGGCTGCTGGACCCGTGAGATTGGCCACAACCTCTAGCTGAGGCACGTCCAGATTGGACAGCTTGCCGGTGAAGGTGATGATCCAAGGATTGAGTGGACCAGGGCCACCAGTGACCTTGACGTTGCCCGCGCCGATGTATGGGATAGACTCCAAGGCCAAGCGGACGTGATCGGCTGTGCCGTTGTACGGAACCGTCTGTGGTCCAGCCGTAATGTCAAGCGGATCGTACTTGTAGTGGTAATCCGCTGACTTCACCCCGTTGTAGATGAAGTAGAAATTTCCACCAGTAGGAGGATTGGGATGCCCGACGATGCTGACCATCTGCGATTCGGACACGCCAACCTCTCGTCGTGGCAGGACGATCATCTCTTCCGTGGACAGGGTTTTACCGTAGTAGTCCAGCCCCAGTGGGTCATCGGTATGAGCATCGAACAGGGCTTTGTAGCCCTCGATTATTTCAACGGAGTGGCCAAGTCCAGCTTTCGCTACCAACTCCATCCCACGTGGAGTGTTGCCACCCCTCGCACCGTTGATGTAATCGCTGGCACGATTGCGGTACCGGGCGTTCTTGGCCTTTATCAATTCCCACTCCGCCTTCGGAATGACGCCATACGGGTCATCGTCAAGGAGTTCTCCGACGATCCTGCCGAAAACCAATGGCGACCCAAAGAAGGCGTCAAGGTCGAAGGCATCCATGCCCTGTTCCTCAAGCATGATGCGGGCCTGGTAGTGATTCTTCTTGACCCAATTGACCCCAGCTTCTCCTAGGATGGCTCGCATGAATTTGTACAGATGCGAGTCAGGAGACTTGTTGTAAATCTCTTCAGGGAACCGCTGTAGGTAATAGAAGGTATCCTTGGGGCCACCCAACGGCTCGATGAGCAGTGCCCGCTGTACTATCTCGGCGTAGGCTGGGAGAGTAACGTCAGCCATTATGCCCTGTTGAACGAGCTTTGAGCGCGGGTGCGGATGACCAAGCCTGGGACAGCCGTGAATTCACGAGCAGCCATGCCGTCAGCATCCTCCTGGGAGATGGATTCGGCCAGCACCGGCAACTCGTCATCCTTGACGTAGAAGTCGGTGGCGTACACATAGTCATCACCACGCGGAACGCCGGTAGAGTTTGTCTCGTACACTCGCGCCAGGTCGGAGTTGCCAGGAATGTCCGAAGTCCAGCGCACATTGTCTACGCCCGACACGGAGTGGATGGCCTGTAGTAGGTCTGATAGCTGTACCACAGATCCGAAGTACAGGCTACGGAGGTAGCGATTGACAGCATCCACGATCTGTGAGTTGACAGATTGAGCGGATGCGCCACCCATGTACATCACTGTCACGTCCAGCTTGAGGTAGCGACGACGGGTGCGATGGGCCAGAATGTCGGTGGTCACCTGCTTGGACGTTTCCAAGGTGGCTTGAAGGTCTACCACGTTGCGGTCGTACAGGTAGGAGTCAACGTCAAAGGACAGGTCAGGATCGGTAAACTCGTGCAGGGCCTTCAGCACGCGAGGGGTGTTGACGCCTGCGGCACCCGCCAGAGTGCGGTCAAAGCACAGTCCGTTCCTGGCCCTGACAGTGCCGAACAGATCGGTGTTGTCGTACACCAGCCAGTAATGCTCGTTGAGGAAGAAAATGGATTCATCGTCGTCATCTCGTAGGACGATCTGGCTGGGTAGCCCTACCACTGGCTGCCAGTACAACGGGATGAAGAGATAGTTAGAAGCGACAAACGTTCCTCCCTTGGCGGGAGTGTTACCCGACGCCCAGGTGGCCGGGGCAATGTCCGGTTCACCCCATAGGCGGTAGTTGGCATAGTGGTACTTCGACGTTGGGTCGTTGACGAACGCCTGAGACACTGAGTCACCCGGAGCGGGTAGCACCGCAGATGCCACCGTGGGATTTTCTCCGTCGATGTACACGTCCACGCAGTTGGTCACGTTGCGTACGTAGTCATTGCGGGACGCACTCGACATGTAGGAGTGCTCAAACAGGATCACGTCATCAGGACGAGCAGCCGTGACCAGATCGTTGTTGCCCGTGTAGACATTGGTCAGGGTGACGCTGGGCTTATAGGTGGCCCCCGCAGAGGACGGGTCGATACCCAGCTTCGGAGTAATGTCTGAATTCCAGTAGCGGTAGGCGTCACCGCGATTCTTGGCCACGACTGAAGTGTTTAGTCGCCAATCAATGTCATCACGGTAGAAGATGAGATTTTGACCGACTTGTCCGTTGGAATGAAAGTTTTGATCCGCAGTGTAGATGTGCTTGGAGTAGGGCACATCAGACAATGCTGTCGTATATTCTCCTGCCAAGCCGTTACCCGGTTCTTCAACAGAGCCTTGCGGATTGATGTTGTAGGCGGTGGCGTCATCCTCCTTTGGCACTTGGATATACTCCTTGTACCGGGAGATTGGACCTACCACGTTGGCCTTGGTGGTGTACTGGGTGGACGCTGCCAAGGCGAGGTACTGATCCTGCGTGCCCGCCAGATTTCTAAAGACCGTGTTCTTGAAGCGAATCTTCAGTTCCTCGTCGGATTCTCGGTCCACGCCACCTGTGATCGGCACCACGTTTGTCACGTCGGTGATGCCATAGATAGGCGTACCGACAAACTGCGTGATGCGCCCTGCCGCTACATTGGAAGCAGAGCCAGGGGTGACAGCGATGATCGGGGCTGTGATCGAAGTCTGTCCCGCCAAGAGAGTCACGGCGTACGTTGTCTCAAAGACAATGCTGCCGGTCAGGTCTGCGCTGTAGTAAATATCGGAAGCAGGAGCAGCGACCTGGGTACGAGAGGGAATGCGAATGTCCACCGTGGCAGCAGATGACCTACTGAAGGTCACGAATCCGGTAGCTGTTGTGCCAGTCTGCCTACCGAAGCCGAACAGGGCCAAGAAGTTTTCCAACTCCGACCCGTATTTGGTATCAATGTCAAGGGCACCCGCCAACTGCGTCAGGTCAACCTGAACGTCAACCAGGGCCTGAGCCACCGTGTCGAGGATCTTGCGTTCAGGCGTCCCAACCTCCGCTGATACGGATGGGTCGAGCATCCGTAGCTGGGCAAGCATCTGTAGGGCTAGTTCGCGTTGACTGGTGGCCATTAGGTCGTGATGGAAGCTGGGAGGGTGGCGTCTACCTGAAGCATTCGGTCAGAACCCGTCAGCAATGTCACGAGGACGTTCAGGGTGTCGGCGTCTTGGTAGAACTGAATGTCGGATACGGCTGCAAGAATTTCCCCTGCCGTGAGG
>JACCDR010210450.1_pt1 | contig 15854 bp, 17 predicted proteins | sample 7446431 | NCBI WGS metagenome assembly JACCDR01 (sample SAMN15323443, study PRJNA562643) | freshwater metagenome | isolation source: river surface water | place: USA:Blue River Watershed | collected 2017-08-17 | reverse complement strand
GTCATTGTGCCAACTCCGGCCCCCCTAAAACCATCTGGAAAAGCATCGTTACATGTTACAGGCCAACAGAAGTGGAAGGAGGGCAGTACTGAATTTACAAAGTTTGACCTCGTTGTAACGAATTCAACAGCAACACCCATTGCCAATGTAGCTATCAAAATGACAACAAAAATTGCAAACAAGACGCAAAATTCATGGAATTGTACTATCGTTCAAAAAGGCGACCAAGTAACTCTTAAGTTTCCTGATTGGCTTCGAACCTTGACGCCAAATCAAACGTGGTCACTTGGCATTATCGTTTCAGGAACTGACAAAAATACACCATCATTCTCCTTGTAGATTTGAGGCGCATGCATTCTTTTGCTGCACGACATGGAATCCCTTCAACCATTCATCAAACCACGGAGCTTTCTCCACAATGCTCATCTGAGAGCGGTCAAGTGATGTATGTGGTGGATGAATTTTGGACCAATTGTTTTTGATTTTACTCATGAACCCTCCCAAACGCACTGTGTACGGTGAGACACGATGTGTCATTTTCCATTTTTCTGGAACCAAATTTTCCGGCACAATCACCAACTGACCCTGCTTGGGCTTGACGATGCTTGCTCTTAGCATTTCTACCTTTGTGTCCGCATCGATAATCCATGTGTTTGTGTTTCTATGACGCACAGTAAGCAAGCATTGTAACCAGGCATCAAACCATGGAGCTTTTGATATGATGGATTTCTGAGCAGGGGTAAGACATGTTTTTTGCTTGTCCGTTGTATCAGACCAATTGTTGGATATGCTGTTGAGGAATCCCCCCAAGTCTACCTGGAACGGTTTTGTGATATGTGCTGCTTTCCACTTATTTGGCACCGCAGTGCATGGAACAATCACCAAACGTTTATTTATGGGCTTCACCTCACACTTTGCCAGCATTTGCACCTTTGTCTCCACATCGATAGTCCAAGTGTCCGATTTTCTTTCTTTGACCGAAACCAAGCCTTGAAACCAGGCATCAAACCATGGGGCTTTCGACACGGTCGCTTTCTGGATGGATGTGAGAGATGTCAATGGCTTCTTTGTATCCGACCAGTTATTGGCTATGGTATTGAGGAATCCCCCCAAGTCCACCCGAAACGGCTTTGTTTCATGTGATGTCTTATATTTTTCCGGAACCAAATTATCGGGAACGACCACAAATTGCTTACGTTTGGGCTTCACCTCACACTCTGCCAGCATTTGCACCTTTGTGTCCACATCGACAACCCAAGTATTTGCATTTTTCCGACGGACAGTAAGCAACTTCTGTAACCAGCTATTAAACCATGAGGCTTGTGCGACAGTTGCCTTCTGAGTCGGGGTAAGATACACCACTGGCTTTTTCGTATTCGACCAGTTGTGGGATATGTTGTACAAGAATACCTTCAAATCCACCTGAAACGGATTTGTACGATGTGCCACCTTCCACTCGTCTGGTACCAAAGTGTCGGGGACCACCAACTTTCCCCTTTTAGGCTCGAGAACGCTTTCCCTTATCATCTGCACCTTTGTGTCTACATCAATAGTCCATGTATTAGCATTTTCTTCACGGACGGAAAGCACGCCTTGCAACCAAGAGTCAAACCATCGTGTTGTTGACACATTGGCTTTCTGCGTTGGGGTAAGATATGTATGAGGCTTGTCCGTATCAGACCAATTATTGGTTATGTTGTACAGGAATCCCCCCAAATCCACCTGAAACGGCTTTGTACAATGTGCCCCCTTCCACCTGTCTGGAACCAAAGTGTCCGGAACAATTGCAAAATGCCCTCGTTTGGGCTTTGCATCACACTCCGCTAGCATTTGTACCTTTATCTCCACATCAACACTCCATGCGTTTGCATTTTCTTGACGGACGGCAATCAATCCTTGCAGCCATGCATCAAACCACACAGCTTTTGATACAATGGCTTTTTGAGCAGGGGTAAGATATGTATGTGGTTTCTTAGTATCTGACCAGTTGTTCGCTATTTTGTTGAGGAATCCCCCGAATTTTACCTGAAACGGTTTTGCGGTATGTTCTCCCTTCCACTTATCAGGAACCAAATTTTCCGGAACAACCACCAATTGCTTTTGTTTGGGCTTCTCTTCACACTCTGCCAACATCTTCAACTTTACATCAATTCCCGGTCTCCAAACATCCTGCACCTCCCTTGCATCCACTTTGTACCTCTCGCAAAACTTCGCCAGATTCACGACCTCCTTTTCCACAACATCTTCCTCACCGGTCCTCTCGTAGTCACACGTCATTGTGTGAATCTTGTCTCGCATATATGGGTCGACATCCTTCAGCATCTGCAATGCTTCCATCACGCCATTATCATCGTCTTCATTCTCCCCATCTACCCATAGGAACGCATGACAAACATTATCTGGCTTGGCCACTGTATGCCTCCTTCCTGCCCTGTATAACCTCTGCAACGTCCTTGCCATGCTCCTCCCAGTGGTGCACCCGGGAGACGCTACAAATATACTGTCGCATGTAGGGATGTCCACCGCCTCGTCGAGAATGCGTACACTGATAAGAAAGTTTAGAACGATTGCTTTTGTGTTCATAACCAACGACCCAAAGCTATCTAGAGCCTTCGCACGGTCACATGATTTAGTCCCTTCCACTACAATACTAGAGCTTTGTTGCACTCCAAAGAACTCTTTGCACACGTTTGCAAGCACTGACTTGAACTCATCGCATTGCTTCTTGGATTTCATGTAACATATGCATCTCCTTGAGCCCGTTCGTAGCATGCCGGCTACAAGGAAGAATGCATACCCGGCCACCTCTGTATGCTTTCCATCCTCCCCTGAGAACTCGTGGATTTCTACGGGGAAAATGTTGTCTCCGATGGCAGTGCTAATCATGGGCACCCAAAGTCGGTAGTCACATATGACTTTCTTGCGAATCGCTTCTGAAAAACTCATGTGGTATGCGACATGAATGTCTTCGAGCTCCACCAACGATGCAAGGGGTGTGGCGGTGACGAACATTGACTTGTCTGCAGCTTCGACCATATCCCACACGCCTTTGCATGAATTTCCGGTCATTGTCAAGTTGTGAGCTTCATCCACCACCACGCAAAACTTTCTCTCTCCCAAGTGTGCCGACAGAGCGTCCCTTACTTTAGATGCTGTTGCAAACGTCGTGCCGATGAACACTTTGTTGTTGGACTTCAAGACATCCTCGAAGTGCGTTATGGACGTTTGATGTTCGTGGTCACCCAATACCTTGATATGTGTTTGCAAGACTTGTGATTCCAGAATGCGCTTGAAGTTTTGTTGTGACGACACGACCAAGGGTGAACACATGACAACCACGTCATATGCCAATCTCTCCAATGCCATGGCCATCACCAGAGTCTTTCCCGTACCACAAGGCATGTGTAGAAGAGATTTCATTGGGCATGTCGGGGAACACAAGGCATCGACCGCATCTTGTTGGTAGTCTCGCAATGTTGGAGTTTCAGTGTGTGCATCGGCACAATTGTCCACCAGAGGACATGCCCACTTGACTTTCTCGTACCTCATTCTCACATGGGGCCAATGGTTCTGCATGATATGCTCAAGGTTGCGTTCGGTTTTTGTCTCCTCGACACTGTACAGGAAGCCGTCATGGTGTGTATGAGGTATGGTGATATGCGATGTGGTTGTTTTCGTGTCGTTGGCATGCCTCAAAGCACATGTGACCGCTTGGAACGTTCCGATGTCATTTGCAGTCAAGCGTTTCTTTGTATACATCTTCATTTGCAGGCCACTACACAATCCATCGACATGTTTGGCGATGGCATCGACACCATAGTCCAAGTACCCATTGTGCAACACTCGTTCTTTCCGAACATAAGAAAGATGCGGTCCGTTTTTCGATGATGTGGTAGCGATGCAACCGCATTCACGCAGCAAGTCCTCACTGAATTCGGAAGAATGCACCACGTATGCAAGTTTTTCTCCATCCTTTCTCAAATGGTGCGTGTCGTAGTGCGCGACGCAAAAATGCTCGAATTGAAGGTGGGATTCACACGGTTCCATTGGTGTTCTTAGTCTACACACGTATTTGATGTTAGATTTAAGATGTTTCAAAGGTATACAACACTGTCGTGTGAATCGAGATACCAATTATCCCTGATGACAAAAAACATGCAAAGCACGTTCCAAAAGGATTTCGAAGATGCTATGTTGTTGTTGAGAAACGCATGCATAGTTTCTGGCATGGACACATGTAACATCACCAACTCTTTTCGCCAAGCATCCGCAGACCGCGCTTTCCACATGTTATGCACATCTATCGTTCCAGACTTGGTCGAATCAAAGACATTGGAATGCACGACAAAGTTACAAAACATCATCGATGTTGGTGCTCTTCATCAAAAGGTATGCATTCAACGACCGTGAACCAATACTCTTCCTCCGGACCTTTACGAAAAGGAATACCAAAGTGCCTGTCAAAAACATATTGGCAATGGATTGGCTCCTTCACGGCTAGTTTCATGTCAGAAAAGAAGCATTTTAGTGATTCCGGTGTATCGAATCGGACCGGCCCCTTCTTCAAGTATTCTTCGAACGTGAAACTGCTACTACGACCACCATGGAAAATGTCTTGGTTTGAATGTAAAAGAACTGCATCTTTAGAGCACATCAACACGCAAAACTTGTGGTGTGGAGTATGGAAAAGAACAACACAGGGTACACTAGGCGATACATCGATTTCTTCCAAGCGTGTAAACCCTCTACTACCATGCTTGGTTCTCAACTCTTCCAAGGTCATAGGCGATTCTCCTTGTCTTCCACACAACCAATGAACAGCCAATGCAGCTGTCGATGTACAACTGTGCGGGTCGAGTCCTGTGTGAAGACGTGTAAGCCCAGAAGATGATACGTACACGTTTGTACGATAAGAAGTGGCAAACCTTTCCATGCACCTACCCATGACTCGCCGTAGTGTATGGTGTGGTTGGGTACCAGACCGAGCAAGAATGTTTAGAAACTGATTGGAGTCCATGTCGTTTCATATGATATGGTACGATGTGTTTGTGCTCTTAATCAGAGTCTCGAGAACCTCCGGGAACCTATCATGAAGTCAACAACCATTCGTTTGTTTGCCGACAATCCCAAGGTTGCGCATGTTTAAAAGTATTTATGTCTACCCACGGACAAGACGACCCACTTTCTGAAATGGTAGCACCAGACGATATTGAGAACATGAGTCGTGACCAACTTCTTCTTACTATCGAGAGACTTACCCGCGAACGGGATGTCGCAATCCAGGAAAGGGATGCTGTAGTGCAGGAAAGGGATGCCATAGTGCAAGAAAGGGATGCCGCAATCCAGGAAAGGGATGCTGTAGTGCAGGAAAGGGAAGAAGAGCACGCCGTTCTTCTTGCGGCCCTACGCACGTTGTACAACAGGTATTTGATGTATCAAAACCTCTCTTGTCGCCGCCAACATCGACTAACGCTGTCATGGTTGTATTGATAGTTTTCCTGGACGTTGGACCGTTCTTGACGAGTTGGACAAGTACGTGCTTCAAGATGCAATAAATGCAATGGGATGGCAAGGAGATTTCGACCCAGTGTCTCTCCTGGCACACAAGGGTGCTGATGTGGTGGATGCAGTCAAGGTGGTTCGTGCATACGTGGGGATTGCACCGCAGCCTGATGGACATATGAGTTTCGTTGAACGTGTGGGTCGCGAGTGATGATGTAATACGGTTTTGCAAAAGATGCAACCAACTTGTAACGATGAATTCCAATGATTCAAAGACACATCCAATACCCAACTTGAAAAAAAACACTCAATCAGAATCATCAGAGTCTCCAGTGTAAGGAAACCCAAACTTCTCCATGTCCGCAAGAACACGAGAATAAATCCAGTTTTTGTCTGGGTCATCTGTTTGAACTCCCAAGAACCGTCTGAAGTCCAGAACGATATCGCAATTCGAAAGGTTCCTTGGAAGAACAGTGGAAGGAAAGCGGTCCATCCATAGAGTCTTGATGCATTGCGGAAATTTGGCTTGTGCCATGAATGTTGCTTTGGCCTCGAACAAGGATGCATACATGGGAGGAACGTTGTCTGACATGCTGAGATTGTTCAAGTAGTCTTCGATAGCCTGGTACATCTGCTCGGCATCCATAAACAAATTTCGATTGTCCCTTGCCTGATAATCCACTAGGACGTCTATCATGTGCCACAACGGCTCCCTGCAATCGTTCTGTCTTTGTGTCGTGTCTCCAAAAGTGGCATCGAGCATCTCGATGTATTTTGACGACATTTTGACATATCTGTGTTTACGGACCTTATTGAAGAATGAATATGGTGTAATGCCTATCACTGCACAATGAAAGATTGGGAGAGATTCGAATATGATTGTATCGAACACTATGCCAAACACCACCTCAGGAAAGATGATGCCTCGCCGTGTTACGTCGTTCACAATTCCCAATTCGGCGAGGACATGCTTCGAGAATGTGGAATCATTTCGACCGTCAAGAAATCACGTGTCGCCAAGAACCTCTCTGACATCCGGAAGGAACGCGTTCTCAACAACGGATACGTGGATTACGGAGTGGATGCAATCGCCAAACATGCCGATGGTTTTTTCAGTGCGCTTCAGATGAAGCTGTATAAGAGCAAAAACAACTATCTGCGTGCAAGTGATTTGGGAACATTCATGCAAGTTGTTTTGAAATTGCAACGGACCAACGATATCCACGCGATTAAAACTCAACATCCACTTCCATTGACACACCACAATGGTTTCTTGTATTGCGTGGAACAAACTAAGATTGAGAGATACTTGCATGACTGCATGCACAACACTTGGCCGGATACGGGAATGGCTCACGAGAAACTCAAGTGGTCTCCACGCATCAATGATGTCAATTACGTTGTCGATTGTGTACCAACACACCATGAGCTGCGTGGATATCAAAAAGATGCCGTGGAAGCCCTGTGTTCGCCCACGTGTCCTGCCAAGAGTCTGTTGCACATGCCATGTGGAACGGGAAAGACGCTCGTGGTAGCCACGGTCCTCGGAAAGTTGGCGTACGACGTGGTGGTGATATGCTCTCCGTTGGTGATATCATCTCAACAAAACTTTGCACGTGTTTGCGATGCCGGAGTCATGACATCTCACTTCAAGGTGTTGGGAGACCACGAACACCATACTTCCCAAGCTTTCTTCGAGGAAACATTGAGAAACCATCCGAAGACGTTCATCAGCACGACGTATTCGACCGCTAGCAGGGTGTTTGATGCCTTGCGTGAAGTCGGTGTAGAAAAGTTTTGTGTGGTGGTGGATGAGGCTCATAACCTTTCCAGCGCCTCGGACACTTCATGCAAAGGCGTGTGGAACATGGTGGACCAAGCAGACAAGGCGATTCTCGTCACGGCCACTCCTCCGAGCACCCTGTTAGAACTCAAAGATGTTGGTGTGGCTTACCACATGAGTTTTGCCGAGGCGATACGGCAAGGTGTCATTTGCGATTACCGGATTTGGGTACCTTTGTGCCATTCCGTCCATGGAGACGACATGTTCCCCATGGAATTCAATGACTTCGATGGAGACAAGGAAGTGATGGGTTACGTGTTCTTCCTCGTCGCCGGAATGTTACGTGCGGGGTGTTCAAGATGCATCTGTTACATGAAGAGCAAGAAACAGTGCACCGAGATGAAAAGGATATTGGCCCGTGTATGCAAGGAATACTTTGGAGTCAAGCAACAATCGAGCATCATCGTGGAAGGAACCAAACACGAAGACCGCAAGAAAGCCATCCAAAAGTTTGAGATGTTAGGTTTGGGTGGTGAGAAGCGCATCTTGCTCAACTTTCTCATCAGCGTCCGCATTCTCGACGAAGCGGTGGATATCCCCACGTGCGATAGCATCTTCATGGCATCTCCTGGGTGCACGTCAGGAAGAAGCCTGGCTCGGACGATGCAGCGTTTGTACCGTGCGGGAAGAAGACATCCGTTGGCCAAACCATCCAACACGTGTCATGCGTTCTTGTGGGTGGACTCTCGTGAAGATTGTGGTAACGATGGTGGAGTGATGAGTGCATTGCATATGCTGAAGGAAGCGGACCCATATCTCCGTGACAAGATTCGTGTGATGACTTGCGACTATGAAAAAACAGGAAACATGTCTTTGGTTGCTATGGAAGAGGTGGATGTCCGAGAGTTTTGCATGAGATACAAAGTGGATGCTGTGGAAGTCGAGTGGATGCCAACGGTGGATGTCAAAGTCCAAATGTTGGCTTTGTGCGACTCCAAGCCTCTTCGGCGTCACAAGGTGGATGTCCCGGACCATTTGGTGCCTCTAGAGCATATGGAGAGGCATGAAAACGAAAAGTTCCAAGTGGACTTGGGGAGGTTCTTTAACAGCGTGAGCAACAATTGGTCAGAAGAGAAGAATAAGCCTGTTACGACATTGAGCACCAGTCAGAAGGAGGTCGTAGAGAATACATCCTGGTTTCCTGGGTGGAAAGCAAAGTTCTTGGAAGTCCAAAAGAAGAATTCGGTGTGGAAGATACCTGTGGATGTCAAAGTCCAAATGTTGGCTTCGTGCGTCTCCAAACCTGTCGAGGGTCACAAGGTGGATGTCCCGGACCATTTGGTGCCTCCGGAGCATATGGAGAGGCATGAAAACGAAAAGTTCAAAGTGGACTTGGGGAGGTTCTTTACCAACGTGAGAGACAATTGGTCGGAAGAGAAGGACAAGAAGCCTGTCGCGACATTGAGCACCAGTCAGAAGGATGTCGTCGAAAATACATCATGGTTTCCTGAGTGGAAAGCAAAGTTCTTGGAAGTCCAAAAGAAGAATTCGGTGTGGAAGATACATGTGGATGTCAAAGTCCAAATGTTGGCTTTGTGCAACACCAAGCCTCTTCAGCGTCACACGGTGGATGTCCCGGACCATTTGGTGCCTCCAGAGCATATGGAGAGGCATGAAAACGAAAAGTTCAAAGTGCGTTTGGGGGAGTTCTTTAACAGCGTTCGAAACAATTGGTCGGAAGAGAAGGACAAGAAGCCCCTTACGAAATTGAGCAATAGTCAGAAGGCAGTTGTTGAGAGTGCACCATGGTTTTCCGATTGGAAAGTCCGCAGATGACGATGTAACTATTGTTAGCATGTACGTCCGTAGAAACATTGTTTGACATGTTTGGGAAACGCACTTTACAACAGTGAGCAACGGACAACACGTTCAACACAAACATATATGTTCGAAAATGCATCTGCAACGTGTAACAACAACGAATCGTCACTGCGCATCACTACTGCATCATCTATACAACACCCAAGACCTTACACGTAAACGCAACACCACCGATTGCCACATCTAACAACAACACTTTCCATGCATGTCGTCGTGTATCCGAGTCATCATTCAACAACATCAGGCCGGCCAACATATATGTTGTAGCATGCACCCAACGCAACGGCTTCCACCAAATCTGTTCTCCCGATACTTCCTGTCCCGTATCTCTACACACGAGACCGGATGCCAACAAGAAGAATCCAATGGACACGAATATGCATCCGATACCCAAGTATGCATGTGATGCATGCCAATGTTTTGCGAGTGCCACAAGTGCCAATCGGGAACCTATACAACCCAGAGCGAACAACAATATACGTCCGAGACTCCTTTCGAATCGTTTCATTTCGTGTTTTTGTATTCGATTTAATATTACGTTTTGCAAAAGATGCAACCGACTTGCCCGATGGACATGAACCGTTGTGAGGCCACAAACTTTCCACGGCTTTTTAGATAAGAACTGCTAAAAAAAACCAATGAGCACGAAAAGGAAACGATTGGACCCTGTAGTGGCGTCTGCATACCTTCCATCTGTTATTTCCGCTTTGGACGAAACACAAGAAATCAAATCAGAGTACATATCGTTGCATTTGAACGACAACATCGCACCCATAACCTTGAAGAAAATACAGGTGAGTCCCAGTGGACGCAAAGGGTTCGTAGAGACCGACCCGAACAAGCATGCGTTACACCAGATGAAGAATGTACGCAATATCCCAAACATTCCATTCGACGAGTTCCCGCCCATGAAACTCATAGGTATGGATGGAGAGACGATAGTGATTCCAAGATACTTGAACTCTCCTTTTTTCCGTAGTATCTCTAATCAAACGTCGTGCGATGTCGCACCCTGTTGTGTCAACGTGCACATCCATGCACCAGGGTTTACAGAAAAATCATCTGATTGGGACGTCAGTACGGAAAATCCCATCGTATGGGATTTACTCATTCCTACAGATTTGTACAAGCACATCAATGTTCAAAGGAACGCGGATGTTAGATGTAGATTTTTGTGTTTGCCATTCGTCATTCGTTATCACGATGAACGGGGTGTGGAGCACGAAGCACATTTGATTGCATGCGTCATCGATTTCCACAACAAGAAGATAGAAATCGTGGATTCTAACGGTTACTCAGATGAATTTTACGAGAACGTGTTGTGTAGGACAATCCTGTACGACACTTTGTGTGTGAAACACTTGAAACTGGATGGTTTTGAGCTCGTGGGGGTGGTCGAAAATACTCTCCCCATCATAACACACGACGACATCGAGAAGAGGGCTCCTCAACGAAAAGACGATAATTTAAGACGCTCGGGTTCGGGAAACTGTGGATATTGGACATGTTTGTATTTTACATTGCGCGTCATGAATCCGGATGCATCATGTGTGGGGATTGTGGCAAAGTTGCACGATATCAATACGAAGGACCCAGACTACATATTGCGGTTCCAAAGATTTCTTCACAGCATAACTGGACATCATCAATATCACGATTCACACGCTCCGCCAGGCCGAATCCGTGTTTTAACAGATGCGCATTTTCACAGAAAAATGAATTCCAAATTGATACAAAATGTCAAAGCCCAAGTCGATATAGGTACACGGAAGAGACCCACCACACGGATGGTTTCCAAGAGCAAACAAACCAAAAGATGAATGTATTATATCGGTTATGTAACACAAAATGAATGCTCAAACATACCACGGTTACACCTCACAACAATTGCGCAAAGACCTCATGAACGCCATGAAATCCAGAATGAATACAAATGGTCACAGTGGACGAGCGTTGGGCAACGATGCAAACATGTCCTTATGGACCGAAAAAGAAATACAAAGCTTCTTTTCGGGTCTGGTCACCGCCCACCGTCTGTTTTTCAAAGATTTGGATTTCGTATCTTATGCACACGTAATCATTTGCGAGTGCATGCAAGAGTCCACCGGGGATTTTCGATTGGGACGTGCCCCAACCATACTAGACCTTTCAAAAGACCACAAATCTTATGGATTGATACAAGTGACGCCTGCATCCGTCGTCCGCGATTTCCGTGATTTTGGCAAGCCCATTTGTGATGTGTTGAGTGGACGACGTGTGATACGTCCGGGAAAGGCGGCATCATCTACCATCGACCTTTCCGACCCATTCACCAACATCGTTTTGCATGGAGCGTACACGACGTGTTCGTTGGCATGCAAGATGAGCATTCGTGAGCACATGTTTCGAAAAGCGTGGCATTCCGTACCTACTGCGTCTCAAGTGCAAGATTTTGGAAACTGTTTGTTGGTTTGGTTAGCTGGACCACGTAACGACAGACATGACAAAGGAACGGGTGCAAAGAGCTTCGATGATTATCACAAACGTGTAGGAGACTATTTTGTGGCTTCCGGTTTTGGCACTCGAGAACGTTTTGATGCCATATTGTCTACGCGTCTCCCATCCATTTCGGTGAACGATGGGTTTTACGAGGGAGTGGTGGATGCTTATGGACAGCGTGACGAAGACTTTTTGTGGTTTCATGCTCTCAATGACAGGAATACGATGCATGGTACCTCATACATCATTACATCATCCTCAAAGAATCAATAATCTTGCAAAGTCCCATATGAAGGTCACGTGCCACTGGTAGGAGATTGGCCACAAACTCGTTTCTGGGAACATCTGCGACACCACATCTTCCGATGCATTCGAATGTTCTTTCTGGGGAGATGATTGGTCCTGTCCATTCTACAGGCAATGCCCATCCAGGAAGAGGTGCATCGAAGAAGTCAGGTGGATTTGCAGACATCAGCCACCCGGTTGGATTTGTGGGAACTTTCACCACGAGTGTATCCGTATCATCGAGAAGGGACGACCACTCCACAAACGACAACGACTGGTGCTCCGAGATGTTACGCAACACCCTGGTAGCTGAAATCCAAAACGCCATCTGGTTGTACATGATGCGGCTCGTGGATACAGAGGTATACTTGGCCGTCCACACCGTCATGACATTCACAAGAAGGTCACGAGTCTCTTTGGGTAGACCTGCAAACAACTCTGTGGAAGGACGATATTCGGCCTTCTTGTGTGCTCCCAAAACGGTGACTTTCACCAAAGAACCAAGAGTCTTGAAAGGAAGGCTTGATTTGGTACCAGGAACTGGAGCGATTCCGTGGGCTGCGTGAACGACACAATACATCGCATGTTCTTGCATCATGCAAATGAGGTTGCACACACTGGCAATATCGACCGGTGTCAGTCTGGAACCTCCACTCAGAATACCGTTCAGTGCTTTGAACATAGCATCAAGGTTTGCACGGCACTTCTTGGACTCAACGACTCCATCGAATGCATTCGCTTTCCTGAAAGATAAAAAATACTAAAGTGAGTGTTATGCGTATTGATTTCGTGATTTTGGAATGATATGCCACCTTGCAACACCACCATCACGAATGTGTTCGACGACGTTCTTGATGTCTTCGAGAGTGCTTTGAACTTCGTCCATGCGCTCGCTCAAGTTTGTCGTGACCTCCTTCAATTCATTGACATCCGTTTTGAGTTCCGCGACGTTTACCTTCATTTGAGCAACGTCTTTTTTCAACTCATCGACATCGGACTTTAGCTCGGTAACATCAGACTTGAGCTCAGTAACATCAGACTTAACGGCACACAACTCGTCTTTTGTTGCGTACATGTTGTTTCGTCTTTTGTTGAATGAGCGTCAGTGGGTATGCTTATTGTTTATATACCCGTGTTTTTGGTCACTTATGACCTTCGCATTGTAGCTTCCATACACTTGCACTTTCGCAGAACCTTCCGAAACCTAAACAACTAGTGACAGTAATTACGTAATCCTCGAACCGCCGAACAGTTCTGGTTGTCAAATAGTTCGCATCATTCATCATGTATAAATAGGTCCACAACATTCTATCGAGTCTATCTTTTTTCCATCATCACGACAAGATGTTCAAGTTTGGAAAAGTGTTCGAGTACGAGTACGTGGATGATGATTGTGGTTGCGACGAAACCATTTGTTTCGCGAACTGCGTTATGTTGGTGACGGTCCCTGGTGGAGAAACACGCTTCGAAGCAATTTATTTCAACACGCACACAGGAGTATTAGAGTTGGTTGCGAACGTAGAAGATGATGCTCTTCCAATTCGTTTGACACTGTCGTCTTGTGTTGTTGTCGAAGAAGAGGAAATGTAACAACAAAAAAATCAATAATAGCCTCCATATTGTCTTCTTTTCCATAGACCCATGGTGAAATAATCTATCCAGTATTTGTCTGTTGATTCTGCACTGTAATACGGGGAGACTCTATACGGACCATACTTTTCATCTACTTCATCCATCGATATGTATTTGGTTCCATAGCTTCCGTATCCATAATAGCCTCTAGGATTATAATAATCACCATAGTAGTCACCATAATCACTACCGCCACCATACGTAGCCAAGTGCGTCATTGGTTGTATTATGAAAACAATATAACCAATACGCTTATACAATATAACAACAACAAGATGGAAGGCGTCGACGATATCAAAATCTACGATGTCATGGCCAACCTCGCATCATTGGATGACTTGCGTCTCAAAGCTCTTCTGAATTCGATTGTGCACACGGAGCTTAGACTAATAAATGCATGTGGGCCAACAACGTGTTACAATCTGTGCTCTCAAACTCCAAGGCGGTAGACCTAAGTCAAATCATACATACATACGTCGATTCCATGACGAAGGAACAGATGTTGGATTTTTCAGACAGAATTGCGTTTGGTACATGGCTAAGATTCACGATTTGGTAGCACGTGCCAGACTTTCGGATAGGAGAGATATCATAGACCTGGATTTACCCACAGAAATAAAAGAATTGGTTTGGGAGTTTGCTCATCCGGGAATGGGACCTTTATACCCATCTGTACAAGGAGGAACAAGGAGACGGATGCGTTACATGTAATCATTCTCATCCTTGTCTTCATCTTCCTCCATGCGTCTCCTTGTAGACCACAAAGTCCACCAATTCAATCCGAAATACAACGTTGCAAACATGAGCACAGACCGTCCTGCAAAGTAGGATGCATCGCTGATAGCCACCGCAAGGGAATGTGGTATTTCGATGGATGCAGAAGCTTCTTTGGGAATCAGCATGGTCATTGATGTCGTGAGGGTCACCACGAAACAAGTCTTCTTCACAACGATGCCACATTTGACCTTGGGAGGCTTTGGGGTCTTGGCAGCACAAGCACGAACACGAAGCCTCGAGATTGCCATTGCCATTGTGATTTGTTTTGGTCTAACTCTTCGTCTTAGTTCCTTCAATAGTCTATCACGGCAAGAAATCTTCCATATCGTACGTGTTGTCCACAGCAGCTGCTACAAATCCTAACAAGGCATTGGTATTTGATGCAATGTCACGAGGACACACAAGACATAACGCATGCCCAAGTCTACCTTCTTGATATGCACGGTCCTCGTGTATGAAAACGGATACTGAACATGATGTTGGATGATTCAACATTGATATTATCGTCATTGATACGACGGGTGTCAATCGTTGCCACGTGTTTTGCATGGCACGTATGTTATCGTGTTCACGGTTGAATCTCGATTGTGTCGGCGATGTCCTTCTGTTACCTCCCCCGGGCACGATGCATGGTCGGGACAAAATACGATACAACTCCTCTCGGAACGTTTCTGCACATCTTCTACGTATGATTCCACGTCGCACCATCTCGTCTGGTGTCGGATACAATTGGAACATCATTGGCAAGTAGTTGTTGGTGCGCGAAAAGTTGCCGCGTGGTGCTGGAATCATAGAAGGACGCAACAAATCATCAGGAAACGGAACGTACTCCGTCAAATGCAAATGAAGAGGCGTGCGCTCGTCGTTGTTGTCCACAACAAAAGAGAAGTGGTCGGCAGTGATAAAATTTGCTCCATAAACTTTGGGAAACACGAAAAACAGTTTTTTCTTCTGCAACACTGAACGAGCGGCAATCGATACTTGTTGCTGTGGCGGTAGCAAGGCCGTATTGTCCATCACCAAAAAAAGTCCATTAGGAAATACCCCAGAGTTTACCAGAAAGTCATCTTGGTTCACCTTGAAGGATTGCATGTTACGTGTCACAAAAGGATTGTCTATCCTGCCGGTGCGTGGATTGTGACCAAATGCAACATGGTCCCGTTCCAATATGACAACTTTGATGTCATCTGTAGGAGAGACAAAGTTGTTTCCCATACCACAATTATCAACATACCAATGCCACCATGACCCGTAGTCGATATCCATTTGATTTTTGTTATCGATTTCCAAAACAACAGGACTTCAAATGCTCAACTGTTTTTTTTCATGTGTCTTCACTGTACACAGAACCAACTTTGCATGAAAGAAAGAGACGATGCCGTCGCCAAGTTATTACAATTTGCAAAAGTTTGCAACACGACTTCCACATTCAAACATTCTACGGTCTTGCAATAATGCGTGCTGGAAGGGTTAGCTTCCAAGTTCCCAAAGGAACCCCCAACCAGCTGCTTGTCTC